>Ga0172363_10001927_pt1 | contig 16717 bp, 22 predicted proteins | sample LakKivs2_kivu2a2_FD_114541 | JGI IMG/M metagenome (GOLD analysis project Ga0172363, IMG submission 114541) | Sediment microbial communities from Lake Kivu, Rwanda - Sediment s2_kivu2a2 | ecosystem: Environmental > Aquatic > Freshwater > Lake > Sediment | place: Rwanda: Western Province, Lake... | reverse complement strand
CTTCGACAAGTGTGTCCATGAAACCTCCTCGCAAGGCACAAGGGGGCGTCCTTCCCGCCCCCTGTGCTTGGCATGGTTACGCGGTTTCGCCGGCTTCCGCGAATTCTGCGGCGGCTTCCTGCGCCTGCTCGATCTGGCGGCCCGCGGCCACCCACGCGACCAGATCGTCCTGCGCCGCCAGCGACGCCTCGGTGACCTTGTCAGTCACATGCCGGCGCGCATCCGCCTTGCTCTTCGCCTTGACCATGAACTGGAACTTCTCAGTGCCCAGCTCGCAGTCCACTATGTAATACCGCATCGCCTTCCTCCGTTGTTAGAATGTTTAGAAGGCTTAGATTAGCAGAAAGTGTATGGAACAGGAAGAATTCGAAGAAGGAATTGCGCCGCCGGACAGGCGGAAATGGGATTGGCTTCAGCGCATGAAACCGGGACAATCCCGGTGGGTGAATGTGCCGCGCAGATATGCTGTGTCGTATGCCCTGTGGTACTGGAGCAGACGGTGCGGGAGAAAGTTCGCGTCGCGCAAGGAAGGCGACGGGTTCAGGGTGTTCTGCCTGCGCTAATGCAGGGCGGTGCCTTTGGTTTTGTCGAAGGAGCGCATGCCGGAGAGGCCGAGCATGCCCAGCATCACCACCCACAGGTCGCCCAGCTCAACTGCCGGAATGGGCTGGTCCGCCCCGGTCATGAGGAGGGTCCAGCTTGCGACGGGGCGTCCGATGTAGTGCCAGCCCAGGGCCGCTGCGCAGACCCATCCGATCGCAGGACGCCAGCCGCTGACAAACCTGTCAGGGTGGGCCGCCTCAACCTTGTTGACCTCGACCTGTTGCCGGCCGCGCTCCAGCTCGGCATCCAGCACCCGGAACTCTCCAGCCTGCCGCATCTCCTCGATAGCGATGGCGGCTTTAGCCTTTTCTACCGGGTCTGGCCAAGCACGGTCAATGACCTTGCCCAGCACGCCGGCGATGGCGTCACCGATCATTGGCGCGCTTCCCTTTCGGCGACTTGCCCGTCGCCAACGCCAGCCCGGTCGACTTCTGGCAAATAGCCGCAGCGCGCCCCTTGGGCATCTTCTTCTTCAAGTCGGTGTAGCAACGCTCCACCTTCGTCCCTTTCGGCATCGGGGGTCACTCCTTCGTCAGTTTTGATGAGAAGAACCGCTCTAGCTGGAACAGGGCACGAGTGCCCATGTGGCTGGAAACGCCCACCAGGGCGGCGGTCAGTAGCGGGGCCATCTCGGCGGCTTCGCATAGCCAGAACGTCAGCACGCCGACGAACCCAGCGACCACCACTTCCGCACACAACTCGAGCAGGGACATCGGGCTGACTTCGCCGCGACGCACCTTGCCGACCCACGACACGACGCCGCCCCAGACGCTCAAGGCAATGACCCAAAGATAGGTCAGGGTGCTGTAGTCTGAGACCGTCTTGCCGGCCTGCTCAGCGGCCTGTGGATCCATGTCAGGCCCGTCCTTCATGGCGCAGCGAGAAATGGTTGCCGTCAGGCCTGGAGAACCTGCCGCCCCACACGCAGTCGGCATGCAGGCCCTCCCAGTACCGGCCTAATGGCTCGTAGGCCGCACTGTCCTGCTGGTATCGGCCATCGATGAACAGGTTGAGGTCGACCGCCAACCTGTCGCGGTGGATGGACATCTCGCGCCCGGCAGTGCCGACGCGGCGTTTGGCAATGGCCTTGAACTCGCGAGCAATGGCCGGGCAGATGTCGGCAATCCGGTCTGCTGCCATGTCCAGCGATGTGCCGGGCGTGGCATGGATAGCGGCCTGCTCCGGGGAGCGGAACAACTCCGCGCCGGTCAGGGCATACCCCTCGGCCTCTGCCCATCGGATCAGGTGGCCGACATACCGCAGGAAGCGCCACTGTTTCTGCGCCAGCGTCTCCACTACCGGACCTTCAGTGACCGGATAGTATTGGGCATGGTGCAGGGCGGCACGCAGGTGCCGTCGCGGGTGGCGGTCAGGTTGCGGGCGTTGAACTGGGGGATGAAAGGCCGCTTCTCCAACTCGGTCTTGGCCGGGTTGGAGGTGCGAAGCGTTTCTGGCATGTAGGCTTCGATGGTCTTCATTCGATCGTCTCCTTGTCAACGCGGCGACAAACCGCGACATAGGTCAGAAAGGTGTAGGTCGTGGCGGCCGTGAAGCGGATCCAGTCCGGCGCATAGAGGCACCACGCGAACCCAGCCGCGGCGGTCACCATCGCCAGCAGCATCGCAATCTTGTTCCCCAAGGCGGCCCGCAGCAGCAGGACCACAGCAGTCGACTCACTCATCCCTCTTCCTCCTCGTTGAAAGCACTTCCGTACTCATCGTCGCCACCCTTCCTTCGCATGGCTTCGAACTTGATGGCTCGGTCGATGATCGCCATGCGGTCGGCCAACTCCGCATGGCTTGACAACGTATCCAGCTCCTGCCGCAGGGCCGTGCGGATTTCGTCGGTGAGGTCGATTTTCTGCTTTTTCGTTGCCATCAGTCCACCCTTGGCAGGGGTTCAGGCGTCGGGCTGCGCTCCGTCGTTTCGAAGAGCAGGACCGCCAGGCCATTCTCGATGGCGTACTGGTTCCATTTCTTAAATGCAGAGCCAATACCTTTGCGCGACACACCCGGCCGGGTTACATCGAAGGATAGTTGCAGCAGTCGATTGGCTGCGTCTGGATCGTAGATTGCGTCCATCAGCAACTGGTCTGCCCTCTCTCTTGAAATCTTGACCCCATAACGCGCGGACACATCGAAAAACGCGTAGATCTTCGACATAAATCCTAGCGCGACGCCTCGCGCGCGGCTTAAGAGGCCTACAGTGCTGGTGCCAATGGCCTCCGCCATAGGGTCTTGCCCTGCGAGAGATTGAGTGCCCTGCGGATAGCCGGTGGGCGGAACCATGCGGCGAGCCTGCACCACAGCCGCAAATGACAGTGCTTTTTCAAACGCATCAGGGCTCTTGGTCTCATATAGAGGGCGCAAGACTCGCTCCAACTGCTGCATTTCCTCAAACGGCTTCGTACTTTTCGGCGAGCGCAAAGACTCCAAAACCGCGTTTAGTACAGAATCTCGGAAAGCTTCATTGCCAGGGCTTGCCATCATGCGCGTCAAGGATTCTCGCGTTTCTGGATTTGCAATCATGGAGCGGAGTATGTCGCCGACATCTTCCTTGTTTCCGATTTGGATTTCGGCGCTCTTGATGATCCTCGTCAAAATGTCTTTGTCTAACATCTTTTTCTCTTGGCGGGCCAAGCTGAGAGTTTCATTCAATGCGCTCATGGCAGTGGACGACCTTTCGAAAATAGGGGTCAGCCCAGCCGCGTCTAGGAACTCTTTATTGTTGGTAACAAAGGCTTTGAAGGTTTCGGCAGAGTTGACTGGGTCTGCTTTTCCAATGGACGTAGCCAATTTTCTCAACGCGATAGTCAACAACGGATTGGGTTGCATCTGATCGATACCAAGCTTGCGCGCTTCTAGCGCCCCCTGTGCGCCGGCATCGAAGAATGCGCTCAATAGCCTGTTATCGAGCATTGTCATGACGCCTTCGCGATTGGACGCCAAGACCTTCCCTGTAACTCCCCGCTGAAACTTTCCAATGTAGTCGGTGGCGTATTTTTCCTGCACCACCTTGAAGGCGTCGAATAGCTCGGGAGTGTTTTCGGCAAGTTCTGCATCAATAAGCCTCTGCAACTCCAGCAATGGTTTGCGTAGCTCCGGTGGAGAACTGCGAAGTGCGAATCCGGCGTCCCGCCGGAGAAACCTCAGGGTCTGGAACGAAACTGGCTTGTACTTAGAAGTGTCGACACCAATCCTGCCGGCGGGATACTCCTGCAATCCTTTGTAGGATTCTGCGTCCCTCCTCACTTTGATGGCCGCATCCGCTTGCGCCACAGCGGGATCGAAAATTTCATCATCAGACATGATTTCCGGGAACTCGCCAGCATCCGGCATGTTATCAGCGGAAGTCGTCGGATCTTCCTTCAGCAGATGTCTATTGGCCTGCCTGTCGTATCTGGTGATTGCCCCATGGACGCGGTTGAACAGTTCCGGCTCCTCCGTTCGAACTTTTTCCAGATAACGCAGAATTTTGTCCAACCTATATCCGCCGCCAGGCAACTGTGCAGAGAAAGTATTGCCGTCATTGTCAAGCCGCTGATAAACGACCTGAAACTTTTGGCGCATGGAATTGCGTTCCTGCGTCAGCAGTTCGCGCATGCGCCTGCCAACAGACTCAAACGTCTGTCCTCCCTCTTGCACCTGCTGCACCAGATCTGTCATTTCCTGCTCAATCTGTGCAACCTTCGTGTCCTGCCGGCGCTCAATCTGATCCAGCATGTCCCGCGAAAGCAGGTGCAGGTTGGCCTGCCGATTGGCCGCAGATGCCTGATTGAACAGTACGTCCTCAGCCTCTGCCATACGCATGGCCTGAGTGTCTTTCCGGGCGCGCATCGCCTGGGATTTACGCTCGAGCGTCTGTACGAGGTTCCTCATCTCGTCCGCGCCAGACCGAGTCGCAAGGTCGATGGTCAGCGGAAGGCCAGCATCGGCCATGGCTTTCTCTGCAGCTCGCGCTACGTCTTCCGACACTTTCTGCCTACCGGCAAGTGCCTGCCGCAGCCGCTCTCCCTCCTGCGAGGAAAAGAACTGGTCCAACCTCGACTGCACTTCATCCATGCCGGCAACCGTGTCACCCCGCATTGCGTCTAGGGCAGTCCCGTCAAACACTCGGCGTGCTGCCGTAATGGCAGGTTTGTACAGTGGGACCAGCAGTTTATCTTTGACCGTGAACGCTAGCGCCTTGCCAGTCGCCTGTATGGGCGTGCCTAAGCCCAATTCGGCGACAAGGCGGCCAAGTGCGCGACCGCCGGCTTCGGCGTCGGCCAATTTTCCGATAGATCCGCCGGCTTCTTCTCCGAATAGGGATAAGCCGCCCAATCCAAGCGCAGAACCCGCAGCAGAAGGAGCCGCTTTCACAATGCCGGTGAGCCCCCCGGCCACTCCGGGAGCGATCTGGCCCAGCGCGGCACGAACTGCAGTTGCAGCAGTTAACGTTTCTGGTAAAAATTCCCCAGCACGGTAAAGGACCTGTTCGTGCCAAGTCGCAGGAGGCAACATTTTTGGAATACGCTCTCCGGGCGCTGCCACCATGGGATTAGCAACTGTCCCGAGCGTGCCGGACAATACCCCGCGCACACGCGGCTCGATTTTTGAAAGCGTGTAGTTCTCCAGCTCTGATGCTCCGGCAGCCATTTTTTTCAGTGGCTCAAGCGGAAGCAGATAAGCCATTGCTTGGGCGGCAAGAGTGTTCATCGTCGGCACAACATTGAGCAAGCCAGCCGTGCCAGTGGCAACGCCTTCTTTGACCAACTCCTTGGTTCGACTTCCAGACGGAAAGCCAAACAAACCCTTAGCCTCCTCTTGTCGCTGGCGCAGAACCTCTTTATCCTCGCGGCTGTACGAGGTCGGGCTGACAGTGTATTCCTCGACATACCCCGTGGCCGGCCCCGGCTCTTCATTATCACGAAGTTGCGCCATGCGCTTCTCAAACGCCTCATCGAGTGTTGTCATTTCATCAGCTCCTGCCCCGGAATCGTGTCTGGAACGACGAGGTCAAATACCTGACTCTGAATTTGCTCTCCAGATGCAGGGAATTGAGTAACAACATCCCCACGCATGTCGTCAATCTTCTTCGCGAGCCGTTTGCGATAAAGACGCGCCATGTCTTTCATCAGGCGGTTCAAATCATCAATCGCCTGCGGTCCAGGCTTGCCGGTCAGGAACATCGAGTAAGTGTTCTCAATACGGGTTCCGAGATCCCCAGTGTTCTTGATTTCATTGGCCTGCTGATTGGTGGGCCGCCTCCCACCTTTCGGAGAAAGGTTCAAGAGGAAGTCGGTTGCTAGCTGATAGCCGGTGGGACTTTGTCTGATTTTGACGATTGTCTCCATCGCTATCAGGCCATCAAATAGGTATCCGGTTTCCTTGTCGAACTGCCTCTTGAGTTCCTTCGCCTTTGCGAATTGACCTGCGTCCAACTCTTGTTCGGCGCGGCGAAGTTTATCGACTTCAAGTTGCCTCTTATCAATCTCAATCTCTTTCAGGATTGAGTTTTGCTCCGCTTCACTCTTGGCGATCTTTAACCTCTCTGCCTTCTCCTCGATGGAGGCTTTTTTGCCTTCGATCTTCAGGTTTAGTTCAACAAGCTCAAGCTCGCGACGCTTTTCCTCAGACGCATACCTCTTCTGCTCGTTTAGCGCGCGAAGCTTTTCAATGACGAGTCGCTGGGTGTCATGCGCAATGCGGAGTCTGTCTACCGAGTCGCGACGAATAGCTTCAGCCTGCGACATAGCCAGCCTGCGGCCTGCAATCTCCCCTGATTGCGTCAGGCGCGCGTTCGTATTTTCAGCAGTCTGCTGCAATCTGGCAGTTGCTTCCCTTGCTTCCTGGATCGCCTTGTCGGCTTCTTCGCTCTGCTTCAGATAGTATCCGATGCGGTCAACGTCCCACTGCAGCAACTCTCGACGCTTGCCTGCGTTGGAATCCATCACCTCCAGCATGGCCTTCTTCTGCTCGATGGTAAGGTTCCTGTTGTTGAGGATTTCCTTACGCTTGTCCTGCCACGCCTGCACCTTGTCCAGCGCCACCTTGCTTTCGATTTCCCACTGCCGCAGGTTGCGCTCGTATTCGTCGTACTGCCCCTTTTGCAGCGCAAGGGTTGCGCCGGTCATGGCGTTCATGGCGTTGATCAGCGGCTGCCGAGTGCCAGCAGCGCCCAGCACCGCGATCAGCGCAAGCACCGGCATCTGGTCACGCACAGCCTCCTGCCAATTCCGCATGACAGGCGCATCTGGGAGTCGCGGCCGCGGTTCCATCTCGGGCAAAGGAGCGGCCACCGCGGCTGCATACTGCTCTGCCAACCTTTGCCGGTCGGCTTCAGCCCGAAACATTTCGTCGCGCAGCGCGCCTTCAGCCTCAAGCTTCATGCCCTGAAGCTGAATCGTCTCTTGGCTTGGCTGGGGCAATGGCACGCTGACCGAGCGCACCCGGACTTCTGGGAGGGGTTCAATCTGAAGAGGGACAGTCGCCGCCGGCGTTCCCAGCAAGGCGTCGACACCCACCTGCGCCGGCACTGCCGGAGGCGCGGGGGTCTGCGCAGGGCCTCGCCGTGCCGACGCCGGCAGCGGAATTGATGTCAGCTCAGACGCACCTTGTCCTGTGGTCAAGCCGCCGGCGCTGCGCGGGGCGGCCATGTCAAACAACTCCAGGCGGCAGGGTCTGGCCGCGCGAACTTGGGACTGCTGTCAGCGCAGCCGCCTGTAAAAGTCCTTGCAGCGCATTGAAGGCCTGTGTGTCGCCCAGGTTCTGCAACTGGCCCAGCGCCAGCGCGGCGTTGCTGGAGACGTTGGCGCCCGACATGGCGGCGCTGGCGTAGTTCTGTCGGATCTGATCACGCATCGCCACGGCCTTTCCGTCGATGTCTCGCAACATGTCCAGCTTCTGGCTCGAGTTCGGGATGCCGGCATTGGCAAAGAACTGCTCCACCTGCGCGCGGCTGCCGCGCCGCCATTCGTCGATGGCTCGCTCGTCGTTCGGGTCCAGCGCCCCAGTCTGGTAACGCGAGATGAGCTGGTTCGTCAGCGCATTGGTCTGCTGGTTCTGCGCCGCCACGGTCTTCTCGCCGGTTGAAAGCTGCGGGCCCTTGATCGCCTGCATGGCAGCCAAGCCCAGCGCCCCAGCCTGCAGCGGATTGGAGATAAGCGTATCCAGCGCAGACTGCGCCGCACGCTTCAGCATGCCTGGAGCAGCAGCAGCCGCCACCTCCGCCGCCGGCAGCGCCGCCTGTGCCGCAGGAGCCGCGGCCTCAGCCGCCCGGCCAAGGCCAGCGCCCTGAGCCGTGGTGAGGCCGCCAGCGCCTCTGGGAGCCTGCTGGGCAAGCGCAGGCTGCGCGCCGGTAGTAGCACCGCCCTTCAGGGCTGTCAGGGGCTTGGTGACCGCCTGCTTGGCCGCAGTGACCGCCTGCCCGCCCACATTCTTGGCAAACGCGCCCGGGGCCGTCTTGAAGGCGGTCAGGCCGCCCGCTTTACCGGCAGCGCCCTTCAGGAAGCCAGCGCCCTGCCCCGCGGCATAGCCACCCAAACCGCCCAGTACGGCGCCCTTGAGCCCGCCCTTTGCGCCGCCGAGGCCGGCCCCGACTGCGGGCGCAAGCAATTGGCCGCCCGGCAGGAAGCCCGCGCCGATGGTGGCGGCAGTGCCAAGTACCTTGCCGAGGGTGGTGTCTAAAAACTTGTTGGACTTCTGGATCTTCCGCGCCACGTCGCGGCTACGCCAGTCGGCTGCATAGACGAGCGGGTCGATGGACCCACGGCCCGGCTGGTTGCGCATGCCTTTCTGGACCTCCGCCTTGACCGCCGCCGGCTGGCTGTCGTACCAACGCTGAACGTCTTGTTTGACCGTCGGCGAATTCGGGTCGATGCCGATGGACCACAGGCCGCCACCGTATTGCGTGAAATCGAAGCGGTTGGGGCCACCTGCGCCTGCGCCGAATTTCGCGCCGCCTGGGCCTACTGTTCCGGGTGCGATTGCCATATCAGAGTCCTAATGCGTCGTTGATCTGCTCATGCAGCAGGTCGTGATTCAGATGCCAAATTTCGAAGGCTTCGTCGTCTTCGAAGTCCAGATTTCCGAGGTCCGGGTTCGCGCCCTCCAGTCCGAGAGCTTCGTACAAACTGTTGTGGATCAACTGGTGGTCCTCGCCCCAGTTCTCGTTCTTCGGATCATAGTCCACCGGCATGAAAGTGGTCACCAGAGACAGATCCAGGCAGGCGGCATGCACCTGCCGGTGCGTCACTAGGTGGGCGACGTTCCATGACTCCCACCCTTTCGGGTCACGCCGGTCGAACCGGCTGGCTGCGGTGATGTCCACAGTCTGGACTACCAGACGATGGCTTTGACTTCGGCGATCGTGTCAGCCGCCACGATAGCGTCCTTCAGCATGGCGTTCTTGGCCCATAATCCCTGCTGCGCGAGGAATACGGCCTGACCCATGCCGGTCAACTCAGGAAGGGTCAGCACGCGAGACTTGTTGTCTGCCGTGCGCCACGGGATTCCTCCCGGCGTCGGGATGTTCTGGGATTCCGCCTCGCGGATCATCGAGAAGATGTTGGCAATGCGGTTGCTCGTCTCTTCGTTCGCATCCCACATGTCCCCGTCCCATGACGTAACAAGCGCAGCCATGGCCGCATTGCGGGAGGCCGTGATCAGGTCAAGTTGCGCTCGCTGCGCCTGCTCCAGTGTCTGGGCAGGCTCCAAGATGTTGCCGGAAGCGAGCCATGCGACGATTTCAGGATCTGAAACCAGCCGGCTTTCCTGCGCACCGCCATCTAACTCGCGCCATGCCACGCCTTCAGAGATGAGTTTCCAAGTCACAGTTCACACCCCGTGAAAAACAATCGGCAAGCGATATTTGCTTCGCGGAACAAGACGGCATCTCCTGCTGCGGTCAGGCCGGACGCCACTGTTACCCTGACTCGAGATCCCGTGAATCCCCCTTCAAAAAATGCAACTGTCGCTGCGTTGATCACACCGCCCAATGGTCCTGTCAACGTAAAATTTGTTGGACTTACAACCGTTATTCCAGTTGGAATTACACGAGGGAATACTGCGAACGGGACAAACACATCGGCCGTGTTAGATGCAAAAGACTGCCCCACCCCAATAATTGATCCGCCAGCCGGAGGCACCGCAGGCAAATATCTCTGGCACAACAACTGCTCCTGCGTGAACAACCGCCTGTCAAACAACGAAGCTGATGCGCCTAGTTCAAGTTGTACGCCAGCGATGTCGATGAAGTCGTTGCTGCTGCCAGTGCCAGAAAAATTTCTGGTCAGAAGCATTACGCCGACTTCAAGGGCTCCTGACTGGATCGTGGTAGTGAGAGAGAACCTCTGCCAGCCTGTTGTAAGCGTGAAATCTGCCGTCGCATCCTGCACATACCCAGTCCACGTTCCTGCTGTAAGGCCATTGACGCCCTCATTTTCCGCCGTCCCTGACCTGATATTGGCCCGCATCTGAGAAGACGTTCCGCTATATGCGGAGCCGGCCCTTGCCCAGAAACTCAAAGTCACTGCCTGCCCCGCAAGGTCATAGCAATTGATCGTTTCAATTGCTTGGGCGATTTGAATAATGTTGTTGTAAGTCCCGGAAAGCCTCCGGAGCCGAATCAGATATGCTTCTCCAGAAGGAGTTGGAACTGCGGTAAACACGCGCTGAACGTCACATCCAGTAACGCCAGCCGCGCCAGAAACCGCCCACCGATCTAGCGAGTAAACATTTGATGCGGTGATTGTCAGCGCCGTCCCGCCGTTTCGCTGATCAAGTTGGAACGCTCCATTGATGATGCGATTCCCAAGCGACACATTGATCGATCGGTGAGCAAGAAGATGGAACTTCAATCCATCATAGTAGAAGGACACAGCAGAGACGCCAACAATGTCTCCTAGATCAAGAGAATTGTTGTTGTCCTTGACCACAGTCACCGCACCAACGCTATTGACGTTTAGCGTCACCGTGCCACTGGTATTGGTGGCAGGCGCGATGCATGTGAACATCATGCCAATGGCATAGGCCGTGAAAGGGATGGGCACGGTGATAGCAATGGCATTTGTGCCGCTGGCAGCAATTGCATACTGCGGCGTGATTGCCAACGCATCGAAATTGTCGTCCAGCTTGCTCGCCGGCTGATTGCCGGAGAGTGTTGCGAATGCATGCGGAAGGTTCCACAGGGCCATGTCAGGTTCCCCACTGAGATCTGTAGTTGTACTCAAGCAACGCCAGAGTGAACGTGGCGTCGATGGCGTCACCTGTCATCGTCAATCCCAGGTATCGGCCGATGTTCGTCACATCCGTCTGCAGCAGCACATAGCCGCCTGAAATCCACGCAATCGGAAGCGTGCCCACAAATGTGATAGGCCCCGTTCCCACGAACTGAAGCTGGCTCCCTCCGGCCGCCGTAAAGGCATTGGTGCCCGTCTCGGTGTCGACGTTGATCGTCAACGTCGCGGCCTGCGACGAGAAGTACACACCGATGCCGGCTTTGATAGCCTGCTTGAACAGCACCGGCGCACCAAAGTCCCAGAAGGCCGTCTGCCATCGATAGGAAACCGAAGCCGCGGTGTCCGAGAACAACTCGTAGATGTTGCCTGAGCTATCGACGCCATAGAGCTTGTTCTCGCCGTCGACATCGTTGTCCACGATATGGGTCAATGACCCGATACCGCTGTTCGTGCCCTGCGACGCTACGAACCACTTCCCGTCGAAGAACACCGCCAACAGTGGCCGGGTGATGCCAAGGGCCGGATCTGCATACCGGAAGAGGAAGCACAGGCACAGGATGTTGTTCAGGGCCACCACGCCCGCGGACACGGTCGGCGCAGACCCAAGCCCTGCCGGATTGGTCAGGCCCGAGATAAGCGGGAACAACCCATCCAGCTCGTTCGAGATCTTCTGCGCACTGCTGCCATAAAGGGCGTAGAAGCCCGTCACGCTGGCGAAGAAGACGGCCCGCCCGTACACCACGGCAGACATCGGGAACGGAGTGCCAACGCCTGTCGACAGGTTCGTGTTCGTGAACAGGGTCGTGCCAGACACGACGCGCACGTCGCTGATGACGTTCACACTGGACGTGCCGAAGATGTAGAGGAAGTTGTTGGCGCTGACCAGTTGCTGAATGCTGGAGTGCAGCGTCTCGTCGGTCACGATGAACGAGCCGCCCGCTTGGCTGGTGCGATAGTCTGAATAACTATTCGGGGCCGAGAAAGAGACTGTGCGGTTGTTGGATACCCAGACACGGCCGCTGAATGTCGCGATGTGCTGGCCGCTGGCGGGCTGGCTGTTGTAGCCAGAGTTGTTCAGGGTCGTGCCATCCCAGTCCCACAGACCGGAGACTTCGTCGCAGATGAGAACGCGACTGTTCTCCCACTGAGCGAACGACGCCTTGGTGAACGACGTTCCGGTGGACACGGTCGTCAGGACGTTGGTCTGGCAGTTGAACTGGAACAGATTGCCGTTGGTGGTTGCGATCATCAGGATGTCTCGAGGCGTGCCCGAGATGATGATGTTGAACCCCATGGTGATGTAGGGCGTCACGCTGCCGGGCAGCACCGCCAGGGCGTCCGAAATGCCGGGAACGGTGCGTCCGTTGGCGTTGCCGATGGGCTGGATGTTCTCCAGCCACGACTGCTGGCCATCTGCGATGGCTTGGCGCAGGGCTTGGGTGTTCATCCCCCGGAATTCGGAGGTGGCGAACTCCTGCTTCTTGGTCAGCGATTTCTCGGCCATGCGTCAGAGGCCCGCATAGACGTTCGGGATGCGTCGCATCGCAGATGCTGCGATTGAGTGTCGGATTTTGGCCATGTACTCGTCTTGGAAGACCTTGGCCTCATCCCAGCTACTGTCGCGGATTTTGGCAAGGTAGCAAGCCCAGAACGCCACGGGCGTCGTGTAGGGGAACGTCAGCGTTTCCACATCCGTCAACGCCACAAGGTCAACAGGCGTCAGTACGCAGTCCCATTCAGTGACGTAGGGTTGGTCCACGATCGGCCCGATGTAGACCGTATTCTGCCCATACACGCTGAACACCAACGGGCGCTGCTGGAACGACAGGTACGACCGCATCCGGGCGTTGAACGCCGTCCATTCCTGACACTGCAGCACATACCGCACGTTGTTCCAGATGGACGTGATGTTCAGCACGTCAATGATCGCCTGACCAGTTGGCACCGACACCGAGGTGAACGGATAGGCCTCCTGGTAGTAGGTGAACGTCACCGGGCCCGCCGTCGCCGTGCCGCTGATGGTCAGCGTAGTGCCGTTGACCTCCAGCACCACAGGGTTGCTGGAGGTGGTGCCGACAAGGCCGGCTCCCGTGACGCTCGAGCCAACCCATGTCTGATCTGGAGCCGGCGACACGCCGGTGATGGTATTGCCGCCGCTGCCGGTGCCGGTGCAGGACTGGACGTTAAGGGTGATGGTCACCAACCTGCGACTGCAGGCGGTGTCCGCGGCGACACGCTGGCGTGCCGCGTTGATGTAGTCGATCAGCTCAGGGTCGGACCAGAAGTTGCCGACGGCGTCATGCAGAAGCCGCCGGCACTCGGTGAGATAGGTCTGGAGGGTCGCCACATCCGGTTATTCTTTAGCCGCCGTGATGGTCACAGACGCTCGCTTGAAGACCACCTTTCGCAGGCGCTCTTCAGCCACCGACTTGTCCGACCCAGGCGAAATCCACCCAAGCCGAAGCAGCGCCGGCGACTTGTCAGCCTCCCCGAAGCCGAAAACGTGGCGCGCCACCTCTTCGTCACACGGGGTGTCTTCACCCGGCAGGAATTCGTAGTCCCGCCCGGCGTACCGGGCGCGGATTTCGTATTCCAACTGGTTATTGACGATCAGCATGGTTCCTTCCTCCTTGCTGGTTAGATCGGAATCACAAACGACGTGTCAGTCACACCGCCCACGGTCGGCACCACAGCCGCCGTGGCCGAAGTGTAACCCGCGATCAGCCCGGCATACACCGTTGCGATCGGAACCGTCATGTGCAGGCCGCCGTCGATGATCGGCGTCAGCGTGCCCGTGGTCGTCGCCGACATGCCGGTCATCGCAAGACGCGGCAAGAACAAGCCGGTCGAGATACGCGGGTTCGTCAGCGTCGCCGCAGTCGTCGGAGCCGAACCGATCGCCAGACCCATGTTCGCCAACGTCAGGCCTGTCAGGGTCGTCTGCTGGTTGAAGGCCGTGATGGTGAAGCACATGATCGCCGTCGCCGCGGTGGTCGACGCCGGCGCGAACGTGAACGTCGGAACAGCCGTCAGGCCGCCAACGCCATGGTCTGGGAAGGTCAGGGCCGTCACGGAACCGCTGCCGACCAAGGTCGGGTTCACGGTCAGCACGCCGCCGCTGCCAGTCGTGTCAAATGGGTGGCGAGTGATGGTGATGGTCGGGGCGGCCGTGTAGCCTGCACCCTGGTTGGTGACCGTCACTGCGTTGATCGCACCGCCCGACACCGTGCAGACCGCAGTCGCCTGCACACCGCCCTGCGGGGGCGCAGAGAGCGTCAGGATGGGCGCCAAGGTGTAGTTGGCGCCGCCGGAAGTAATCGTAACCGTGGAGTTGATGGCACCGCCCACGACGATCGTCGGACGCGCACCGCCAGCGGACATGGTCACGCTGGGAGCAGCAGCCGTGCCGAGCTGCGCAGCAAGCGGATAAATGCCGTTGGTGTAGCCGGTGCCACCGTTGGTGATGTGGGCGCCAACCGGGCAGCCGGTCAGGTTGGCGAGGCGATAGTTGTAACCATCGCTTGAGATGACTACGTGCTCGTTGCCGGCGCCAGTGCCGACCGGCAGCCAGATGTTGCTGATCGGATCGTACTGCTGCAGGAACGTGTATGGGCCGGCGTTGACCGCCCACTGGCCGGACGGCAGGTTGAAAATGCCACCGGAGGCAAGGCTGATCGGAATACCACCGAATGCGGTGGTCTTCGGGCCGAAGCCGATCTGGTTCAGAGGCATCGGAGTCTCCTTAAATCGTCAGGCTGTTGAGACCGGCCACGCGCGACATCGTGGACGGCTTGACGCTGACCAACTCGGCAACCACCAGCACCGCGCCGATATAGCCAACCTGGAAGTTGGCGATCGTGCTTTCGAAGCCGGTGAACGCGAAGCTGGCCATTTCGTGGATGTACATGTTCATGTAGTTGGTGTTCAGGAAGAACACCTGACCTTCCGGTGCGAACGGGTCGGCGAAGATCGGAACGCCGCCAACCATCAACGCGCGGAAGGCGCTGCGCGGGCCGCTCTCGCTGTCGGCAAAGCTGTCGCCCGGAGTGATCTGGTACATCTCCTGACCCACGAAGTCCTGCGCAAGCAGAGTCCATGTGCCGAAGCCGGTCACACCGAAGGTCGGCACTTCCGCGCCGTTCTTGGTCGTACCGCTGATGTACTGCAGCATGTTCTGCCGCGTCGGGTTGCTCGAGCCGGCGTTGTACACGCGGCTGCGCCACCACGGATTCTGCACTCGGTTCAGGTTGCCGTAGCTGGCGGCGTTGGTGCCGTCGTCCACCGCGAACGGAAGGCCGGTCAGGCCTTGCGGGTTGGCGACGCTGGAGTACAGGCTGGTGGCCAGCGTTTCGGCCGCCGCGTTGCCGGCGTCATTCATGCGGGCATACGCAAGGTCAATGACCGCATGCGCGTCCTGCACGACCGACTCCATGCCCAGCACCGGAATGGGGACGATCAGAAGCTTCAGGTTCTGCTCGGTCAGGTACGCACCCTGCTGCACAGCCGGCTGCGAGAACGCGCCACTGTAGTCGCTGTACTGCGGGTTGACGAAGCGAGCGCCCTGCACGGGGACGGACAGCTGGGACGCACCGCCGCGGGCCACCTGACTGTTCGCCAGCAGGTTCGCGAGAAGCGGGGTCGAGTTGTAGATCTGCACCACCATCTTCGGCACGAATGCGCGACGGGTGACAAAGCTGAGTTCCTGGCCTACGGAACCCGAAGGCATGATGCCAGTGCCGAAAACGGGCATGGGCTATTCTCCTGTTGAGTTACCCGGCTTTGCCGGATCTGAAATCCTGGAGCGCAATATACGCTTCATCCCGCGCCATCTGCGCGAGTCCTTTGTTGCCGGCGTCCTTCCATTTCTGGATGAACGTCTGCGGCATGTCGAACGTGCGGCCGGCGGACGCGGAGGTCGGCTCGGCAATCTGCTTGCTGGAAGACCACGACTTCGCGCCAAACATCTTGTTGACGATGCCGTTCTCCTGCATGAATTTCTGCACTTCCGGGATATCCCCGTAGGTGCAATGACCGGCCCCGATGACTTCGCCCCACTCGCGAAGCTCACGTTTCTCTGCTTCGCTCTGCTCCTTGTAGGCGTTGAACTCGGTGGAGACGCTTTCCAGCTTGTCGTGCAGCTCCTGCGTGGCGATGGCCTGATCCAGTTCCGGCGTCGACACGTCAGGGTACGCCTGCTTGACCAATGCCTGCCACTGGAGGCGAGTTTTCGGGTTGTCGGTGATGGACTTCGTCAGCGAGGCGATTGTCTCGATCTGTTCCATCGTCATTCCTTCAAGTGACATCTGAGATCCTTCCTCTCTTTGTCAGTTACGGCATCACAATGCCGAAGATGTACACATCCAGCCGCGCTGCCGCGCCCTGAGCCGTGCCGATGCGGAAGAACAGGGTTGTCAGATCGAACAGCGTCGTCGCCGCCGCAGCCGCCAGCGCCGGAGTCGCGCCGGAACCAGAAGTGTTCAGCGCGGCCGCAGTCAACGCCGACAGCGCAGCACTTGTCACCAGGGTGACGCCACCACCACCAGTCTGCGAAAACACGCCTGCCGTCGCCGTGGTCAGCGAAATGCTTGCGTTGTCGTACAGGATGCGGGTGACACGGTACTTCTGACCCGCCACCCACGCGCCCGGCATCAGGTCCAGCGTCGACACTCGAGGAGTACTTGTCGCGCCGGTAAAGTCGCGCAGGGTGCCCATCTGGAGGGCGTAGTCGGTATTGGTCGAGTTCGCGCTGATGTTCAACCCGCCGGTCAGGAGTCGCTCCACGCCAGCCGGGTTGCCAAAGAGCGCGAACTGCGTGTTCTTGACCGAATTGAGGGCGATGCCGCCCGTGGCGAGAGGTGCCGTCATGGCTGCTTACTTCGCGGTCGCGCCGGGGTT
>Ga0172363_10001923_pt1 | contig 16721 bp, 19 predicted proteins | sample LakKivs2_kivu2a2_FD_114541 | JGI IMG/M metagenome (GOLD analysis project Ga0172363, IMG submission 114541) | Sediment microbial communities from Lake Kivu, Rwanda - Sediment s2_kivu2a2 | ecosystem: Environmental > Aquatic > Freshwater > Lake > Sediment | place: Rwanda: Western Province, Lake... | reverse complement strand
TTTATAGAGCAAGCTTATAATCAGAGAATGGATAGCGACGGATTTTCCCGAACCAGTGCTGCCGGCAATTAAGAGGTGGGGCATTTTTGCCAAATCCGCAAAAATCGGTTCGCCAGCCACATCGCGGCCCAGGGGAAAATTCAAAAATCCGCTGTCTAAAAACCTTTCCAAAGACAGGAGGTTTTTTAATCTCACCGTGGTTTTGCTTTTATTAGGAACCTCAATACCCACTAATGATTGGCCGGGGATCGGCGCCTCCAGACGAATCGGATGGCTGGCCAAAGCCAAAGACAGGTCATTTTGCAAAGCCACGATTTTGGAAAGTTTCACACCTTCGGCTGGTTTCAAAGTATAACGCGTGACTGTCGGTCCAATCTGCACTTCGTCCATTTCCACCATTATTCCAAAATTTCCCAACGTTCTTTTTATAATATTTAAATTGGCTTTAATGTCGCCGCTAGTGGGCCGGCCAGTATCTGATTCCAATAAATCCAAAGGAGGAAAGGTCCAATTGCCAATAATTTTTTCTCTTTTTATTTTTTCCGGCTTTAAGGTCGGTTGAATATCAACCCCCGCTTCTTTAATTTTTAGTTCTTCTTTGATTGGTTGGCCGCCGTTTTTAATCATTATCTTTTTTACCGGTTCAATAAACAATTCTTCTTTAATTTCTTTTTTTCGCCGCAAATTTAGGGAAAATTCAAAAATAATTACCAATCCGATAAGTCCTAAAATAAAATAAAAGACCAATCCGCCCCACAAACCCAGAAGTTTTTCTATCTCTCCCAAGATTTTACCAAAAAAACCGCCGGCCGGCGGCTTCAAAATATCCAGCATTCCTAAAATACCGAAGGTGAGGCAAAGAAGGCCGATCAAAGTGCTTCTGTAAATGTGCTGCCGCAGCGAACCGATAAAAATCGCGCCGGCAATAATGAAAATAACAGGCGAAAAGAAATAAACCCAGCCGAAAAGGAAAAGGAAGGCCTTGTAGATATTTTGACCCAATGGCCCAGCCAGTTGGAAGAAGCTTAAAATAATTAAAAGCGCCACGCCGAAGCAAACTAACCCGGCCACGGTTTTTTTAGTTTCTTTTTTAACCCCCAGCTCTTTGATAATCTCCGGTTTGTTTTTTAAATTTTTATTTTTCGCCATATAAACTTTTGTTTTTATCCAAAAATTCTAATCTTCAATAAGGCCAAAGTCCCGAAATGTTTTTTCGTAAACCAATAAAATTTGAACTGCTTCGTTGTGGCTCAGTCGCAGGCTCGGGTCGCTGGCGATTTTTTTGACAATGGCGCGATTGGCTATAATTTTTTCTCGATTAGGCAGCTGGGCGCCGCTCATTTTGGATAGCATTTCATCCAGATCTGAGCCGACCCAACCCGCTCTCTCTAACATTTCCTGAAGTAATTTATCGGCCAAAAGTATTGCTTCTTTGCGGCAATTTTCTTCGTGCATTTTCAATAATTTAATAATTTTTTTCCAAATCCGCAATGTCTGTTTTTTCTCGTATTTTGTGGCCTCCCAGAAAGCCTGGTATTTTAGTATTTGGGCCTTGACGACATTGGCTTTGATGGCCAGTTTGACGATTATTGCCATTAGAATTACTGAGATTAAAACTGACAAAATCTTTAAAACGAAAACCAAATTGCTTTGTTCAAAAGTTGCAATCCAAGAAAAAGACGAATGAAGAATGTTGAGAATGGTGTCCATAAGAAAAAGAAATTATTTTTTAGGCTGCGAAGCGACTTTCTCAAAAAGAAGACCAACAGCAAACAAATTTTTTTCTTGCAGCGCTGGGGCTATCAGTTGCAGGCCGTAGGGCAATTCATTTTTCCCCCAGATTGGCAAAGAAATCGCCGGCAAGCCGCTGATATTGGCAGGCACGGTAAAAATATCAGAAAGATACATACTCAATGGGTCTTTGGTTTTTTCGCCGAATTTAAAGGCGGCTGTCGGGGCGGTTGGCGTCAGAAGAAGTTGGAATTTTTGCAAAGCGGCGTCAAATTCGTTTTTAATCAGCTGCTGGACCTTTTTGGCTTTAAGATAATAAGCGTCGTAATAGCCGCTAGAGAGCACAAAAGTTCCTAAAACAATCCGGCGACGCACTTCTTTACCAAAATTCTGACCTCTGTTTTTAAAATATAAATCATTGAGCGTTCCACCCAATTCATTAAAAGCATAACGCAATCCATCATAACGCGCAAGATTGGCGCTAACTTCAGCTGGCATCAAAATGTAATAACAGGCGAGAGAAGCGCCGATGTGGGGGATGCTGACTTCTTCAATCTTAGCTCCCAAACTTTGTAAAATTTTAATGCTGCCCCGAAGGCTGTTTTTGAGGTCTTCCTCTAATCCTTCTTCAACACACTCTTTAATTACTCCGATTTTGAAATTTTTCAAGTCAGTTATTTTTGTTGCTTCTTCAAAATTAAACTGATAAGGAAGGGAAGTGGCATCATTCTTATCTTCTCCAATAATTTTTTCAAAAAGCAGGGCGACATCCTCCGTGTTTTTGGCGAGCGGTGCAATTTGGTCCAAAGAAGAAGCCATGGCCATAAGCCCGAAGCGGGAAACTGCGCCATAAGTCGGTTTTAATCCGACCAATCCGCAGAAAGCAGCTGGCTGCCGAACTGAACCTCCGGTTTCCGAGCCCAAAGCACAAACCGCCTGATGGCTAGCTACTGCGCTAGCTGAGCCGCCGCTTGAACCGCCTGGCACCCGTTTTAAATCCAAAGGATTTTTTGTCAGCTGATAAGCGGAATTTTCCGTGGAAGAACCCATGGCAAACTCGTCTAAATTCGTCTTGCCGATAAAAATTGCTCCGGCTTTTTTTAATCTTTCAATAACGGTGGCGTCATAAGCGGCCCGGTAATTTTTTAAAATTTTAGAAGCAGCAGTGGCTGGCCAATCTTTAATTAAAATATTGTCTTTGATAGCCATTGGTATTCCGGCCAGATAGTCAATTTGGCGGCCGCTAGCAATTTTTTGGTCAACTGCATTGGCCTCTTCTAAGGCCTCGTCGTGCCGGATGCTTAAATAAGCGCCGATTTCTTTGTCGCGGTCTTGAATATATTTCAAAAATTCTTTGGTTAATTCAAAGGCGGAAACCTCCTTTTTAGTTAATAGCTCATGCGTTTTTTTAATTGTCAGCTCATGAAGAGTAAGCATAGTTTTTAAGGGTTTTTATCAAAAATCGGAGGAATTTTCAGCCACTGCTCTTTGCGGTTGCTGAAAGCGTCAATTAGTTTTTCCCACTCGCTTGATTTTTCTTCTTCTAAATTGTCTGGGCGCAAATTTTTTCCAGGCCCCTGAACCGCATCTAAATTTATCTCGTCAGTGGGGATTTTTTCCAATTCCCGGACATAATTTAAGATGCCGTTGAGTTCAGCGGTGAGTTGTTCTTTTTCTTTTTCTTTAATTTCCATTCGGCTCAATTCCAAAAGATGCTCAACCGTTTTTTCAGTTATAACTTTATTATGTTTTTCCATAATAATTATTTTATCATATTTGAAAATTCTCTTTCATCAATTATTTTCACGCCAATTTGCTTGGCCCGTTCATATTTTGAACCCGGCTCTGAACCGGCCAGGAGGTAATCAACTTCTTTGGAAATCGAGGAGGCGACCTTGCCGCCCAAATCCCGAATTTTTTCCTTGGCTTCTTCGCGGCTCATTGACTTTAAAGAGCCGGTCAAGACAAATACCAGTCCTTTTAGTTTTTCTTCTTTGGCTTCAATCTTTTTACTTTCTATTTTTATCTCCGCCTCGTCTAATTTTTTAAGAAATTCCACATTTTTGCTGTTGCGGAACCAGTTATAAATGCTTTCTGCCACCTTGGGTCCGATGTCGGGAATTTCTTGAAGCTTTTCCAGCGTCACCTCCCGCATTATTTTAATTAAATTACGAATATTGGAAATTGCGACTGGGGATTTAGAAATTTCCTGCGCCAGAAGGACAGCCGTTTCTTCGCCAACGTGAAGAATTCCTAAACTATATAAAAAGCGGTGAAGTTCAATGCTTTTGTGTTTTTGAATGGAGCTGATAATTTTTTCTGCTGATTTTTCGCCGAATCTTGCCAGGGCTGCCAAATCGCCTTCTTTGACGCTGAACAAGTCGGCCGCGTCTTTGATTAAGTTTTCATCCAAAAGCCGGTCAATTATTTTTGGACCCAAACCCTTGATGTCAAAAGCTGATTTGGAAACAAAATGATACAAATGTTCGCGGTTTCGGGCAAAGCATTGTTTGTTGCTGCAGCGGTAGATAACGCCATTCTCATCTTTTTTTACCCGCGAAGCACAGATGGGGCAAGTTTTTGGCATTTTGAACTCTTTTTCTTTGCCAGTTCGCAAATCAGTCAAAACAGTGGTAATTTGGGGGATAACATCGCCAGCTCGGCTGACAATCACTGTATCGCCGATTTTTAGGCCCAAGCGCTGGATTTCATCATAATTATGCAAGGTGGAACGGGAAATGGTGACGCCGCCAACTTTAACCGGCTTCATCACAGCCACCGGCGTTAAGGCGCCGGTGCGGCCGACCTGAACTTGAATATCCAAAACTTGAGTAGTTGCTTCTTTTGGCGAGAATTTGTAGGCAATAGCCGCCCTCGGCGCCTTGCCAATCACTCCGGCTTTTTTAAAATCTTCTTCCTTATTTAAAATTACCACGATGCCGTCAATTTCATAAGACAATGTTTCTCTTTTTCCTCCCCATTTTTTTTGGAATTTAAAAACTTCTTCCAGATTTTTCGCCGGCTCGTTGTGCGGGTTGGTCTTAAAACCAAAGGCCTTGAGAATAATATGTTCTTCTTCGTGAGTTTCCTGCCCCAAGTCAGTTATTAAAGAATAGGCAAAAGAGTCCAAATGGCGGCTGGCAGCAATTTTGGGATCCAATTGTCTGATTGAGCCGGCTGCGGCATTGCGCGGGTTAGCAAATGGCTTTTGTCCTTTTTTAATTTGCTCTTTATTTATTTTTTCCAAATCGCGGCGGTTCATAAACACTTCGCCTCGAACCACCAATTTTTTCGGAAAATTTTTGGCTAATTGATTGGCGATTTTTAATAATCCCGCCTTTTCCAAATTTTTAATCACCCCCTGTTTTTCCAATAATTTTAAGGGGATGGCCTCAACAGTTTTTAAATTTTGAGTGACGTCTTCGCCGATTTTTCCGTTGCCGCGAGTGGAGCCCAGATTAAAAATTCCGTTTTCATACTGAAGCTCTATTGCCAAGCCGTCAATTTTTAATTCGCAGTAATAACGCCCGTTGCTTACTGACAGCTGATTTTTTAAAAAATCAACATAGCGCTTTTCCCAATCTTTCATATCTTCTTCCGAGAAAGCGTCATTAAAGGAAATCATCGGCGCGGGATGGACAACTTTTTTGAATTCTTTAAGGGGCTGGCCAGCCACGCGCTGGGTGGGCGAATCAGGAGTGACTAAATCGGGGAATTGCTGTTCCAAATCAAACAACTCTTTTTTCAAAGAATCCAATGCTTCTGGCGATATTTCTTCGCGGTCTAAAACATGATAGAGATAGCGATGGTAATTAATCTCTTTTTTTAATTTTTCAATTCTTTCCTGGGCCCGCTGCTTATTCATGCCAAAATTATTAAAATTTTAAAGCGAAGCGACAAAATTTTACTATAATTCTGAACACCCCGCCATCTAAGCTGATGAAAATTTGATGAATTTTACCATCCAAGATTTTTTGTTAAACTGTGTTTATCTTGTTCTCAGCGGCATAGATGGCGGGGTAAAGGTTTTGTTCCCAATCCCGCAAGGCGGGATTGGGCAAAGCCCTTTAAAAAGTAACTTCTAGGGCCCGGTTGACTTTGACGCTGGTGCCGACAGAGCGGATATAGCCAGGACCGCTGGTTGTTTTAAAAGAAGTGCCATTAGTCATTGTCGGTTCTTCAATAGCGCCATAGTTGGTCTGATAAAGTTCCCACTCTATTCCGGATTCGGCGGCGTAAAGAGCTTTAATTGATTCTCCGCTGGAATTCATTGAGCGCAGTTCAAACAAGACCATTCCGCCGATGGTTATGGCCAGAGCAAAAGTGCTCATCAAAATCAAAACTGTTACGAGCAGCACCTGACCTTGTTGGTTTTTTATTTTTTGGGAGTTATTCATTGTAAATTGACAATTGATAATTGAAAATTGGCATTTAACTTTCCAGTTCCCGCGGGCTAATGGTTGTTTCCAAATCAGTAACGACTTCCTGATTGCCGTAGCGGCTGGCGATTTTAATAATTATTGTGACGCGCACCTGTTCGTTATCATAGTGTCCCTGGCCCTCTAAACGAAAAGACAAGTTTAAAACTCGGACATTGGAAGAGGTGAGAGGATTAAAATCAGCGCTGCCAATGGCGCGTTCAACTGCATCATTGTTTAAGCGGTAAACCACCACCTCATTTTTGTAATTGGTGAAAGTCAAACTGTCTGTTGACGGCGAGCCGAAAGACCTGCCCGTCCTAATATCGCGCGCCATCACCTCTAAGGCATAGGAAATATTGTCATTGGCGTTCAAGAGAGCGATGACCTGACGTTGGGTTCTAAGCCCGATCAGGAAAGCAGAAGAAGTGATGGTGATAATTATCACAAATAAGCCGACTGAAATTAGCATTTCTGGCATAGTGAACCCTCGCACCTTCTTTTGAGAGGTTGCAATATTTGAACTATCTAAAGCGCAGCGGCCGCTGCGCTTTCTGCTTGATTGCCTGACTAACTTTTTTTCGAAAGGGGTGGGGGTGAATCCCTGAATTTTGTCGCTTATTTTTTTCATTTTTTAGAACCAGTTAAACAAATGGTCTTCAATGACAGTATTGAATTGACCGCCGCCTCGACCAATCCAACTGACAGTCACTTGAACCATTACTTCATTTGGATTAAGGCGGGTCAATTCTACCTTTCTTTTATAAAAAGTTTCTTTCCCGGATTCATAATTAAAAAGGCCGGTTGTTTCGTCTAAAAGCAGAAACTGGTCAGTGTCAATTTCAAGGGCTTGGGAGGCAGAGCTAACTTGGTAGGCGCCATCAGCCAAGCCAAAGTCCCAGACTCGATGATTAAGCCAGTTCGTATCGCGGATATTTCTGACAACTTCTACGCCTTCTTGGGCCAAGTTGGCTGCCACCAGCCGATTAAAAGCAAGTCCGCTAAAACCCAAAGAGCGGCTGACTAAAGTTAAAACGCCCATCACGCCAGTAACAATTAAGCCAACGGCAATCATTGATTCTACCAGAGTGAAGCCGCGCTGGTAATTTTTTTTGGTTTTTTGACGAATTCTTTTCATATCAAATTTATTAAAATTTATGAATCTTTTTCGTTTCTTGGCCTGCTTTGGCGGGTAAAATTATCAAAATGTGGAAACTTGGCCCGCTTGATTAATTCTTACTCCCATACTGGCGCCGTTGGGTGCCCGAAATTGGATATTCGCTTCAGTTATTTCGGGAGGCTGGAAATAAATAGTTGGGTCGGGCGCCAAGAAAAACACCTGTCCAATGTTGATTGAACTGAATCTTAAAGGATTGGTTAAAGGAACGGTTTCTACGTCTGCCGAGCCATCCGAAGCCCTTAAATGGTCGGAGGTTTGGCAGTCCGAGGATAGGTCGGCAAAAATAATATATTGATTTTGCGGCTGGTCAAAATAAACTCCGTAGCCGCAAGGATTTATTTTTTCGCCGTCTTGAGTGGTAAATTCCGCAGTGGTGATGGCTAAATTTTTCGCTCGATTAACATCCGATGTCATTTTCGCCGCTTCCCTCAAAAGAGTAGAAGTTTGTTCGCCGGAGCGGGAATAAAGGATTAAAAGGCCGCCTAAAATAATTAAGACGCCAATAGTCACGAGCATTTCAATAATAGTGAACCCCCACATCTTCTTTTGAGAGGTTGCAATATTTGAACTATCTAAAGCGCAGCGGCCGCTGCGCTTTCTGCTTGATTGCATTACTAACCTTTTTTCGAAAGGTGTGGGGGTGAATCCCGCACTCTTTTGTCTTCTCATCATATATATTTTACCTCATTTTATAAGAAGAAAAAAGCCCCTCAGTTCCTTAGAAGGGAGTGGGTATCCACAGCCCGATTTGTTGTTTTTTAATTTTTGGCTTATAATTAAAAGGTAAGACATTCGTCTTCAAGGTCGCTCTATTTTATATTCATAAAACTATCTATGAACGGTTCACAAACACCAGTAACCCCAACTTCTACGCCGGAGGGAGGCAAGAAATCTCTCGCGGGTTGGATCATCGGCGTAGTTGTGGTGATTATTATCGTTGTTGCCGCCATCCTGATTTTCTAAAATTTTCTAAAGTATGGCTGAAATAATCGCTCAAAATCCCAAAAAGGCTACTAAATTGTTGCGGATTTTGATTATAGTGATAGTAATTATTGTTTTGATTGGCGTCGGTTATTATCTCTGGAAAAATTATGGAGAGCAGTGGGGTCTTACCCCAGAGGCGCAGCCGGAAATTTCTTCATCCGGCAATAAACTGCCGCCAGGATTTCTTGAGGGGCTGCCCATTGAAGCAGGTGTTGTTTTGAAAGATTCTCAGACCGCTGATTACGGCGCGGGAGAGCCGCTTTTGCGGACCATCTCTTATTATTCAACCAAAACGGTGGATGCTGATTTTCAGGACTTCCTTAGTTATGCCACTGCTAATAGTTGGAGCGTGGTCAATAAGAACGATTCAGCTCTAGCGATGAAATCCTTCTACGCCACCAAAGGCGAAAATGCCCTGAATGTCGTCATTGGCCAAGAAGCATTGACCAACAAGATTTTAGTAACTATCACTTTTTTAGAAGGTCAGTAATTAAAGATTGACTGTGATTTTAAAAGGAGGGCCAGTGGGGCCCTCCTTTTGGTTTTGCGTTGCCATCGGATTTTTTAACTGACGGTATGTATTTGAAAATATCCGAACCGATTTTATTAACGGGCTCGGCGGGCGGAAGGGCAAAGACCGAACCCCCTTCCGCCCGCCTCGTCCGAAAGCGGAAGCGAAAAGGACGATTTCAAGTTTTTCTTTGGCGGCAAATTCTTAAAATTCCGGTTCAGGATTTATCTGCACTCGTATCTCGCCTTGATATACGAATTGACCAACTAACTTTTGCGGTTCGGGTTTCGCCATATACATATCATTATTTTTTGAATAATAAGCGTCTAATGTCCCGCGAGGTGTAATTGCGTAATGCAAGACATGGTGAGGACTACCGGACAATCCTTTTGGACCTAAATGTTTTGGCGAATAGACTACAAGCAACTCTTCATCTTTGACCATAGACGCCAATTTTGGCTCATCAAATACGCTCGCGGCGAGTAAAAAGTCATCACGATGAATAATCGGCAACTTTACCCGATTATTCAAAATTGGCGACTCTGCGAGTAAATATCCGTATGGCTGGAATCGGCTCCTGGCTTTTACCTGATTATTCTCATCAATCGTTGTTCCGTTTCTATCAAAATCTAAAACTCGGAATGTATGATTTACGATATCCGCCCATGAAATTTCCTTGCCAATTTCAGGGACAATATTATTTGCATCGACACCAGTAATTTCTTTAAAATCTTTTTTTCGTTTTTCTTGAAGGTCGCTCATTTTCTTAAGCTTCTCTTCATTACTTAGACCTTGCCAATCTTTTAGTAGCGACTCAACTTCTTCAGAAGTTAATCCGAATTGTTTTTTAAACTTTTCGATTGGATCATCTTTTGAAAACCAATTAAAAATTCCCATAGTTTTTATATTCAAATGAATTTATTATTTGCTGTTTTTCTTGGGTAATCAACGGATCTTGTAAGGCCGGTATTAACAATCTCAATAAGCGTTTTTACATCTTGCTCTTTTGTTGCTTTATTACGCATAGCCTCGTAAATGAAAGCACCCAAAGGATTGTCGCTAAACAAATTTGTTCGATGTTCTAAAAACCAACATTCGCCGATAAAATTATGATATTCATTCACGGGTTCACACTCGCCAAAAGGATTTGGAAGTCGAAAATCAGTTATTATGCCATTTCTTAACCCCTCTAAGTATTTTCGATATTCAGCGTTTATCGGCTCTGGTTCTTCATTAAAAAGCGAGTCAATCAATCCGTAGGATTCCATCAATTCCTGATAACTTTTTTCAAATAACTTTAATATTTCCTCTTGTGATTTACCTTTAATATAAAAACCATCCTTAACAAGATATTCTCCATAGACAAGGTGTGCAAATTTAATTCTGGCAGAAGTATAGGGTAACTCTTTTGTGGATTGCACAATAGCATTAGGGCGTAAATCCTTAATGGATTGATGAAATTTTTCTATTATTTCTTTTGCCTCAGTGTATGTCATAAATTATTTCAACAAATTCTCAATAGAGACGCTCAATGCCTTGGCGATTTTTGCAATAACTTGGACGCCTGGCTTTTGCACAAAATCGCCCTCGATTTTAGTAAGGGTGGTATGCTTTACACCGGACTTTCTTACTAAATCGTCTTGCGTCATGCCAAGTCTATTGCGGTATTTTTTGATATTTTCGCCTATTGTTGCCATAGTTTCAAAACTTTGATATCATTAAAGCATAAGTTATGCTTTCAAGATTATGATATCAAAAAATTTCAATTCCGTAAAGAAAAGCCCGCCTTTGGCCTTACCTGAATTCAAAACGGCTTGAATTTTCGGCGAAAAACGGCTGGCGAGCCCGCGTAGCGGGCGAGCCAAACGCTTCTTTTTCCAACTGGCGGTGGGGGTGAGATTCGAACTCACGATACCCTTTCGGATATACCAGTTTTCAAGACTGGCCTATTCAACCGCTCTAGCACCCCACCAATATAAAATAATAATTTATTTACTGCTTTTAGTCAAAATCTGGAGAAAATCGGCATTGTGAGATATAATGGAGTCAATGGCAGCCCTAATCATCATTTTCTCATTTTTAACTTTTATCATGCTGATTTTGGCGGTTTTTTTGTTGTGTCTGGCAATCTACCGGTTAAAATTGGGCGTGCCGTTTCTTGTTTCAAAAAATAAATTAATGGAAACTATTATAACTGAAGAGCCGCCAGCCAATGGAAAAAATTTTTATGATTTGGGGTCTGGCGACGGCTGGCTCCTGTTTTATTTAGCCAAGAAATATCCGAAAGTTCAATTCACTGGCTACGAATTAAATCCGGTTCTTTATATTTTTGCTCGTCTTTTCCAGCACCGGCCAAACCTCAAATTTTTCCGCAAAAATTTTTTCCAAGTCAATTTGAAAGATGCCGATTACCTCTACTTATATCTTTATCCGGGGATAATGGAGAAGTTGTTTTCTAAATTAAAAAATGAGCTGAAACCAGGCACGGTTGTTTTTTCCAATTCTTTTACGTTTGGCGACCAGATAAATCCAGAAAGGGCGTTTTCGTCCGATAGGCCGCTGGAGACATTATACATTTATAAATTTTAAAACTATGCCCAGTAGGAGAATTTCAAATTGGCATTATGTATATGTACTTCTTAGCCAGAAAGACGATGATTTGTATATAGGATATACCATCAATTTAAAAAGAAGATTGGAAGAACATAATGCCAAAAAGAATTTTGCCACAAAAGGCCGGGCCCCATTTGCTTTAATCTATACTGAAACATGTTTGAATATGCAAGATGCAATTAGACGAGAAAGATACCTTAAAACAACACAAGGTCGCAGATTTATTAAATTAAGATTGAAGGAATTTCTTAAAAGCAAAAATAATTTGAAATTCCTCTACTGGGTATGAAGCTTGTCGCTGACTTACACATTCACTCTAAATATTCGCGCGCCACTTCCAAAAACATGAATTTGGAGTTTTTGGATAAATGGGCAAAAATCAAGGGCATCAAAGTGATGGGAACCGGCGATTTTACGCACCCCGCTTGGCTCCAAGAGCTAAAATCGCAGTTAGAGCCGGCTGAAAGCGGGCTTTATAAATTCAAAAGCGATGGTTCAGAAACGCGATTTATGTTGAGCGCTGAAATTTCCAGCATTTACTCGCAAGCCGGCAAAGTTCGCAGGATTCATAATTTGGTTTTTGCGCCATCCTTGGAAGTGGTGGAGAAAATTAACGTGGCTTTAAGCTGGCAGGGAAATTTGGAATCAGACGGTCGGCCGATTTTGGGAATTTCCAGCATTGATTTGGCAAAATTAGTTTTTGGTATTTCAGCGGAAGCAGTGATTGTGCCGGCTCACGCGTGGACTCCTTGGTTTTCTATTTTCGGTTCAATGTCCGGCTTTGATTCTATTGAAGAATGTTTCGGGGATTATGCCAAAAATATTTTTGCCATTGAAACGGGCTTGTCATCGGATCCAGCAATGAATTGGCGCCTCTCCCAATTGGACCGAATTTCTTTAATTTCCAATTCCGATTCCCACTCGGCTGAAAAAATCGGCCGCGAAGCCAATTTTTTCGATGCGGAATTGTCTTATAACGGCATCATCTCAGCCATTAAAGAAAAAGACCCGAAAAAATTTTTATACACCATTGAATTTTTCCCGGAAGAAGGAAAATATCACTATGACGGCCATCGTTTGTGCGGTATTGTTTTTTCTCCTCAGGAGACAAGAGCTCACAAAGGCATTTGTCCGAAATGCGGCCGGCCTTTGACCATTGGCGTGATGAACCGAGTGGAGCAATTGGCCGATCGGCCAGCTGATTATCAACCTCAAGGCCGCGTGCCATTCAAAAAATTAGTGCCATTAGCTGAGGTGATTGCTGAATCTTTTGGTGTTCTGCCCAACTCCAAAAAAGTTAAGGCCGAGTACGAGAGATTAATCGGTGTTTTCGGCAGTGAGCTAAATATTTTGATTGACGTTGATTTAGAAAGTCTCAAGTCTCAGGGCTCCTTAGAATTGAGTGAAGCAATTAAGCGAATGCGCGAGGGATGTGTGAAAATTCGGCCGGGCTACGATGGCGAATACGGCAAGGTAAAAATTTTTAATGAAGAAGAACCAAAAACTTCTCGCGAATCAACATTGTTTTAGGGTTTCAAATTCAAAGTTATGGACAATTTTGAAATAGCAAAAATTTTACGAGAAATCGGGGAATATTTAGAAATGAAAAATGTGGCTTTCAAGCCGCAGGCTTATAGTAGAGCCGCTTCCAGCATTGAAGAAATGGACAAGCCGCTAAAAGATGCCTATCAAAAGGGTGGTCTCAAGGCATTAGAAGATGTCCCTGGCGTTGGCGCTTCCATAGCTGAAAAAATTGAAGAGATGTTGAAAACCGGCCATTCCAAGTATTATGAACAATTAAAGAAAAAAACTCCGGTCAATTTGTCGGAGCTGACTGCGGTGGAAGGTGTCGGTCCGAAAATAATCAAAAAGCTCTATGCGAAATTAAAAATTCGCAATCGGGATGATTTAGAAAAAGCCGCTCGCCAACAGAAAATCAGAAAACTTGAAGGCTTTGGCGCCAAATCCGAGGAAAATATCTTAAAAAGCATTGAATTCTTGCGCCAAGGCGGCCAACGCTTTGTTTTGGGCTTTGTCTATCCGCAGATTGAAGTAATTGTCGAACGCTTGAAAAAAATCAAAGGCGTGGAAAAAATTGAAGTGGCCGGCTCTATTCGCCGGATGAAAGAAACAGTCGGCGACTTGGATATTTTGATAGTTTCTGAAAATCCGGGGCCAGTGATGGATTTTTTTGTGACGATGCCGGAAGTCCAGCAGGTTTTGGCTCACGGCCAGACCAAATCAGCTGTGCGATTAAAAAATGGAATGGATGCGGATTTGCGGGTTGTGTCCAAAGAATCTTTTGGCGCAGCGCTTTGCTATTTCACCGGCTCCAAAGAGCACAACATTTCTCTTAGGGAAATTGCCATTAAAAAAGGATACAAACTGAATGAATATGGTTTATTTAAAATCAAAGCTCAAAGCTCAAAATTAAAAACTAACGAAATAATGATTGCTGGCGAAACCGAAGAGGAAATCTATCGGGCATTGGGTTTGGACTACCTTGAACCGGAAATGCGGGAGAATTGGGGAGAGATTGAATTGGCTCAAAAACATCAATTGCCGAAGCTAATCGGCTACGATGATTTGAGGGGCGATTTGCAGATTCAAACTGACTGGACTGACGGCGCTAATTCTATTGAGGAAATGGCGATCGAAGCGAAAAGAATAGGCCTGGAATATATTGCCATTACTGACCACACCAGAAGTTTGGCGATGACTGGCGGCGCTGATGAGAAAAAATTATTGCGGCAAATGGCGGAAATTGATAAATTGAATAAAAAATTTGGTGGCAAGCCGAAAATTTTGAAGGGCGCCGAAGTTAACATTTTAAAAGACGGCAGTTTGGATATTGATAATAAGGTTTTGGCCAAATTAGACATTGTTGCCGGAGCAGTTCACTCGCATTTTAATATGTCGCGGCAGGAAATGACCGAGCGAATTTGCCGGGCAATGACCAACCCTTTTGTTGATATTATTTTCCATCCGACTGGCCGAGTCATTTTGAGGCGGCCTCCTTATGAAGTGGATATTGATGAAATTATCAAAAGTGCCAAAAAAACCAGAACTCATTTGGAAATTGACGCCTATCCTGACCGTCTGGATTTAAAAGATGAGCATGTCAAAAAAGCCATTGAAGCCGGCCTGAAATTGGCGATTGATTCCGACGCCCATTCTGCCAGCCATCTCCGTTATTTAAGGTTCGGCATTGCGCAAGCTCGCCGTGGCTGGGCGACGAAAGAGGATATTATTAACACTCGTTCTTGGCAAGAATTGCTTAAAATACTCAAACATTGAATAATGACAGTTAAAAATGCTAAGATTAAAAAAGAATCGGAAGTGGCAAAAAAACCGAAAGCGGATTTTGAACTTTCGGCTGGTGCCTTGGTTTTTCGCCGGACCAATCAAGGAATTGTTTGGTTGGTGCTTCATTATACTGCTGGCCACTGGGATTTTCCCAAGGGTCACGTTGAAAAAGGCGAAACCATGATTGACGCTGCTCGGCGTGAAGTGCTAGAGGAGGCCGGAATTAAGGATTTGAAATTTTACCCGGAATTTAAAAGGCCTCTTCAATATTTTTTTAATGCCGCCAAATATTCCGGTTCTTCAACGAAGCAGATGGTTTTTAAAAAAGTAGTTTTTCATCTGGCTGAAACCAAAGAAGAAGAAATTAAAATCTCCTTTGAGCATCTAGAGGGAAAATGGCTGTCTAGTGAAGCAGCAGAAGATATTTTAACTTTTAAAGATGCTAAAAAAATTCTTAAAGCGGCAGTCGAGTTTATCCAACAAAACATACTTAATGCCAGTTAAAAATTTTTCCAAAGTATCGTCTTCGCCTAAAATTCATTTTTTTGGCGGCACCAAAGAGTTTGATGGTGTTTGTTATTTAATTGAGTGCGGTAATGAGAAAATTCTGGTGGATTGCGGTCTTCATCAGAGTTCAGAATCCAATCATTTGAATTATGAACCATTTCCTTTTGATCCCACTGAAATTACTGCGGTGATTATCACCCACGGCCACATTGACCATACTGGCCGCCTGCCCCTGCTTTATAAAAACGGCTTTCGCGGTCAGGTTTATTCCACGCCGCCGACCCGCGATGTGTCAGATTTACTTTTAGTTGACGCCCAGCATCTGTTAGCCGAAGAAGCAGAAAGAGAAAAGAAAAATGTTTTATATTCGCTGGAAGACCTCCAAAAAGTTATGAACGATTGGAAAGTCGCGGAATATCATAAAGAAACAAAAATTTCCCAAAATTTTTCCTTTATTTTTTATAATGCCGGCCACATTTTGGGCTCGGCAATAGTAATGCTAAAAATTAAACCCTCTCCCAAAAAAGAAATTAAAGTTGTTTTTTCCGGCGACTTGGGCAATCCTCAAAATGTGCTCTTGCCCGAAGCCGATGTTTTGACCGAAGGCGATTATTGTTTGATTGAATCAACTTACGGCGACCGTTTGCATGAAGAACCGGACAGGCGCAAGGATATGTTGGAAGACACTATTGAAGAGACCGTTAGGAACGGCGGAGTGGTGATGATTCCGGCTTTCGCCATGGAAAGGACGCAGGAATTGATGTTTGAATTAAACGAACTGGTGACCTATCATCGCATTCCTCAAATTCCGATTTTTATTGACAGCCCATTGGCAATTCGGCTGACCGGAGTTTATGAAAAGTATCTGACCTATTTTCGACTTGAGGCCTTCAAAATGGTGGAATCAGGCACAGATTTCTTTAATTTTCCCGGCCTGAACTTTACCTTAACTACGGAGGAGTCAAAAACAATTAATAATGTGCCAGCGCCGAAAATTATTGTGGCTGGTGCCGGTTCCTCGCAAGGCGGCCGCATTCTTCATCATGAAAAAAGATATTTGCCGGATTCAAATAGCACCTTGTTAATTGTTGGTTATCAAATGGCGGGATCGCTCGGCCGGCGATTGCTAGAGGGCGAAAAATTGGTAAAAATCCATAATGAAAAAATTGAGGTCAAAGCTCAAATTCGCCAAATCAGCGCTTATTCCGCTCATGCTGACCAGGGAATGCTTTTAAATTGGATTAAACCAATGCGCTTCAATTTGAAAAAAGCTTTTGTGGTGCAAGGCGAGGAGCAGTCCAGCCATACCTTGGCGCAAAAAATACGGGATTTATGCACGATTGCAGCCGAAGTTCCGAATTATTTAGATATTGCAGAATTGGAATAATTGGATAAGATACTCGTTGGAGGAGTGGCCGAGTGGGTTGAATCTGAGCAGTGCGTAAGATTCAGCGGGTTTCAAAAGAAACCC
>Ga0172363_10001922_pt1 | contig 16726 bp, 18 predicted proteins | sample LakKivs2_kivu2a2_FD_114541 | JGI IMG/M metagenome (GOLD analysis project Ga0172363, IMG submission 114541) | Sediment microbial communities from Lake Kivu, Rwanda - Sediment s2_kivu2a2 | ecosystem: Environmental > Aquatic > Freshwater > Lake > Sediment | place: Rwanda: Western Province, Lake... | reverse complement strand
CTCGTCTATATCACCAAAAAATTGTCTTAAACAGCCTTAAGCTGTGTAAGTTGTATTTGAAACTTTGAGCCTCCCCCTCAAGCTCAAACTTCCAATCATTATGGATCGGTTAGGCTAGAGCGGAAGAGGGTTAGATATACAGTCAGCACTACAGTAGGAAGTAGGGACTCTGCACTAGACCCAGTCAGGTTCTCAAATGCATAGTAAGCAATACAGTGGGCTGTCGGAAAATAGTTCTTGGATGTCTTCAGCTCCGTCATATGTTGGTGGCTGGCGTCTGCTACATCAAGAATTCGAAAGGAAAAAAGAAGGGAAAGGATTTTCAGTCCTTATGCTTCTTCTTGAATGCTATGGCTGCTGTGGCTGCACTGACGAGCCCGACCAAGGCTAGGTAAGGAGCAAGTATTGCAAGCCTGTTCACAGGCATCACGTAACCGCCGACAGGGGCTGGTCGTAAGAGCGGTTCTCCGCCACTTGCATGTCCGGCATAAACGTCCGTAACAGATATCATCCAAGCACTGCTCTTTACGATAGTCATGTCTTCAGTATAGTATGTTCCTGGCGGGATCCCCGTGCCGGTTACCAAGAAGGTGGTCTGTACCGTTGCTGTGGAACCAACAATGACTAGTTTTGTCAGGTATACGTTAACTAAAGCTATGTCAGGAACTGCAAAAGCTGCTGCCAGTTGAGCGCTTATTTGTGCGTGACCAGTAAAAGTACCTCCAGCGCCATGCTCCAGCATCTTTACTCCAGTATCGGTGAAGAAGGCCACTTCGTCCGCTACAGAATGTCGATTGAATGCATCATAGTAATCCACAAGCATAACTCTGACGAGTTCTTCTTCGGTTAGTGCACTCACAGGGAGTACATTTGGCATTAGCACGATGCAACTTGCAGAAGCAATTATGGTTATTAACAGCAGTGAAGTAGCTGCTATGTTAGTTATGGGTTTGATTACCCTCTTGGCATTGCTATGTAGCGGTTTCCGTCTCTCTCTCTCTCTCTCTCTACAAAACTCATTTTCCCATTACCTTGCAAGGTAGCAGTACTAGTTCACCAAGTATGCTGTATTTAACATTTGTCAATAGGGCCGACCTAGCGGTGTCCCGCTATTCTTTGCTGAACAAGCCATAAAAGACAATTTTCCGACAACCTAATACAGTGAAAGAGGACTTCCCAACCACCTCTATTATGATGGCCCAAATCTTCTACGTATGCAGCAGAATATGGGGAGATGGTTTGGAAAATGCCGAATGGTGTGAGTCTCATAAGTGAGACGGTAAAGGGAAACCTCAAGCGGCTACCTGATATGCCCACTAAGGTTAGGAAGGATATTGCAGAGGCTCTCCGTTACTGGGTTATTGGCGATATTGGTGAGGACATAGCCTTCTGGGTTCTGCATAAGGCAAGATTCTGGCGTATAGTTAAGCCATTGTGGCTACAGTACAAAGAGGATAAGAAGAGAAATGTATCCGCCCTTGTCTCTCCAAACCAACTGAGGCAGGGCCTATGCTTCTTGCCGAGCGAGGATGAATGGTACTACCGAAGAAGGATGGATCTAACGGAAGAGCATTTGAAGCTCACTCGAAGATGGGACTTTCTTGCCCTCAAGATATTGAAAGAAGAAAGCAGGTTCAAAGCTTATCCATGTCTCATAGAGGTGAAAACCCAGTGGTCCGAGACCAAGGATTCTGAGGGCTACAGGCTATTCAGGAGAAGAGACTTCTCAAACGAGAAGAGGCTAGGATTCAGAGTCTTCTGTCTCAGAATCTTGCTGGGTGAGAGCTGGGATTTCGAGGCAAACCTCGAAGAACTATGACTTGTGCAGGTCCCTCTCCACGTGGAGTGACAGGGCCATGGTACCAGATTCCCCCTTCGGACTTTAACTCATAGGTTAATAACCAACTGGTTAAATCCAATGAGTTAGCCATCGCCTCTGTCCTCTCCACGTGGTGTACCATAAGGTTCGCCCAGCGGAACATCCCTCTATATACAGATTCCTAATACGACTAGCCAGACCACCAAGATATGAGAGAATGCAAAAGTAACAGAGTCCCCTAGATCCGTAGTTGGGGGATGGGGGGGAATGTGGATAGGGAGAGTTGTGTTCTGGGAGCTGGTGCTTGTCCTAGCTTCAGTCTTAATCTTCAGGACTGGATGGCATCTTCTTGATAGGCTAGGATTGATGGATCTTGATTCTGTTCTATGGACCATAGATGTGTGCTCTTGTTTCTGTCGCTCGATCTGTGCTATTCGACTATTGGTAATCACTAACTCATCATGATGTATTCTTTCAACTCTGTTCTCTTTTACAAGTGCATTAATGGTCTGTGTCATTACTGAATCAGGAAGCTGAATTCCGAAGAGTTCCGTTTTTAAGGTCCCCTTCAGATCATCCAGATTAACAGGCTTGCCTCCGCTGCTGCTGAGGAAGACTGCTATCTCGACCACATTCTTGTGTAGATCTTCGCGAATTCCATAGGTTTCTCTACGAAGAACAAATTGTGAAAGGGTTATAAGAGCCGAACGTTTGTCTTCGTCCGACCAGCGCCCTGAAAGAACCAAGATCACCCGCTGCTATCCTCAAGTTATGGCCCCTTTTCTCTTTTTTGGTGAAAGACAAGTTCCAACCATTAGCCATTTATGGGAACTTCAAGAAGCTCATCAATGTCACATCCGAGATTTCTGAGAAAGATCTAAACCGGCTCGTTCAGATTTGTACATGTTTGGAGAGTTGATAGGATCATAACATAGCTAGGGAAGCGTTGCTGAAAATTAACCATTTTTCATAACTCAGTCGGCGCTCGCCAACAGGAAGTTATCGTTCTGAGAGAATCTCTTCCTTTAATGCCTGTTTCGATTCTCTGCTGAGCAACTTGATTTCACGGTCCTCTTTTTCACTCGTCGAAACATAGATTCTATGCGGTTCAGCTAACGCTTCTCTTGTCAGTATCTTCTCGGGGAAGCCCCATGCCTCTAACAACCGTTTTAAGCATCTCAATCTTCGAAACGGCAGTCTTAGGCCTAATGCCTGGTCCTAAAGCGGCATACACATTCCTCAAAAATTCCAACCCTTCATTTGGATATCTGATATGTATCGATGGTATGGCCCATCACGTAGTCTACATAGTCCGACTGAAGACCTAGAGCCATGAGTAAGCAAATATTACATGTATAAGATATCCTAAATGATTACCGTATCCGTTTCTATTAACCTCAACAACGTTACCACAACGTATATGGAGGAGACAGCATAGCTGGTGCAGCGAGCATATTAGCGCGCCCATGAGAATGTTAACTCATGCACTATCGTGGAACCATCTTCGTTAGGCTTGGTTAAAGGCCAGTTTCGAGCCGGACGATCCGGAATGAGGTGAGTCGTGAAGAATATCTTGGTTCAGTTGAACCCATGCGATATCATGAAACCATATCCCGTGGGATGTGCTGTTGCCACAGAGACATTGTAGCATTGACTTGGGCGTCTGTTCTTCCTTGCAGGCGCAGTTATGCTGGCTAGAAGACCAGACTAACCATCCTTTCTTTCCAATTAACGCGCGCTTTGAACTGCTCACAAACCCGCTTATGTGGAATGATATTGAAGCGCTGTTAAATGAAATGGAGGAAGAGGTTGAACTTGAACCAGGAGCAGTAGAGCTTGGTTACTAGCAGACTTTCTTTTCCAGCATAAAACCTTAGGAGGCCTTGTTACGGGTAGGCTAATTGCTCTGGATATAGGCTCGGTCTATGAGAAATGCTGTGCTTGAGCTATCACCTCTATTGTAGGCGTTAACAATGCAACCGTTTAGACCAGAAAGATCATTATTATTGAATTGTAAAAATATGTGGAATCCTACGGAAAAAATCTTGTGACGTATTTGCCAGTTCTTAGATCAACATCGAGAAAAGAGTAAATCTGCAATCCTTGGTTGCGACAACTATATTCGGCAGCTTCCCTGATTGTCATGAACGGGCCACATATTCTGTTAGAGTAATGCGAATCTATGGTGTAGTACAGAAGGTCTTTAGGATCCTGATAGATGCATACAACGTGTCCGGAAAAGTAGCCTAATTTCATTTTGAATCTGACCCACATTCCTTTGGCATCATAGCCATTTTTCTTTAGGCAGTATGCTGCAAATAATGCGTGGTCATAGCATGCTCCTGTCTTATATTGGAAAATTTCTTCTGCAGTTTTGGTTAACACAAGTTCACCTGGCGTATAGGAATAAGTGAAATTATTGTCTTGCATGTACCTCTCAACATACTGTGGAGTAGTCAGTCTGTCGGTGACTTCGTCGAAGTCTTTCCATCTCTCAGACTTGTAGTTCTTGGAGATGTTGGTTTTTTTCCAAGCTTGTGATACTAGTAGCATGCGTGGTCTGGGCAGTTTGAGGAGTATCTCTGTCTCAGCTTTTCCTCTCTCTAAAAGGATCCATGCCAAAGCCTCTAGGGCAGTGCACTGCCTTCTTCCTTCAGCTTTCCCCTCGGCCAATAGGTCATCGAAGGCATTTTGATGGCTGCTGTAGAGGTTGAATACTGTTTCTGTTAATTCCTTATTCTTCAAGTCTCTTGTTCTGGAGATCTCAAACACCAGATCTGGTTTAACTTTGCTTATGTCATCTCTGCTTACCAGCTCTTTGAGTGAGTCGAAATTGGTTCTGGCTAGACTGTTCCCGATGAAGCCTAGCTCGACCGGGCATTTGTCTAGGTGCTTTCTCATGTACTGTATGGCTTTTCCACTCTCATCAGAAACTCTGTCTCCATCAGCAGCAACATCGATCAGATATTGCTCCGAATCAGTAGCCTCAAATCCATAACTGCGAAAAGATTCTCTTCTTGCCTCAATATCACAGAGAAACTCCATTAGAACTCTCTCATTCTCGTCTATTGGCCCGTCGGCACTCAGCAATCTTAGCCGATATATTATCTCTGATGGAAGTCTGGTGCCATACTCACTAATGACGGGATCTGAGGGGCTGGGGCTCGGAGACATTGTGGGCATGGGTGTTGAAGCAGCCGTAGGTGTGCCCTTAGGGGTCACCATTGATAACCAATGATCCCTAGTTACATATCCTATTCCTGCTAATGATGCAGCTCCAGCGCTCAGGTAGAGGAATTTTCTTCGACTAAACTTGTTAGCCATAAGATCATTCCTTGGTTATGGGGAACTGTGGATCATTATCTTTAGTCCAAGCAGAGTATTCGCCAAAAGGATCTATTCCAAAGTTCCATTCAGAGTATGAAAGACTGTACATGAGCTGGAAATGAACATGTGGTCTGAGCACCCCCGAACTGCCTGATAGGGCAATGGCTTCACCTCTTCTAACTCTTTGCCCAAAAGGATCAGGAAATTTAACAGAGTTAACTAATGATTTACTTAGATGGCCACATAGAACTCTCATACCATTGTCAAAATCCATTGCAACATAATTGCCTATTGGGAACCTACCTCCGACGGCTAGTCCTCCTGTCTTGGGATTGCGTGGCCAGTCAAATTCAGTAGCTATGATTTTTCCTGGCGCTGATGCAACAATTTTTGTCCCAGAATATATTTGAAAATCTGTACCTGAATGACCACGATATGACATATGTCCTTCCCAGCCAATACCTTCTCCCCTATCGACATAGTAACTCACATGATAATAAGTTCCTTTTTCAAATGGTAGCGTCAGAAATCCATTCATTAAGCCTAACTCTATTTTTTTCTTGTTTGGGCTTGCCATAAATTCATAGTTATCAATAGATAGGAATTCATCGTTAGATATTGCTATATGTCTATATTTCCTGCTAGTTTCATTAGAAAACTCTAATCGATAATTTTCACCTTCTTTCAAATCGTCTAACCTGTAGATTCCATTGCCATTACCATCAATTCCAGTGAGAACCTTTATTCCTTTATCATCTCTAACATCAAATACAGCGTCAGTAATAACAGGTTCATCGTCTTGTTTGGCGCCATCCCCATGGTAATCATGAAACAATTGTAGTTCTATGTCTATAAGCTGGAGTTTAACATCCTTGACCTTGACTGTTGTTCTGGCAGTAGAACTTGCATCATAATATCTCTCACAAAGATCAATCGGTTTTTGTATGTTCGGCCATCCCTCATCATAGTATCGTGCTGTTCCCTCTGCTATAGAAGTTGAATCCATTGCATCTGGCTGAGGAGTATAGACCAGTTTTAGCATAGCTTTCTTTCCATATGGAAGATTTGGGAGATTGAACTCAACCTTGTCTTTACTTTCATAGCTGGGTGAGATAGCTGAATACTTCTCCTCCGGAATATCTGGACTGCCCAGCAAGGCATTGCTGAACTTGAACCCCTCTAATCCATAATGCTGCAGTCTGACATTCTCTAGCTGAATGTCTGAGATATTTTCAAGCTGTATGGTTGCGGCTAGAGAATTCGAATCTGCTTCGGAAAAACTGGCAACATCATTCTTGACAAGATATGTTTTTGTAGCCGTCTCCGGTGTTATGGTTTGATTTAATCTTAGAAGCTGCCCCTGTTTCTGCCTGCAAATCCATTTTGATAAGAGGTTTGAAAAATATCTTGGAGCCAGATAATACTCTGTTAAAGCTGCTCCTGAAGCCACTGCCACTACGGTGACTCCAGCACCTAGGTAGAGAAACTTTCTGCGAGAGAGCTTGGTCAAGAACTGTCTGACATAAACTGTTAGGCCGAGAATCTTATCAAACTTTTCCTTGGTTAGATGGATGGGATTATGTCATATCGGAAGTTATATAAATTGGTTCTACGCCATACAGTATAAATCGAGAAGACCTATGGTGGTTTCTAGGACAGTTCTCATATCAGCAGTAGTCATTGTTCTGATAGCAATCGGTGGCGGCATCTACATTCTGCAACAACCACCTGCACCAACCCCAACTCCTACTCCAACCGCAACAACTCCTTCACCCAGCCCCACCCCAACACCTACTGTTATAGAAACTCCGACTCCTACACCAACGCCTACACCCACACCGACTCCAACAGTGACTGAGGAAGACCGTATAAGAAAAATGCTGAATGACTATTATGACGCGTGGAATCGGCACTCAGTGGAAGAATATGTGGCGTTCTATACTGACAACGCAGAGAAAATATTGAGAGTGGAAGGTCGAGCATATAAATACGTCGGCCATAAAGAAATAGGCAATCATGACGCCGATATCTTCCGCCAGATGCCTGACGTAACAGCAACAGACATAAACGTTACCAAGCTGAACGTGATGGGAGACAAGGCACAGGTTCAAACAGAATTCAACACCAAAAGCCCCCAGAAGAATTACTCATTGAAGTGCATTGAAACCATGGAACTTGTCAAAATAGATGATGCTTGGAAGATAGCAAAGACGGAATATACTCTGCCCAAAGGCTAGAATCAAAAGCGTGCGCTGAAAGCTAAGCTATCTCTACAATGACTATCCCCTTTTTTCTTGAATTCTTGTGTCGCTATAGTGCGTGCTATTATTTTCTAGATAGATACATACGGCATGTCCGTCAGAAGTAGAGGAAATGGGTACAGGTCACATTACGTTTAATATTCTCGCTCAATATTCACTTTGTCTCAAACAATGAGCTGCAAATCCTGCATGATCCTCACAACCTCCAGCCCTTCTGCCAAAGACTTGTTCTCACCGCTTTCTCGGCCAAGCAGCAATCACGGATCTTTTTGCCTCATTATATGAAGAGAATGGTCCTTGAATGATTGGATAAGTGACCAACTTCTTGAGGGTATTGTTATGTGTGTAGGCTTGACCATCTTTGTCTCTAAAAAAGGCAACACAATGCGAAATTTCTCCAAGCTCTATTACACGTGCGTAATACCCATTCTTGGTCAAACAATAAACGAAAAATGACGCCTGATCACAGCAGTTGCCGCCATTACTATTAAAAACCTTGTTTGCTGTAACAATGTCGCCCGGGTTCGAGAAGTAATAGACATAGTCAATTCTTGAGAACATATAGTAAGTAACTGCTTCTACTGAATTTAATCTGTCAGTAACTTTACCAAAGTCTTTCCAATCATCTGTGCTGAAATCCCATGCCTTGACTAATAGTGACCTTAATGAATAATTCTCAAGAGGATTGTAATCCTTGCTAGCTAGTTGCTTCATTCCAAGCCACAATAAAGCTTGCAGAGGGGTACAGTACTTTCTCTTTTCTTTAATTCCTTCGTCCAGCATTTTTCATTTCATCATAGAAATACTGCATTACTTTCAGGCCGTTCTCCTTGTTTGGGGCTCTCCAGTATTTCTCCTGCAACTCAACCGGAGCAGGATATTGCAGCAGGATCTTCCTATCCAGAATTTCTCTTACCCACCCTTGCTGGCCCTGCTGATGCATTCTGCTAGAGTCTTGGGTAATGGTATTACTTGGATTGTGGTTAGAGCCTGATTTGAGATTGTTTCCAGGTATCTTGATCCATATCCGAATGTGCCCTCCTGAAAATATTTGCCTCTTGCCTGTGCGACTATGTTAGTGGTTTGGGAGTCATAACCGGCTTTGTAGGTTAACTGAATCTCCCTGATCCATCTCGAGCCTAAAGTAGAGTCCGGAATGCTAATAGTCAAATCTCCGCTGCTGTTGACTCCTGAAACATCAAGCACTCTTCCTTGATACTTTGCTGATCTAAACTCGAAATCTTTCAGACCGAGAAACTTCATTGTAATATTCTCTACTGGAACCGGGGCAATGTTCCGAATGTCAATTGTCAACTCGAGCATGCTAGACTTGATCGGAGGATACTCAAGAACCTCATCTGAAACCTTCAGCTCAATGCTTAAGCCCTGAGGATATTTATTTTCGAGTTTAAACAGCTGGGGAAATACATACTCTTTGATGGCTAGACCTGAACTTAATGCAACGGCTGCTCCGGCACCAGCATAGAGGAATCTTCTACGACTTATCCGAGACAAGCGTCCTCTGACATAAAATTCTAGGCTAAACTACCGCAGGCTGAAGCCTGCGGGGTTTCAGCTCATGTAGTGGGTTAGTGTTTTCTGTTTCAGTTCTTTGTATGCCTGGTGGTCCAGCGCTTTCCAGTGTTTGCGTTGGGCGTGTTCAATATACCAGGTTATGGCTTCGTTTGTGGTTGAGCCTACGCTGCGGTAAAAGTATCCGCTGCTCCAGAATGCGTCTCCCCAGAGCTTCGTCTCTACTGCATGCCACAGTTTTTGTCTCAGTTTTCGGGCGCTGGCTCCCTTCAGTCTTTGAGCAAGCTGGGCTACGCTATGGTTCTTGCATGCGCCCACAAACAGGTGGCAGTGTTCAGGCCCAAACTCCACCGCATGCAGCACCACATCCATCTCCTCAGCTATCCGCCTGAAGCTTTGTATGCAGGCCTCCTTCACCCTCCCATCCCGGAAGACGTCACGCCTATATTTCGGCGTAAACTGCAGGTGTATGTTTGCTTCTCCAACACTATGCGGTCCCCTAACCAATTCAAATCCCAAAATTTATCAACCTCCAGCAGTACCTACGGTACTGCTGTCTTTCACTCAGCGAGGCGGTAAAGCGCCCGCTGAGCCCATTTTATTTCAACCCTCAGACCAGAAAAGGGCTCGCATCCTCGGACTAAACTCCGAGGGGTTCACTCAAACACTAAATGCTATCAAGCTTTTCGGTGCGCATGCTAGAAAACTAACTGAAAGTAAAATACTTGTTTCTTCTCAACAGCTTCACCTTTACAGGCAGCTTATCTTTCATCTTTCCAAGCTGGTCAAGTATCACTCTTGAACTGGTGGTTGTAACAGCCTGGCCACCATTATGTTGAATCAGAATGACTGCAAACTCTTCGCAGCCCTCGAATTTGGAAGGAAACAATTCATAGTTGAGCACAACAAAGCTCTTGCCAACCAGCTCGGCAAAAGGCATCTTTGTATCACATCAAAATTCTTCTTCTCTGGAACAATCTCACTAAAACTCTTAACTTCCACAACATCACCTCACATCAATTTTGGAATTCTGACTTTAAGCCGATTTCTGTGTTGGAACATATGTATCATTGTGGATAGGTTCAAGCTTCTTTGGAAGCGGACTAGATAGAATGAAGAATCCGTGGCAAACCTGAAAAGAAGTTATAGAGCTTTAGCTAGCACAGAAGTCGCATTGTCGAGAAAATAAAGTAAGGTTACTTTGCGGTGATGGGTTGGGCTTGCTTCTCAGCTTCCTTAAGAGATAGCTGTGTGGTGTACTCGTTCAGCATCTTCACCATCGGGTTCTCAAGGTTGATTTTGTATAGTGTGGCCCGTCCAATTTTTCTTGTAGGCCTCACTATCTCCAGCTCTTCCAGATCTTTGAAGTATTTGTATAGGGTTTGCTTGCTCATTCCAAGCTCTCTAACCAGCTCGTTCTTGCTAAAGTCAAAGAATGGATTTGTTAGGAAGATATCTATTATTCTCAGCTTTGGGGAGTCTCCGATGGCTTTGAGCAGCAGCGAGTCGCTAAAGTCCCTGTATCTGATTTTCTCGTACATTGCCATGATTAAACTCATGGATGATTAAGTATTTATATTTTCACCTACAAAGTTCTAATAGTGTACTATGTCAGAGACTACGGATACAGAGGTCAAAGCAGCCATACTCTCGCTTCTGGAAAAGAAAGGCCGCTGGGGAGCACATTACCTTCCACTTGACACAATGATACATTGGCTTGGCCGAAAAATAAAAAGAGACGGCAAAAGAGTCAATAAATGCATAGAAGAGTTGGCTAAAGAAGGCTATGTTTTTCTTCATAAGAAAGGCAATACCGTCTCACTCAACCCATCAAGAAGCCAAGAGATAATTGCCTTCATAAGAAAGGTAACCAAAGTATGAGACAGTAATAACAGCAATACACACTCAATGATTCATGCAACTCAAACAGCCTGTGAGTTCTCTCTTTAAAATCGTGCCTGAGAAGGCAGGGCTAGCCTCCTCAAAGCAATTCTTCGTGTTCGGTAAAGATGTTCAAAGATTCTTGTGTTTTGAATTGACTCTACGTATTCTGAAACAGTTCGTGTATCCTGCAGATACTGCTTAACTCTTAGTGAAACGATTGTCTTCAGTGGCACACTCTCAGCTGTCAGGGGTCGAGCTCTTGAAATGACTACCGCACCTTTGATTTCAAGACTGTCTAAGACATAGTATATCTTGGACTGTGGAATTCTTGAATACTTGGCCAGCTGTCCCATCTTCATCCTGCCACATGCACAAAGCGTAGCATAAGCCATCGCCTCATACTTTGAGAATCCCAGCCTAGAGAATACCGTAAAGATATCCTCAGGTAGAATACCGTTTGTGTTTTCCATTTTAATCACCGCGTTAATTTTGGTGAGGCGAGCCAACTGATTTTCAGCGAAGCGTGGTCGAAGGACCGAAAATCAGATTGAGTGAGCCGAACAAGAGAGGTGAGCCTGAATGAGAAGATATGAGGATACGATTGTCTGGTTCAACAAGACGCCGCCAGGCATATCCTGTCCTCACTTCTACGAGTTGCGTTGGGCTTTCGGATGCAACTTCGACTGCCAGTGGTGCTACCTGCTAGGCACAAGCTTCGGCAAGAAACATTTCCGAGCATACGATATCAACACAGTACTGAAGCACACTGCCAGAGCTCTCGAAGAGATTAGCCAACCTCAAATCTTCAATGCTGGCGAACTCAGCGACAGCTATCCGAATCATCCAAACATGCAGGCAATAATGGATCTATTCGAAACTCAATCACGACACAAGCTCTTGTTGCTGACAAAGACTGCTGATGCATCTAGTCTAATTAGAAGACCACGAAAGCAAGTAATCTATGGTTGCAGCCTGAATGCTCTTCCAGTAGCAGCAAGATGGGAAAGACATGCTGCTCCTTCGCCAGTAGATAGAATCAAAGCTGCAAAGCAGACTGCCGAAGCTGGTTATGAGGTCAGAGCAAGAATCGATCCGATAGTCCCAATAGAAGGCTGGAAGAATCACTATGCTGAACTCTCTGTCATGATGGCCGACGTTCCATTCTCACGTATCACACTCGGAACCCTCAGAGGCCTTCAGAGAACGATAAATTTCGCAAGAAAGCTAGGCAAAGACACATCGTGGACCGAATATTTCAGTACAACCACGAAGTGGGGAAAGAAGCTCTCAGATGAAACAAGGCTTGAGATCTACACCTATGTTATGGACCTCCTGAAACCGAAGACTGTATCGGTATGCAAAGAGACCGATGAATTAGTTAGTCAACTTAACATGAAAGAGCTCAGGTGTAACTGCGTCTGGTGATTCCTTGGTTAGAATCTCTCTCATTGGTTATGGTGGAACCAAGAATCGAGAGGATTTCTTTGCCAGGATACGACAGATGAACCCTGATTTGGTTGTTGATGTACGGGAAGACCCGCGGCGTGCTTATCGCGGCTTGTACACGAAATCATATCTGACGAAGAGGCTTAAGGACAAGTATGTCTGGATTCCTGAGCTTGGAAACAAGACACGCGACATCAATAACATACAGTTAGTTGATGAAGAGAAGGGCTTGCAGAAACTTCTGGAACTTGCCAAGAGACATGAGCACATAGTTCTGTTGTGCGCAGAGAAGAAAGACGAGGACTGTCATAGATCCTACGTGAGGAATCGCTTGCTTCAGTTACTCTCCAAACAATAGCATAGCGCGCTGCAGACGAAACGTAACGAAGAGTGCGAGTCAGCGCGCTCTTAGAATTGTCATACCCAAGAGAATAGGCCAACAAGATGCCTATTACTTAACGAAGAGTTGTTGACATCAGGAACCTAGGCGCTGAAAGCTCTTGTACATATAGAATCCTTTCTTCCTTCTGACTCCGTTGAGAAGAGTATATGACGTATCGCTTCCGGCGCCTGTTTCAAAATAATCAATGTAGAAGCTACCATCGATTCCTGTTTGATTTAACATCCTGCAATATCTGTCTATGTAATTTGCTTGTTCATCTTCATCATAGCCCCGTCCAGAACTGAAATGTAGTGCGGCCATTGCGCCATATCGCCCTGCATCCGTGTATGACATACATCCCCACTCAGTGGAGTGAATCGGTTTTCTGTACAATTTCAGGCCACCGAAAAGTTTCCTGACACGCCAATTATCCCAGCCGTAGTATTCCATAAGGTATGCGTTCACTCCAACAGATTCGAAAGCAGGATCAGACCAAGGGATGAGATCGACTTCCTTGACAATGGCTGCATATGAAATTGGGTAGCCATACTTCTCTCTGCAGACTCTGATAATTTCTCTCATCATTGCGGGTAGCATTTTCACCACTCGCCCCCAATCTTTGTTCATGTTAGCAACTCGCGCATAATACCCTCCACCACCTATCATGTCAAAGGTGTCGAGAGGAAACTCGTTACCGACCATGTATACTATGGATTCAGATATCTCTTTTAGATCTCTCACCCTTCCTCCAAAGGCTCCTATCCTCTCAATTGTCTTCTCCATAGTCTCATCCATGTACCTTGGGCAGATGAATATCCGGTCAAAGCCTAAGTCTACGGCTAGCTTGCCACATTCGATAAGATTGTCTTCATAGCTACCTCCGGCAACGATCCTTACGGCGTTACATCCCAAGTCGTCGCGAATGATTTCCAGTTCCCGCTCCATTCGGTCTCTGCTGGGCGTCGGGCTAGAGGGCCAGCCGGGAAGATTACCGGCAAAATAGCCTATTCCTTTGTACTTCAAATTGAACGGTTTTGTCGGATAGATCTGGTCAGGTTCAACTTCATAATAGTATTCTCTGGCATCTGTTAATTTGCCATCAGAAACCTCTAGCTTAACACGATTTGTACCAGGTTGTTTGAATTTAAACCGAAAATCAATAGGCTGATTCGTAGTTTGAGTTTCTTGTTCCAATACTTCATTAACATATAATTTCTGGATTAAAGGGTCGCCATCTTCATCTTTTGAAGTGCTGCGTAACAGAACTTCTTGACCAACAGCAGGTAGAATATACTTCGGTTTCACTAATTCAAAATCGGCATATGGTGGATTGTTTCCAGAGGTCGGTCCAGGTGTAGTAATAGTTGGGGTTGGTGACCTACCTGGCATAACATATGGTAACCACTTATCACGGGCGTAGTATGCTACTCCGCCTATTGCCGCTACCGCACCTATTCCAGTAACAAGGAACTTGCGACGAGAGATCAAGTCATGAACCTACACGTTCATAGCTCTTATACATGTAGAATCCTTTCTTTCTCTTACGGGTTACAGGATGATAAAGGCCATATCCCTTGTCCCAGGTTTCATTGTATTGAGTATAGAAACACCCATCTATTTTTTCTAGATTCAACATATTACAGTACCTCTTTATGTAGTTAGCCTGTCCATCTTCATCGTATGGATTTTCTGCAAAGAATAATGGACCGGCTGCGCTAACTCTACCTGCTCCTGAGAAAGTCATGCAGCCCCATTCACTGGAGATAATTGGTTTTCCATATCTTCTTAGACTAGACAGATGTTGAATAACCCAGTTTTCAGTCCAGCCAAATCTATCCATAATGTAGGCATTTGTACAGACTGACTCAAACATCGGATCTGACCATGGAACCGAATCAATTTCCCATACAGCAGCCGCATACGCAATCTCATAACCATAATTCCTTCTGCAAATTGGAATAATTCTGCTAAACATGACTGGGACTTTTGTTCGTACTCTATCCAACCAGTCATTATGTGTGGTCTGATAAGTGGCACGTTCAATCCAATTATTACCTGGAGTTATGCCAATTGTATCTATGCCGAACTCGTGTCCGACCATGAAGACAATGTTCTCTGATTGTTCCCTTAGGCTTTTTGCTTTGCTTGCGAATTTCTCTATTCTCTCAACTGTTTCATCAGGAGTTGCATCTATGTATCTAGGCGATATGTATATCCTTTCAAACCCTTTCTCTATGGCCAACTTACCGCATTCGATTAGGCAATCTTCATAATTGCCACCAGCTGAGATGATTATGGAATTGCATCCAAGGTCATCACGAATAGTATCCAACTGCTCATCCATCTCTTCCTTGCTTGGAGTGGGAATCGCCCATCCTGGTGCCAGATTTGCAGCAGAATAGTTTATTCCCTTATATTTCACATGCAATGACTTTGTTGGGTAGATTTGATCAGGTTCGATGCCATATATTGTGATTTCCTTCTCGGATCTTAGTTTTCCATCAGAAACCTCAAGCCTTACTATGTGTTGGCCAGCCTCTTTGAATCTCACTGAGAAACCCTCGGAGTGACCTTCCAGTTTGCCGTCTATATACCAGTCATAGGATAAGGCATCATTGTCTGGATCTCTGGATAAGTTGCTGAACGAAACTTTCTGTCCGACACTAGGGTTGAGACAGATGGGTCTTTCCCACTCGAAGTTGGCATATGGTGGATTGTTTTCAGGAGTCGTTATTGTTGGAGCGGGGCTCTCTACCAAAGGCCCTCTTATGAGAGGGTACCAGTGCTCCTTTGTCAGGTAACTAATGCCAACTGCAGCTGCACAACCTGCTCCGGCCAAAATGAACTTCCTTCTATTGATTCCTTGCTTGGAAGACAAAGAGACCCAAACACAATTTCAGACGTTTAGTAATAAAAGACTAACTTCAGCCAGTCGCGCGCGCTTGTGTATCGTGCTTCAATGTCTCCCCTATGACTATGAAAAATACTCGATATAGCAATAATTAATTATAACTTTCCAGTATAATGGCTTCGAGCTAAAGCTAGCGGCGTACGCAGAGTTCCTGAGTCGAACCCGAAGTTCGACCTTCGCTCCCTGCACCAAACCTATGGTTCTAACTCAGAAGCGTTCTAGCGAGACATTGTGTAGGCTTCAGAGTCGAGAGATTAGAGAAGTTAAAGAGAGCTGTTTGAAGATTGTCAAGATCGACTACTCGATACGAGCGGCGGAGATGCAGGAGTCCCTGGAACATTTTGCCCTGAACTCATCAGACGCACTAGAGCAAGGTTCTAATGCAACTTGGCATTATTTGTACAAAAGTAAAGCGGCGAGACCTGAAGCGTCTTCTTTTAACGGGAGCCAGACTGTAAGGGTGGCGCCGCCGGAAGACTCCATACTCCCAGCCCAAAACCTCCATTCAAAATCATGATTATTCTTAGTTGCACCAGTGAGAAAGAATTTAAGCCACAATACTGTATCATCCAGAAGAGATGTGTCTGGAATGAATTTTTCCATGAAAAAAGTTCAGGATTTATACCCAGTTGGGTTCAAATCCCGCCCGGTCCACTCAAATCTTCATCTTGGTCCTTTTTCTACGGGAAGCTCAACTGCACCAAGAGGTCTTCCTACTCGCAATCTTGACGGTCCTAATGTTGAGCTACCTGTTGGTCTTCCTGCAATGACAGATGATTTCTGCTGCGATGAAATCTAGTTTCATATCTTCGCTCAGGTTTTCTCGAGGATGTCGAGCATCTCGCTTACAGTCACGGTCTTTATTCCTTTGAACTCTCTTAAAGATGCTAGGTGCTTGTCGCCGGAGACTATGTACTCTGCCCCACCACTACATGCGGTGTTCAGAACAATATCGTCCTTTGGGTCTTCCTTAACGACCTTGAACCTGCTTCTAATCTTTATTAGAGTGGTTCTTCTGGCAACGTATCTTAGAAATCTTTCCACATCTCTCTTTGTAACGTATTTCCTAATTCTTTCTTCAGTAAGAACTGAAGTCAACTCGCTCATCAGCGCATCGGAGCTTATCAGTCTGACATCTGTACCGTTTATCTTCAAAATGAATT
>Ga0172363_10001920_pt1 | contig 16731 bp, 11 predicted proteins | sample LakKivs2_kivu2a2_FD_114541 | JGI IMG/M metagenome (GOLD analysis project Ga0172363, IMG submission 114541) | Sediment microbial communities from Lake Kivu, Rwanda - Sediment s2_kivu2a2 | ecosystem: Environmental > Aquatic > Freshwater > Lake > Sediment | place: Rwanda: Western Province, Lake... | reverse complement strand
CTCGATGAGTTTCTCGTTCACCTTGAATTCGCTGTGGGCCGAGTCCATCTTTTCCTTCAGCTTCTGGTGTTTCGCCTTCGCCTCAGCGTGAGCGGCTTCTGTGAGCTGCAATCCTTCGGCTGCAGGCGGCTTTGACGTCAACAGAGATCGGCCCTTTTCCTCCAGCCCTCGTATCTCATTCGCTAGTGAGTTGCGTGAGCGCTCCAGATCTTGCCGAGTCGTCTTCTTGAGTTGGGCCTTCAGGTTGGCATGTGCTCCCCTGAGTTCTTGAAGCGTGTTGTACCCGGTCTCGCGAGAGAGAAGCTGAATCATCTCATCCCTGGCAGCCTTGGCCTCGGCGCCTTCCTTGAACTTGGACCGCCGACTGAGTTCACTTAGCTTCGTCCTGAGCTCGTTCGCGTTCTTCCTTGCCGCCTCCATCTCTCCTTCAAGTGCGGATGCGCCCGCCATGCGCGCCAGCACCTGATCGGCTCGGTTGTAGCCTCGAAAAAGCAGGCCAGCCAACAGAGCTGCGACACAGGCTGGGACCAACAGCGCAAGGTTCCAGACAAGTGCCCCTACGAACGAGGCAACAGCTGTGAGCCCGAACAGAAGGGACAGCGACAGTGACCTGTTCTTCCTTACAGCTAGAGTCTCCCTCGTCATTCCCCGATCCTTAGGCGACAAGCCCAGCTCAGACAGAGCAGCATCATGTCTCCGCGAGGCATCTTCGAGAACGCCAGAGGCCTTGGCCGTCTCGTGTTCGAGCTGGGAGAACTCGTCGCTGATGGCTGATAGCTGCTCGATCCTCTCCGCGTACTTCTTCATGAATTCGTCGTATAGCTCAAGTTGGGCCTGTTGGCCTTGTCTCGACGCCAGTTCGGCCTCTATCCTGTTGAGCTCACCCTTCTTGGCTTGAATCAGCTTGGCCGTCCCATCGTAGGCCGCGAGCCACTCATAGGCATCTAGTGTCTCCTTGGCCTCGGCAAGTCTGGGGGTCATCAAGGCGATCTCCTCGCGGAGCTGGCGGTCCCTGTCCTTGAGCCTCCTCCTCTGAGTTTCCTTCTCCTTGTATGCGTCTCTGTTCCTCGTCACGAATTCGAGTTGAGCCCGCTTCTCGCTGAGTTCGCCTTGCAGCGACGAGATGTCCTGACGCATCCTCTCAGATGCGGTGTCAAAGATGTCGATTCCCATCACCTTGTTCAGCAGTTCCTCGCGCTTGGCCTTTGCCAGGTCCCTGAGTGCGTCCAGGTCCTTCTGCTTGATGAAGACGAGCTTCGTGAACGAGTCCCTGTCCATGCCTGTGATTTGCTCTACCATCCTGTCAATCTCCGTGAGGCTCGTGATCTCCGTCTGCGGGTCCTCGTCCCCATCCCTCAGCTGAACGAGCTTGGCCTTGTGTCGGCCATCTGTCGATATCCTCCTAGTGAGCCTGTACTTGCCGTCACCGCACGTGAACTCCATCAGGAGGTCTGCGTGCTCTTTCCCCCATGATACTATGTTCTCCCTGGCCTCCTCTGCCATTGCCCCTCTCTTCAGGCCGTACAGGGAGTACTCGATTCCCTGCAGGAGCGTCGTCTTTCCAGTCTCGTTCCCACCAAATATGCCGATCCTCCCCTGGGACGGGAAGCCCAGGTCGATTCGCTCTCCGATCATCTTGAAGCCCTCAACGCTGAGCCTATCCACTATCATGGCTGACCTCCCAGGTATCTAAGACCCACTCCCTTCGCCTCGCGCAGCAGCTCAGCCCTTCCGGGATCTGCAGAAGAGCCCTTGATGAGCGCGTCCATTCTCGCCGCAAAGGCCTCGCTCGGCGTCTCAGTCCTTCCGGCGAACACCTTTCCCACCCTGCTGATTTCAAGCTCGCTCCTGTCGACGGTCAGGAAAAAGAAGGCCCCGGGACCAGCCCGGTAGATGTCGCTGAGCCTCAGCTTCGAGTAGGTGCTCTGAGGGATCATGCCCTTGAGCTTCAGGCGCAGCATTGCTTCCTTGTCTTTCTTGCCCATGAGGAACTCAAGAATAGCAGATGTCGGGTTATCCAACTCTTCTCCCGTGAACGCGAACTCCTCGTCTCGCATCGGCCGAGTTTCGAGTCTGACAAACTCACATTTCGAGCCTTGCCTGTCCAATTCCACCCAGTAGAACCCCTTGGTGTCGTTGATTTCCGCCCAGGTCAGCCTCTCAATCGAACCGGGATTGCACACTAGGCACCCGCCGACTCGCCTATCAAACCCGTTATGGTAGTGCCCGAGTGCAAGGAAGTTCAGGTTCCGTGGTATGTCTTCCGGGGCGAAAGGGTTCTGCGAGGCCAGCTGTGGCACAGAGGAAACGATATCAAGCCCGTGCAGCGACCCGTGCAGCATTAGCACGTTGATGTCTCCTTCCAAGGGGACTCTCTGGCCCGCGATGGGATTCTCGCCCTCCCTCTGTGAGAAGTACGATTTCCCGGAGATGCAGACGTTCAGCCCAGCTACGTTCACGATCCTTTGCCCTATCACGTCCGAGCGCGAGAACACTGTGGCCAGACCGACGGTGTCCAACACGTCGAGGGCTAGGGTCGGGACTTCAGGTACTTTCGGCACGTCATGGTTACCTCCAATGATGAAGACCGGAATCCCATGCGAGTTCAGGTCCTTCAGTTGTCTGGCCAAGAAGTCCCTCGAGAAGTTGCCCGGGTTGACCCTGTCGAAAACGTCGCCGGAGATCAGGAAGAGGTCCGCTCTGTTCTCAATAGCGTAGTTCACCATCTCGATGAAATTGGCATCTATGTCCCTCTTCCTCTCATAGTTCCTGGCAATGCTGCCAACATTGAAGTTTCTATCTAGGTGAAGGTCACTACAATGGACAAACTGCACGGCCATCAGTTTCCTCTTTCCCCAGCGATACAAGCTGACACCGACTGCGAATGACATAAACTTTCTCCGAGTTATGGGACGGCTCTTCCGCCGCTTAGGGAAGGTGATTGGATCTCGGCGCTTGATATATCAGCAGCTCGCCAGTCGAACAGCGGATGGTCAGTTGCAGGGTCTCTTCAGGGTTCGGACCTTGCACTCCAGCTTGAGAGATGCGCCCATATGCACTTCAGGGGCTGACAGACTCAATCTCAGAGGGGCTGGAGTGCCAACATCGACCATTTGCCCTAGACTTCGACGAGGCTCGGCCTTATCGATCCCTGCGACCCAACTTGTCGAGGCACTGTCTGAGGAAGCCAGACCTAAATGGCGAATGGGTCTCAAGTCCCCCAAAGCAGGAATCTGAGCATAGTCCCCCCAAGCTACCTGTTGTCAGGTGAGGACGGGCGCGTTGACACTAGTTCAGAGAACCCATTTATCCTTCCCCACAGCCAGAGCGACGACATGGACAAGCTGAGATTTGGTGTCGTTGGGGCTGGGACAATCGGCTCCCTTCATGCGGACGACGTGAAGCGTAGCAAGAAGACCGAACTCGTCGCGATTTGTGACGTAAGAGAAGATAGGGCCAAGAAACTCGCGCGAAAGCTGAAAGTGCACAAGATCTACACTGACTATCTGGATATGCTGAACAACGAGAACCTAGACGGCATCGTCAACGCCACTCCAAACTACCTTCACGCCAAGATTGCGATCGATGCTATGGAAAAGGGGGTCAACGTACTGAGCGAGAAGCCGATGGCGATGAACGCACAGGAAGCACAGACGATGGTGGATGCTGCGAAGAGGACGGGCAAGATCTTGGGCCTGGGGATGACGCAGAGGTTCACCGGCGAAGGCGTGGCTGCGAAAGCAGCGGCGACCCCCGAGAACCTTGGGAAGGTATACTTCGCGAAGGCGACTCTCTACAGGACGCTGGGCGCACCCGGGTTCGGCAGCTGGTTCACCACGAAGTCGCAGTCCGGAGGAGGGCCACTCATGGATCTGGGTCCGCACGCGATTGACTTTGCGATGTATTTGATGGGCTTTCCGAAGCCTCTGAGGGCGAGAGGAGTCACCTTTTCGGAGCTAGGGCCGAAGGGTCTGGGCGTCGGCACATGGGGCTTCCGCGAAAGTGGCGGGAAGTTCGATGTCGAGGACCTTGCGGTCGCACTAGTCGAGCTTGCAGGCGGGATAACCATGCTTGTAGAGGTAAGTTGGGCGACCTACATAGACGACTATTGGAACGTCCATGTGCTTGGGGACAAGGCGGGGATCACGTATAGGCCGCCTCATCTGATATCTGAGAGAAGGGGCAAACTCAAGGTGACGAATCTCAAGGTGAAGAAGGTCAAGCCGTACCTGCAGGAGGTTGAAGACCTGGCTCAGTGCATAAGGACCGGCAAGGAGCCACTGGGCAGGCCAGAAGATGGCGTCGTGATCATGAGGATAATCGACGCGATATACAGGTCCGCACAGACTGGAACCGAAGTGCCAGTGTATTAGAAGATCCTGATCGATCGGATTCGGGGATCTGCTGCAGTGGTCAGAGCGACGTGAACGAGTCCACTGTCTTCTTGTCCATTCGTTCCACGAGCTTGCTCGTCAGCGCTATCGTGTTCGAGAGGTCCGAGAGGCTGAGTATTCCGGCGTGAGAGTGGATGTGCCTGGTGGGTATGGAGATGACTATTGAGGGGCATCCTGTCTTGTGAAGGTGTATCCTGCCAGCGTCCGTCCCTCCCTTCGCAACGCTTGAGAGCTGGTACGGGATCTTCTCGGCCTCAGCGGTCTGTATCGCGAACTCCTTGAAGGCCTGGTTCGGTATCATCGATGCATCATAAGTCAGAATGGATGGGCCTTTCCCGAGCTTGGCGTTGGCCTCCCTCGGCTTTATCCCGGGTATGTCGCCGGCTATGTCCACCTCGAGCACGATCCCTGCGTCAGGCTCCACGACATAGGCGGAGGTCATCGCCCCTCTCAACCCGACCTCCTCCTGCACGGTCGCAGCTCCGTAGATTGTGTTAGGATGCTTTGAGCCTGCCTCTGTGAATCGCCTTGTGACCTCGGCCGCGACCACTGCACCGACCCTGTCATCAAAGGCCTTGCCCATTGCCATCTTGCCCTCGTTCACCAGCATGAACGGAGAGTACGGGACGACAGGGTCACCTATCCTGATGCCCATCTTCTCGACCTCACTTCCCTCCGATGCACCTACGTCGATGAACATGTCGTCCTTCTTGACCACCTGGTTCAGTTCCTCTGGCTTCAGGAGATGAGGAGGCTTGGAGGCGATCAGGCCCATGAAATCTCCCTTCCTCGACCTCACGACAACCCTCTGAGCCAGAAGGACCTGGTCGAACCATCCTCCCAAGGTGGAGAACCCGAGGAACCCGTTATCCTTCTCTATGCTCGCGACGACAAAGCCCACCTCATCGACGTGCCCCGCAAGCATCACCCGGGGCCGATCGCTCGTGCCCTTCTTCGAGAAGATCACGCTTCCAAGCTTGTCCGAGACCACGGAATCCGAGAACTTGGACACATAGTCCTTGACCTTGAGAGAGACCTCCCTCTCGAAGCCGGCAGGCCCGAACGACTCGGACAGTTGCTTGAGGAGTTCCACTTCGGGGTTCATGGGTCCCAAGCCCTGAGCCTCCTGTTATAACGATTGCTGAGAGTTGAGGAAGTCAGCGTTGCTATCGACCGAATGCGAGAGATCCCCACGAAGCTCAACCTTTCCAGTTCGATGCTCACAAACATGTGATCCTAGTAGTCAATGGGTGCCAGCCGTGACGTCATCAAAACGGGTTCTAAGATATGGCGCTTAATCCTTCGGCCCGGACGTGTCAAGGAGGACTTGTGGCTGAGGCGGCGCAGCGGGTTGTTTCTTCCTCAGCCACAACAGCAGGAGGACCGCAGTAGCTCCGAGGGCCACGACGATCACGACGGCGCCTACGATCACCATGAATATCATCCGCACGGTGGGATTCGTGGCGGAGCTCGCTGCTTCCGTCGCCTCACCAGCGGACGCGGTTGCGCTACCGAACATGCCCGCGAGGTACGATGCCCAAGCTTCGTCCGCCTTCAGCCTTGCGTCGGACAATCCGTCCGTCCTTCCGGCTGATTGAGCGGCATCTATCGAGTCCCATGCGTCCAGTATGGCTTCCCTAGCGTCCCTCTGCGCCATCAGCTCGGGGTGCGAGGACACTATCTTGCCAATTGAGAAGGCAGCTGGCCTGGCCTCGCCGTTCTCATCGAACCAGGCGAAGGCTCCCCACACGTTCGTCAGGTAGGTCTGGTAGAAGTGAGGGGCGAAGTAGAGGGCACCAACAACATTGCGCTGAGCGCACAGCCACGCGAGAGTGTCCTCCACGAACCTTGCTTGGCCGTCCGGGCTGAGGGGATAGCCAGAGACCTGCTTGTCGAAGTAACTGAACAGCCCTGGTATGCTCGGGGTGCAAGGATATCCGAACTCACAAACCATGACCCTGTAGCCCAGGTCTGCGAGGCCAGTGACCGTCCTCTTGAACATAGTCACGGACGCGTCCGCATCAGTCTTTTGTCCTAGCCCGAGGAACTCCCCGAGGTCATAGATGCCGCTGCTGGGGTAATAGGAGATGCCGGCGACATCGAAGGCGACGCCGTTTGACCTCATGAAGTCGAAGAACTCGCTGCAGAAGGTCAGGTTCCACCAGTGGGAAAGGTGCAGGACGACCGTGGCATTTGGGTCAGCTTCCCTCAGGCCCGCGATGGCCCCCCTCAGAATTAACGCCTCCTCCGCCCAAACCCCAGCCTTGAGGAATTCGATGTTGGCTTGCGTCTCGGGCCACTTGCTTTGATCCGACACAAAGGAGCCGCAAATGCCGTAGTCGTTCTCATTCCCGACCTCGTAGAAGTGATCCGTTGCGTTCTCGCTGAGCAACGTCGCCACTGAGGACCTGATGTATTCCCTCGCTAAGGAGGCTCTCTCGGCGACTGACTTCCCCTCCCATCCAACCGGCGCGGGCTGCTTGCCGAGATCTGCGGCGACGCTACTGAGGTAAAAGAAGACGTCCACCATCAGCGCCGAATCCCGCGCCCACTGGATGGTCTGCAAAGCCGTGTTTAGGCTCGAGCTCCCTGTCTCGTTGTTCGTGATCCCGAACCTCGCCCAAGAGGAGCCGTTCAGGCTCATGAACCTCATCAGATCCACTGTCTCGCCCCTCACCTTCCAGCTGAAGCCAAGCCGTCTGTAATCCTGCGCCAAGGTGCAGGTGAACCCGAGCATAATGGGCTGCGCGGCGATGCCAGTGCGACCGATGGGCAGGGCTGACAGCAGCAGCACAACAATGATCGGCGGAATGCAAGTGCGCACCTCGGTCCTCATAGGTCCAGCTGAGCGGCGCAACGTTATATCGCTATTGACTGTGCGCGAAAGGCAAATGGTGAAGATACTCGTGTCCTACTACTCTAAGGGCGGCAACACCAGGGCAATCGCGCGCGCGATGGCAGCAGGGGCAAGGGAAGTCAAGGGATCCAATGTCAAGCTCAAGCCGATAAGGGCCACGACTCTCAGGGATCTGAAATGGGCCGACGCGATAATCCTCGGTTCTCCCACGTACTACGGGGACATGGCTGCGGATGTCAAGAATCTGTTCGATAGGAGCGTGGCCATACACGGCAGCCTTCAGGGGAGAGTCGGGGGAGCCTTCACGTCTTCGGGAGGCGTCGCCTCAGGAGCCGAGACCACGTTGCTCTCGATGATCCAAGCGATGCTGGTCCACGGCATGATAGTCTCAGGCCACTCTGAGGGCCAACACTACGGGGTGGCGATCGTGGGGGCGCCGAACGCGAGGCAGTCAAAGTTCTGCAAGAGGAGGGGGAAACAGGTGGCGGAGCTGGCAGCCAAGCTGGCCGGGAGATCCTGAGGTCCCGGACAGTCACTTCGGCCTGTACATCACCGTCCCCGTCTTCGAAGTTGTCGAGAGCCCTGGGGCTCTCAGCCTGAGTTCTCGTGAGAACTCCTTCGACGACAGGACCTTCAAGAATAGGCGCACGAGTGGCCTACGGAGCCTAGCCTGGTCGATCACGAAGTCGAACTTCTCCCTGGTGATCTCGACGAAGCCTATGCCCTGTTGGCTCGCAGCTGGGAGGATGCCGAACCCGGCATCTGCTCTTCCATCAGCGACAGCACCAGCCACCTCGGCATGCGTTCTCACCTCAACGCCGTATCCCTTGACAGCGGCTGAGATCTCGCTGAATGACCTACCCCTGCGTCTTGCCACCCCGCTCAGGAGAATGTCGAAAAGCGTCCTGGTTCCGGAGCCCAGCGTCCTGTTGATGAACCGGTTCCGTCCACCCACGAGGTCCTCAACGGTCGTTATGTGCTTGGGGTTACCTTTTGCGACGATCAGACCCTGGCTCCGCTCATATCCTCTGATCAGCACCGCCTTGTGATCCAGCCAGTACCTCTTCAGGAACGGAACGTTGAACTCATGAGCCTCCTCGTCGAGGAGATGGACTCCCGCGACATCAGCCTCGCCCAGCATAATGGCAGCGAGGCCCGCGGTCGAACCGACAGCCATGTAATCATAATTGAACTTGCGGCTCCTGAGCATTAGATCCAGCAGGATCCGTACCCCAGCGCAGTCGCTTCCTATGATCGTAAGATCAGGCTTGACAGGCCGCGAGGCGAAGATCGTATGGGTTCGTCGTCTCTTCCCGGAGACAGAGAGTGCAGTTCCTGCCTTGCGCTCTAAGTCCTTGTACGCGCCAAGAACAGCTATGCCCGATGCTGTCAGCTTCGCCCCACCCCCACTGGCCCCGCCTTTCCTCGCCTCAAGGACGGGCGTGCCAAGTGCCTCGCTCAGGCGGCTGATGGACTCCCAGGCATGAGCGTACGAGACGCCGAGGGCGCGGGCCGCCGCAACGAGCGAGCCAAGCCTCTGGACTCCTTCGAGAACCTCGGCCTCCTTGCTCCCGAGGACGTACCTTCCGTCCCCTTCGAGCCACACTTCGAACGCGGGCGAGAGACGTTCTCCCTTCAATGGCGCTGAACCCCGCGGGCTTACGCTTAAAAAGGTGAGAAGTCCGTTGTACCCCAGAGGGTATAACGATGGACCTCCGCCAGATGGCATGGGTTGCAGTGGCAGGATGCACTATCATCGTAATCGGGGTCTTGGCCGCGTACTTGAACAGACCCCCGACGATGCTCGTGCTGGCAACGACGACCAGCACCGTTGACACGGGCCTCCTGGACTACCTCAAGCCCTTTTTCGACGCTAGGTTCCATGCGAACCTGACCTGGCTGTATCTGGGAACGGGTCAAGCCTTGGCAGTCGCCTCGCGAGGTGACGCTGACATATTGCTTGTTCACGACAGGGCTAGAGAGGACGCATTTGTGCGGTCAGGCAACGGCACGCATCGTGTTACGATAATGTACAATGGCTTCATCATAGTGGGCCCGGCCGATGATCCGGCCGGAATTGCAAGCGCGACGAGCACAGTGGATGCCTTCCAGAAGATGGCGGCAGCTGGAGCGTCCGGTCAGGCCACCTTCGTGTCCCGAGGGGACAAGTCGGGCACGAACTCCTTCGAACTCAGGATGTGGTCCGCGGCCGGGATTGCACCGAAGGGAAATGTCTGGTATCTCGAGAGTGGCAGTGGGATGGCACCCACGCTGAGGATCACGAACGAGAAACAGGCCTACACCGTGAGCGACAGGGGCACTTGGCTGACGTTGAAGAGCGAGATAGGGGATAGCCTGAACCTTGAGGTCCTGTACCAAGGAGACAATGCCCTCCTCAACCCGTACGGCCTGATACTCCTCAACCAGACGAGATATCCGAACATCAACTCGCAGCTCGCGTACGACTTCTTCCTGTTCATGATCTCCGACGAGGGGCAGAACCTCATCGGCAACTACACGGTTGGCGGCCAACTGCTGTTCACGCCAATGTTCGGGAGGCCGGAGACCATAGGACTGCCAGCAGAGACCACTGAGGTCCAATACTGGGTAAATGCGCTTGAGGAGAACGGCATGAGGCCACCGGGCTGGATTTCGGCAAACCCGGGAGGATAGCGAACAGGGGGGAGACCGCGGTGTCTGGCTGGGATGAGATTGTTGCTGGCATGGTGAAGGCCGTGCAGCTCATCTTAGCTGGGGACCCCACGCTCATCCAGATAGCGTCGCTTTCGATCGCGGTGTCCGGAACCGCAACTTTGCTGGGGGCCCTGATCGGGATACCGGCGGGCGCGATCATCTCACTGAAGGAATTCAGGGGGAAATCCTTGGTGGTGCAGGTGGTGAACACGCTGACAGGTCTTCCGCCGGTGGTCGTGGGCTTGATTCTCTATCTATTCCTCTCCAGCTCCGGGCCGCTCGGCTTCTTGAGGCTGCTTTACACCCCTCAAGCCATGATGTTGGCCCAACTGCTGATGATAGTTCCCATCACGGCGAGCATCACGATATCGTCCGTGTCCAGCGTCGACCCTGATGTGAGAGAAGCCGCAGCGTCGTTGGGGGCTACCCCGCTGAGCGAGGGACTGATCGTGCTCAATGAGGCACGCCTCGGCCTGCTCACGTCAGTGGTCGTGGGCTTCGGGTCAGCAATATCAGAGGTTGGAGCCATAATGATGGTGGGCGGCAACCTCTTGGGGTACACCCGGGCTTTGACGACCGCGATAGTGTTGCTCACGAACCAGGGGGAGTTCGCCGAAGCGATTGCCTTGGGGATTGTACTCCTGTTCTTGGCTTTCTTGGTGAACACCTTGCTGACCTTGCTCAGAAACAGGTTCGCTGGGGCCTCACCATACGCCGCATCGATTCTCACCGGCACGAGCGCACCGCGGGATCCTTGAGGTGAACCGCGTTGCCACTCTTGGAGATGATCAACCTCTCAAAGACATATGGGGCAGAGACAGTGGTCAAGCACATTGATCTGAGGCTGGACAGGGGGAAGATCCTGGCACTGATGGGTCCTAACGGGTCGGGGAAGACAACTCTGCTCAGGCTAGCAGCGCTCCTGACGAATCCGACGGAGGGCAAGATCATTTTCGATGGAACTGACACGGAATGCAGCGAGGACAAGAGGAGGGCGCTGAGAAGGAGAATGTCGGTCGTGTTCCAAGAGCCGGCGCTCTTCAACATGAGCGTCGAGGACAATATATCGGTCGGCCTGAGTGTGAGAGGGGTGAATGAGAGGGGAATCCGAGCAAGGGTCTCGGAAGTGCTGACTCAGATGGAACTGGTGGACCTCAGGCGCAGGCGCGCACGAACCCTATCAGGCGGAGAAGCCCAGAGGGTCTCAGTGGCGAGGGCCTTGGCGACCAAGCCAGAGTTGCTCTTGTTGGACGAGCCAACGGCGAGCTCTGATCCTAGGAACGCTTCCATCATAGAGAGAGTGGTCACGGAGTCGAACGCGGATACCGGCATGACCGTGCTGATAGCGACGCACAACCCGCATCAGGCCAGGCGGCTGGCCAGCGAGACGGCGTTTCTCTTCGAGGGGGAGATAGTGGAAACTGGAAGCACGTCTAAGCTGCTTGAGAGCCCAGAGGACGGGCGGACAGCCGCCTACGTTTCGGGGAAGATGGCCTGACGATCGGAGCAGGACATCACGCCAAGTATCCTCTCAGGTCACTTGACCGCGCGAAGGACCGAGGGCTGACAAGCCCTCGGCTGGCGAATCAGGACATATATATCGCCAGCAGTTCGCCTACGCCAGAGGGCCTTGGTTGAAGACAACGCAAGGCGCGTGAGGGCCGTAGTCATACCGCACACGCATTGGGACAGAGAGTGGTATCTCCCCTATCAGGAGTTCAGGATCCGGCTGCTGAAGGTTGTGGACACGCTCTTGGACTTCTGTGGAAGAAACTGGCCAGTGAGATCGTTTGTGATGGACGGGCAGGTCTCGATAGTGGAGGACTATCTTGAGATGAGGCCGGAGAACAGGGAGTTGATCGGTCGCCTTATCGAAGAGGGCAGAATGAAAGTGGGTCCTTGGTACACCCAGCCGGACGAGTCGCTGTGTACGCCTGAGTCGATTGTGAGGAATCTCCTGATGGGTAGGAAGATCGCAAGGAGGAACGGATGGCACATGATGAACGTCGGCTACCTTCCGGACACCTTCAGCCACGTCTCCACTCTGCCGGCGATTCTGAGGGGATTTGGCATCGAGTCGTTCATTTTCAGCAGGGGGCTCGGAGACGAGATCGATAGTCTTCCAGAGGAGTTCATATGGGAGGCTCCTGACGGCTCAAAAGTTCTGGCCTGTCACTTGGTCAACGGATATTGCAACGCAGGCGGGCTTGGCTGTGATATGAGGGGATACGTCGTCGATTTCGCTGAGACCCCAGACCATTGGGCGTCCGTCTATAATAGCATGTATCTGAGGGAGCCGGGCCTAGACCTCGAGGGAGCAGTCGAAAGGGTTCAGCGCCTCTTGGAATTGGCGGGCAAAAGGTCAGCAGCCCGCGTCGTTCCCGTGATGAATGGGTGCGATCACATGCCCCCGCAATTCTCGATCCCTCGCGTTGTCGAACATCTCAAGAGAAGCTTCCCCGAGGTGGACTTCGAGATCGGTTCTCTAGAAGACTACGTCGAAGAAGTGAAGTCCAGGCTCACTGATCCCAAGATACACAGGGGAGAGATGCGAGGGTGCAGGGAGACTCAGATGGTGTGGGGGGTGACCTCTACTAGGATGCACCTCAAGCAGTTGAATCTCAACACGTCTGTAATGCTAGAGAGGTACGTTGAGCCTCTCTGCACCTTGGCTTGGCTGCATGGCGCGAACTACCCCGAGCACGAGATCGACCTAGCGTGGAGGCTGATGCTGCAGAATCAAGCCCACGACAGCATCTGTGGGACTGGCGTGGACGCCTTACATAGGGAGGACGAAGTGAGATTCCTACAGGCCAGGCAGATAGCGTCGAATCTGTCGTATTACGCGCTGAGGGAACTGGCAGGAAGGATGGGAATAAGAGGCGCTGATTCACTCGAGGGATTCGTGGCCGTCTACAATCCGAACTTAGTCGAGCAAGGCCTTCCGACGGTCTTTCACGCGACGCTTCCCACGGGGGAATGGGAGCTCGTCGATAACGAGGGCAGGGTCTTCCCAGTCCAACGGTTAGAGGAAGACGCAGGGATGGGATTCGTGAGTGATGTCGAGGAGTTCGCCACTGTGCTGGCCATCCCCTCAACCGGCGTTTCGATCTTGGGCATCAGAAGGGCAACAGGCCAAGCGAAGCCCGTAGCGCATGGAACGAACTGGGTGGAGGACGAACAGCTCAGGGTCGAGTTCGACACAGGCGGAGGAGGATCGATGAGGATAGCACCAGGGCCAGGGCGACCGACCTATCAGGGGATCAACGGGCTGGTGGACGATGGCGACGGAGGAGACACGTACAATTACTCCCCTCCGAAAGGTACAGATGTCAAGGTCAGCTCATCAGAGTCCAAGGCCTCGATACTCATCGAATCGGGCCCCGTGGCGGCGGTCGTGAGGATGAAGTCGGACATCAGAGTGCCAGTTGCGCTCGAGGGTGACTCTAGGTCGAGATCCACCGTGGATCTTCCGACGGAGTCGAGGATAGTGGTCTGGAAGGGCCTGCCGAGGATTGACGTCAGGACGACGATTGACAACAGGGCGCGAGATCATCGGATGAGGGCGATGTTTCCTCTCCCGTTTCGGGTCAACTCGTCCGTTGCTGACGGTCATTTCGCGGCGGTGGAGAGGCCTGCCAAGAGGCCGAGAGGTGAAGGCTGGGTCGAGTCACCTCCGCAGACGCACCCTTCAGTCACGTGGGTGGATGTCTCGAGCGGCACAGCCGGCTTGATGATAGCGCACAGAGGCCTGCCTGAGTACGAACTCTCTGAGGATGGCTCGACCCTGTACCTCACGCTTTTCAGATCAGTGGGTTGGCTCTCCAGAGCGGACACGGCGGTCAGACCGGGACATGCGGGTCCAGCGATCCCGACCCCTGATGCTCAGCTGCTCGGGAAGCACACGTTTGAGTACTCCATTATCAGCCACGAAGGAGACTCGAGACGAGCCTATGAGTTAGCTTCCTCCTTCATATCCCCTCCATTTGGGATTCAGGTGGAGAAAAGCTCGAACAACCCTCAGCCGGTGCTATCGCTAGTTCATGTGCACGGCCGCGAATTGATGTGCACGACTATCAAGAGGGCCGATGACTCAGAATCGTTCGTAGTGAGGCTGGTTGAGCCCCTTGGCGAGGGCGGGGAGGCAGAGGTACACATGGGCGTACCGATCAAGTCCGTGACCAAGTCCAACCTTGCGGAGGAATCCCTCAGCGTCCTACAAGTGGCTGGGCCGAGCTTCCCGGTGAGGCTTTCCCCCCATGAAATACTCACTCTCCTGATTTCCCCGCTCAGAAGTGTCTGATTATGATCAGTCCCCCGGCTGTCTCAGTGGTGATGCCCACGCTGAATGAGGAGGCGTACATCGAACGTACCCTCAAGTCGCTCAGGGATCAGGACTTCGGGAATCTCTACGAGATTGTTGTAGGTGATGGCCTCAGCACCGACGACACGCTCGCAATTTGCTCAGAGTATGCCGACAAGATAGTGCTCGAGAAGAAGAGGACCCCAGCGGCCGGCAGACAGTCTGCAGTCAGGGAGTCAGCAGGGGGCGTGCTTGCGTTCTGCTGCGCAGACTCATTCTATCCACGTGATTGGCTGAGAGAACTAACTCAGCCGATACTGGAAGGACATGCTGAGGCGGTCGGCGGAATAGTCTTGCCCTATGATGGCACTTTTCTCGATCGGGTGTCCAGCCGATATCTTCTGGCTCCGCTAGCCCTTGGCCTCTCCAAGATCGGCATCTACTTCACACCAGGAGAGACCCTCGCTATCAGCAGGGCGACATTCGACGCCGTCGGAGGGTTCAAGGTGGATATGGTGACAGCCGAGGACATGGACCTTGTGAAGCGAATCTCGAAGATAGGGAGAGTGCGCCTGAACCCCAAGGCCAAGGCATTTGTCTCGATGAGAAGGGTCCGCAAGTGGGGATATGTCAGGTATCTGACCTACCACGTGACGAATTTCGTCTCATACCAGCTCACTAGTGGGTCTCATTCGCGCTACGAGCCCGTGCGATAGCCCGCGGTTGGGAGTCGCATCTTGGTGTCAACCGTAGTCGGCGCTGAGCGGGTTGGGTTCAGAGAGGGCAGGGGCAGTACTGCCCTATCCTTATATATCGAACGGCCCAACTCCAACTGGGAATGAAAGCGAGAGCGCTCTTCCCTGGGTTCGTGTTGGTCCTCCTGCTGGTGGCTACTAACATTCCTATGGTGGCGCCTGACGGCAACAAGTTACCTGTCACAATGCTGGTCTACAGCGATGGAACCGTCGAGTTCACCTCAGACTTCGCCACGTCCGATGTTGGACCTTCTCCCGGCGTAACCTCGATGAATGCGCGGCTTGGCATCACACCCACTGCCGGAGGCAGCAAGCTCGAACTCACATTTGGAATGATCTTCGAAGCCTCTGCTCTTGAGGACCTAAGCACCGTGTTCCACAAACTCAACCTTGGGATTCTGGTGTATCCGAACGGAAGCAAGGTGGCTATTGACCTTCTCCTCCAGTTCGGCCCAGAGAGGTTCGCCTACCCCATATCGACCTGGGGGTTCGATGATTACGTCTACTGCACTGAGATCGTCGCCAACGCAGAGATCCATGGCGAGGCGACCGACGCCACGCTTTTCCTGAAGCTTCAGCCCGGCAGTACTTACAGCGTCCAGGATATGATAGACTGGATCAACCAGAACGGGGACTACGTAAGGCAACAGGTTGAGATGATGCTGACGATGTTGGGGCTTCAAGTCACACGATTCGAATTGGCTCCAACGGTCTTTTCGGCCAACACCGCTATGCTCAGGGTCGACGTTGGCCTCTTCGGGAACTTGACGGAGCTAGCGTCCCAATACGTCTCGGGAGTTCCGACTGAAGTGGTCTTCAGTCCCATATATATCTTGGGCATCTTTGTAGCTCGCCCAGATGACCTGTCGAGAATCACCTTCAACTTCACTGATACGGGTCCCTTCGATGCAGCAATTACCCTCAACTATAAGCAGAGCTACGACGCGCTCATCAACGCGAACAGGATGAACTACCTGAACAGCATCGAGGAAATCGCCCGACAAGACTCAACCAACGGGGCCCCGTGGCTGCCGCTTATCTCCGTCCTCAAGCCCGCGCTACTCACTGCTTCCCAGGCTGGTTTCAGCTTCAGCGCAGACTTCGACCGGTCGACAATGACCTGGTCAGCAAGGTCCCCGAAGATGAAAGTCGGCCAAGTCTCTGGCAATACGGTCAGCCTGAAGCAGTTTCTGAGCTCTCTCGGACCTTTGGACGAGTACACAAGAGATGAGAGCGGGCAGCCGAGTCTCACGGTCACAGTGAGAGGCGTGGAGGATGCAAGGGCGTCGCTAGATATCGTCATTCCGGCCGGGACTCCAAGTCCCACGTCGAGGAACGCTTCGACCGCCACCTGGGAGGGTGTGTTCTTGGACCAGTTGCAGGATATCTCTTTCACAGTGCGCCTGAAGGACACCACCCCGCCAACCATTACGTCGGGAGTAGCAGCCGGTGCCACTTTTTCGGAGAAACGCCCCAGTTTGACGGCCGCATTCAGTGATAACGTGGGCATAGATGCCTCAACGGTAGTCGTCAAGTTGGATGGAATCGACGTCACCTCAGCAGCAACGAAGAGTGCAGCCGGGGTCTCCTATGTGCCCGCCTCGGATCTGCAGGACGGTTCACACACGTTCTATGTCAGGGTACAAGACACAGCGGGCAATCCTGCTGAACTGACTGTGAGCTTCACAGTCTCCTCAGGCATTCCTGTGATCTACTTGGCGGGAGGCG
>Ga0172363_10001917_pt1 | contig 16738 bp, 11 predicted proteins | sample LakKivs2_kivu2a2_FD_114541 | JGI IMG/M metagenome (GOLD analysis project Ga0172363, IMG submission 114541) | Sediment microbial communities from Lake Kivu, Rwanda - Sediment s2_kivu2a2 | ecosystem: Environmental > Aquatic > Freshwater > Lake > Sediment | place: Rwanda: Western Province, Lake... | reverse complement strand
TGAGCTGGCAGAGGCAATTAACCGTGATTTCAGGGACCAGGATGTTGTTTTTCTTGGTATACTTAACGGCGCATTCCTGTTTGCTGCCGAGCTCTTCAAGAGAATAAATATCAAAGCAAGGATATCTTTCGTAAAACTGGCTTCCTATGAAGGCACGAAATCATCCGGATCAGTTCAGGAACTTATCGGGTGGAATGAGGATATAAAGCATAAGCAGGTAGTTATTATTGAGGACATCGTTGATACCGGCCACACTCTTGAACGTATAGCCGGTGAACTCAGCATAAGGAAAGTCGCCGGTTTCAAGGTTGCAACACTTCTTTTCAAACCCCATTCATATAAAAAGAAAATTCCCCTGGATTATGTCGGATTCGAGATACCCAGCGATTTTGTTGTCGGTTTCGGACTCGATTACGACGGCTACGGCCGAAACCTGCCATCAGTATATACATTAATTAAATAATCAGTAATTCATAATTCATTAAACAATGGTAAACTTTCTGATTTTCGGTCCTCCGGGATCGGGCAAAGGAACCCAGTCGGTAAGGCTGGCTGATAAATTCAATCTTATGCATCTTTCCACCGGCGACATGCTTCGTGCTGAAATAGCTGCAGGCACTGACCTTGGCAAAAGAATGAGCTCAATAATGTCAAAAGGCGAACTGGTTCCCGATGAGGTTGTTATAGAGATGATAGCTGCAAAAATTGATGGCACCAAAGGAAAGGCCGGTTTCCTGTTTGACGGTTTTCCGAGGACAGTCGCGCAGACCGAAGCTCTGGAAAAGATGCTCAACGCCAGGAAAATGAAAATAGACAGTATGCTGGTTCTCGATGTAGAACATGATGAACTGGTGAAACGCCTGGTATTGAGAGCCGATCAGTCGGGCAGACCAGATGACAAGGATCCTGTAGTGATCGAAAACCGTATTGATGTCTACAAGTCGAAGACAGAACCGATTATCGATTACTGCCGGAAAAGAGGTATCTACCAGCCTGTCAATGGCATGGGAACTATTGAGGAAATCTTCGAAAGACTGTGTGGTTATGTTAAAATGAATTAATGTCCGGATCCAATTTCGTTGATTTTGTGAAGGTTTTCTGCCGTTCGGGAAATGGTGGGGCTGGATCTGCACACTTCAGGAGGGAGAAGTTTATCCCCAAGGGAGGACCCGACGGCGGCGACGGAGGCAGGGGAGGACATATTATATTAAAAGGTAATGAGCAGATGTGGACCCTGCTCCATCTTAAATACAAACGTCATATATTTGCCGAAAATGGAGTCAGGGGAGGCGCCCAGCAATCGACAGGTGCCGACGGAAACGATATAATATTAGAGGTTCCCCTGGGTACAATCGCCAGAAAAGCTGATGAGGAGAGAATTCTTTTTGAAATAACCAGCCACGGAGAGGAAAAGATCCTTGTCAGGGGAGGAAGGGGAGGCCTTGGAAACGTTCATTTCAAATCTTCAACAAACCAGACACCACGGTATGCCCAGCCGGGAGAGCAAGGGATTGAAGATTATTATATTCTTGAGCTTAAGATTCTTGCGGATGTTGGCCTTGTGGGTTTCCCGAATGCAGGAAAATCAACGCTTCTTTCAGTAGTCTCAGCTGCAAAACCAAAAATTGCTGACTACCCTTTCACTACTCTCACTCCAAACCTCGGTATCGTGAGGTACAGGGATAACAAATCATTCGTTATGGCAGATATCCCGGGAATAATCGAAGGTGCACATGAAGGGAAGGGGCTGGGTATAAGATTCCTCAGGCATATTGAGCGGAATTCAGTTCTCCTGTTCCTGATACCTTCAGACAGCAGAAACATAAAGGAGGAATATGAGATTCTTGTCAACGAGCTGAAATCCTATAACCCTGAACTGCTTGATAAAAAACGAATTCTTGCAGTCTCAAAATCCGACCTGCTTGACTCGGAACTGATTGAGGAAATTCGAAACGATCTTCCGGACATTCCCGGAGTATTTATTTCATCATTCACAGGACAGGGTATCCCGGTACTTAAGAATCTGATCTGGAAAGAACTGACAAATTATTGATTGGAATTTCATGATTGAACATCTTGACCAGCAGCTGTTGCTATTCATCAATTCCCTGAACACCCCCTTCTGGGACAAAGTGATGTATGCCATAAGCGGAAAGCTGATATGGGCACCTCTTTACCTTGCTGCTCTGATATACATCGGGATGAGATATAAAAGGAAATTCTGGGTGATACTTCTTTTTGTTATCCTTGCTGTTGCAATGGCTGACCAGTTTTCTGTTCAGTTATTTAAAAACATGTTTCACAGGCTTCGCCCATGCCATGAGCCGTCGCTTCAGGGAATGCTGCACCTTGTCAGGGGAGAATGCGGGGGATTATACGGATTCGTCTCCTCACACGCTTCAAATTCTTTCAATGTGGCGCTCCTGAGCCTGATGTTCATACAAAAGCGATGGTATACCATCAGCATAATCGCATGGGCTTCAATAATCGGATTCAGCAGAATTTACCTTGGCGTTCATTACCCGGGCGATGTCATCTGCGGCTCTATTCTCGGCGCCCTCATCGGATGGGGCTGCTATAAACTGTATGAACTGACTGATAAGAAATTACTTAAGAATTACGAATGTTTCAGTGACCCCCCAACCCCCCTGAAGGGGGGCTAATTCCCGGTCAATTGTTAATTCTATTAAATCCCGGATTTAATCCCCCTTCAGGGGGACGTCGCGCAGCGACAGGGGGTGTGGACACATTAAGAAAGACATATTTATGCACATCCTCAGCCTTCTCTCCACAGATCCCTGCTTCAACCTGGCAGTTGAGGAAATCCTCCTGAGGAAAAGAGAGAAGGAATACCTTATATTATATGTCAACGCTCCTTCAGTTATTATCGGAAAACATCAGGTGGCTCACATGGAGGCTGATACGGAATTCATTACGAAAAACAATATACCGGTAATCAGGAGAATCTCAGGCGGAGGTGCCGTTTATCACGATAAAGGGAACCTGAATTTCACATTCATCCTTCAGAGTGAAAAGGGACACCAGGTAGACTTCAGGAAATATACCAGGCCTGTAATTGAGTTTCTCGCAACGCTTGGCATTGATGCTGTATTCGGGAGTAAGAATGATTTACTGGTTAACGGGCTGAAAATATCCGGGAATGCCGAACATATCTTCAGGGAAAGAGTGCTTCATCATGGAACGCTCCTGTTCGATTCAGATATTGAGAGACTCAGGGGATCGTTGAGGAAAGATACTTCATGTTATGTGACCAGGGCTGTAAGGTCGAATCCGTCGAAAGTGATGAACCTTAAGCAGATCCTGCCGGGAATAAAGGATTTGGATGATTTCAGGGAGAAAATGTATTGTTGTTTTATTAACAGACCGGGGAATAATGATACAGAGCTGACAAATGATGAAATATCTGAAGCAGAGTCGCTCGCTGGTTCAAAATTCAGAACCTGGGAGTGGAATTATGCTTATGGTCCTGAATATTATTTTGACAACAGATTCATATTCGCGGACTCAGAACATTCAGTCAGGATATATGTAAAGGATGGCATTATTAAAGAATGCGATATTGAAGGATCAGATATGATGAAACAGCCCGGCAGAAGCCTGACCGGCTGCCGTCATATGCCGGAAGATATTATTGAGTGTTTTAGAAAACAAAATCTGACATTTAATATGAAGAATATCCTAAATATTTTCTTTTAAGGTCTATTGAAAAAGTCTTTTTCCTTCATATACCCTTAAATCCCCCAAGCCTTGCTCCGCCGAAGCGGCTACGCGAAGGCGAGGGGGGACTTATTGAATATTAAATAGTTATAAATCCCCCCTTTTGGGGTTAGGGGGTAAGAACTGACTTTTTCAACAGCCCCGACATGATTTTTTTTATTCTCACATAAACAGAATAAGGTATTTTTGTTGGATGGACATCCTGAAGTCTATAGTTATATGGCTGGTTGGAATAACATTCATTGTTATTTTCTTTCCGATGACTTTTCTTGTATGGCTGGTTGTTCTGCCGTTTGACAAAAACCGCACCGTTACCCACTGGATGCTGATATATCAGGCAGTAATCATTTCATACATGATACCGATCTGGAAAATAAGGGTGGAAGGAAGAAAAAAGGCATTGCCGGGAACTACCTATGTCATCATATGCAATCATCAGTCGATACTTGATATACTGCTGATAAACTGCCTCCGTTACAGGTTCAAATGGATATCCAAAATTGAAAATGAGAAAGTGCCGGTCCTCGGATGGTACCTGAAGATGGCTGACTACATTACTGTCGACAGGGGCGACAAGGAAAGCAAGGAGAAGATGATTGAGGAATCGTACGAGTGTCTGAAAAAGAATATTTCCATAATGCTCTTTCCGGAGGGAACACGTTCGCCGGACAGAGATATAAAGTTCTTCAAGCGGGGGGCTTTCCAGCTCGCGATTACGGCAAACAAGCCGCTGCTTCCTGTCCTGATAGACGGAACGGGAGGTATACTGCCCAAGCACGGGCTTATCTTCGGAGGATTTCATAACATAACGATCAGGGTTCTTGATCCTGTAAACCCGTCTGAATTCGGAACATCCGATTATGATGAACTCGCGATGAAATTCCAGGTGATGATGACCGCCGAGATGAATAAGTTAAGAAGCAATATGCCCTGAAGATGCCTCACTCTCCGTCATATCGAAGGATACTCCATAAGATGGGGTATTACGATTACCAGCAGGGATTGATTTACAGGCACCTGAACCAGGGAGACGGCTGGAACAGTCATCTGGCAAAATGCAGGGATTTCATCCTGAGGGCAGCAGATAATCTGAATCCCCGTATTATAACCATTCTTGGCAGCGGCTGGCTTCTTGAACTGCCGATTTCAGAACTCGCCGGGAAGGCTGAAAAGATATACCTGGTCGATATTGTCCATCCCCCACAGGTCATTGCTCAGACAGCAGGCCTGAAAAATGTGCAGCTGGTTGAAGAGGATTTGAGCGGAGGCCTTATTGAAGAAGTATGGGAAAAAGCCGGGAAACACCGGATTATCTGCCGGCTTAAATCCCTTGATGAAATTAGAATACCCGGGTATCAGTTTTACAGAGATCCGGGACTGGTCATATCACTTAATATACTGACCCAGATTGAAGTATTACCTGAACGGTTCCTGAGAAAGCATGCATGGGCCGGGGAAGAGGAGTATATGAGATTCAAAAAAGAAGTGCAGAAGAAACATATATGTTCACTCAGCAAATACAGGACCATTCTTATAACTGATACCTCTCAGATTTTTACCGATAAAAAAGGTAATGTAACTGAGAAGCAGACTCTTTTGACAGAACTTCCTGAAGGCTCGTATTCAGAATCATGGATATGGGATTTTGATCTTAAGAGACAGGACTATAATCTAAGGAAGTCTGTGCTTAGTGTGACTGCAAAAATCATCTGACAAATGGACAAAAAAGCCTTACTGGAATTCTATGACAAGAATGCTGACAGATACAGGCTGGCAGCTGGTAAGGAGAAAAGGATCCTGTTATGGCTGTCATTGTTGAGGCTTATCATATTTCTCGGAGGAATAATTGTATCCTGGATTTGTTTTACCATCTCTGTACCACTCGGCATAATCATCTTATTATTTTTTTCAACTTTATTCATTGTCCTCCTCAGAATGTTTTCAGTCCATACCGGGCAAAAAGATCACTGTGAAAATTTGGTCAGTATTAACAGCAGAGAGGCTTCAGCACTTTCCGGTGATTATTCATCATTCGGGGATGGATCTGCGTTCATGGATCAGCTTCATGATTTCTCATATGATGCTGATATATTCGGCAAGGCATCGCTTTTCCAGTACCTTAACAGAACAGCAACAGGCTATGGCTGCGGGCTCCTTGCCGGCTGGCTGTCAGATCCCTTTCCGCTTTCCGGTGACCTTATAACAAGACAGGAGACAATTAAGGAAATTGCTGGCAAACCGGAGTGGAGACAGGAATTCCTGGCAACAGGGATGAATAAAAACCTGGACAGGGAACATATAACAGGCCTAGTCTGCTGGCTGAATGACGATACTCTGTTAAAAGAAAATCTTTTCCGTTTGTTACTTATCTGGTTACTGCCATCAGTGAATATCATTTCACTTTGTCTTGTTATTACAGGTATTTTGCCCTACCCGGTATTTGTTTTATTTTTCCTGTTAACACTTTTAATAACTGTTCTTAATCTTAAAAACACTGTTTCAGTTCATAATGAGCTGACAGGCAGATACAGGTTTCTTTCATCGGTCGGAGACCTCCTTTTGTTATTTCAGAAAGAGCAGTTTAAGTCCCGCGAATTGATTAAGATTCAATCGATACTGAAGGATTCAGCCGTTTTTTCATTAAAAAAACTGGGCCGGATCATTCAGGCTTTAGACAGCAGGCTGAATATCATGGTCGGATTTGTCCTGAACGGCCTTCTGTTATGGGATATGCATTGCGTTCACAGACTTAACAGGTGGAAGACCAGGTACAGGGATCAGTTTCCGGAATGGCTCACCATGCTCGGAAGCATTGATGCTTACATAAGCCTCGGGAACTATGCATTTAATAATGAAGAATTTGTTTTTCCTGTTATCTCAAAGGACGGGATTATTCTCACGGCAAAAAAGTTTGGCCATCCGCTGATCCAGGAAGAGAAACGTGTCTGTAACGATTTTGTGCTTCCTGCAAAAGGGAGTATCTGTATAATCTCCGGGGCGAATATGGCCGGGAAAAGCACATTTCTCAGGACTGTGGCAGTCAACTATATCCTTGCAATGACCGGAGCTCCTGTTTGTGCCGGGATTATGGAATTCGTTCCGGTAAAGCTCTTCACGAGTATGCGTACAACTGATTCATTATCAACAAACGAATCTTATTTTTATGCAGAGCTGCGAAGGCTGAAGACCCTTCAGTCAAGGCTCGTGGAAGGCGACAATATCTTATTTATTCTCGATGAGATACTTAAGGGCACAAATTCGGAGGATAAAAGTTCCGGATCGAAACTTTTCCTCAGAAAGCTTATCGGACTCAGCGGGACAGGCCTTGTCGCAACTCACGATACCACGCTGGGCACGTTGCAGGAAGAGTTCCCGGAAGTGATTAATAATAAATGTATCGAGATTGAAATAGACGGTGAAACAATACATTTTGATTACCTGCTGCGGGACGGGATTACAACCAGTAGAAATGCGGTACTGCTGATGAAGCAGATGGGGATCCTGGACTAATTTTTATCAACACGGAATCTGTCTTCCTTTAATTTCCACACCCGGTAAGCATTCCCATTAGTTTGATTCAGTGATCATCTGATGCCCTGTTCAGGGGATAAATAAGGGTGATTGTTGAAAAAATGGCAGAACGGGACTGATCTAAATAATTATATTTGCGCAAAATTTTCTGAAAGATGTCGGTTGTAGGGTATTCTGAAGAACATATAAAAACCCTCGAGTGGCGTGAACATATCAGGCTGAGACCAGGTATGTATATAGGCAAGCTCGGCGACGGTTCATCCCAGGATGATGGTATTTATGTTCTTCTGAAGGAAGTGATGGATAATGCCGTCGATGAGTACATGATGGGATTCGGCAAGAAGATCGATGTAACTATCAACGGCAGCGAAGTAAAAGTCCGTGATTACGGCCGGGGCATACCCCTTGGCAAAGTACTGGATGCTGTATCGAGGATGAACACCGGCGCCAAATATGATTCAAAAGCCTTCAAGAAATCCGTTGGACTGAATGGCGTCGGCGTTAAAGCAGTGAACGCGCTCTCATCGAAATTCGTTATCCGATCCATCCGCGATGGTCAGATAAAAGTCACCGAGTTTACGCACGGGGTTACAGTTAAGGATTATCCATTGAAACCAACCACGGAAGAAAACGGCGTTGAAGTCATCTTTCAGCCTGATGAGGCAATGTTCGGCAACTATTTCTATATGTCGGAGTACGTAGATTCAATGCTGAAAAACTACGTATACCTCAACTCGGGTCTTGTAATAAATTTCAACGGCAACAAATTCTTTTCACGAAACGGGCTTGCAGACCTTCTTAATGAGAACATGAGCAAGGAGGGCCTTTATCCGCTCATCCACCTTAAGGGAGAGGATATTGAGGTTGCATTTACCCACGGAATGCAGTACGGGGAAGATTATTACAGCTTCGTAAACGGTCAGCATACGACACAGGGCGGGTCCCATCTCCTTGCATTCCGGGAGGCGATCGTGAAAACAATAAGGGAATTCTATAAAAAGGATTATGATCCTTCCGACATACGTTCATCAATAATTGCTGCCATAAGCATTAAGGTAGAGGAACCAATCTTCGAATCACAGACCAAAACAAAGCTCGGATCAAAAGATATGGGGCCCAATGGTCCGTCGGTAAGAAACTTTATCCTGGAATTCATTAAGAAACAGCTTGATGATTACCTGCATAAGAACCAGGAGACAGCAAGAATAATGCTCCAGAAAATCCAGGATTCGGAGAAGGAGAGGAAAGCCATCTCATCAATCCAGAAACTGGCGAAGGAAAGGGCGAAGAAAGTAAGCCTCCACAACAAAAAGCTTCGCGATTGCAGGATCCATTATAACTCGAATGACGACAGGAAGCTGGATTCAACCATTTTCATCACCGAAGGAGATTCTGCCAGCGGGTCGATTACAAAATCGAGAGACGTTGAAACACAGGCTGTTTTCAGCCTCAGGGGAAAACCACTCAATACTTTCGGGCTCACCAAGAAAATTGTTTATGAAAATGAAGAGTTCAATCTTCTCCAGGCCGCGCTCGACATCGAGGAGGATATTGAAAACGTTCGTTATAATAATGTGGTAATCGCCACCGACGCGGATGTTGACGGCATGCATATAAGGCTGCTGCTGCTGACATTCTTCCTCCAGTTCTTCCCCGACCTCGTGCGCAAGGGACATGTATATATTCTTCAGACGCCGCTTTTCAGGGTAAGAAACAAAAAGGAAACAAGGTATTGCTATAGCGTGGATGAAAAGGCCAAAGCTGTAAATGCCCTTGGACCCAATCCGGAAATAACAAGATTCAAGGGGCTGGGCGAGATTTCTCCGGATGAATTCAGGCATTTTATCGGGAAGGATATGAGGCTTGAGCCTGTGCGGATGAAAAAGCACGATGCCGTCAACGGGTATCTCGAGTTTTATATGGGCAAGAATACCCAGGAAAGACAGGATTTTATTATTCAGAACCTGAGGATTGAAGAAGATATTGTTGAAGAAGAATAAGATGTGAAGGGCCGGGCAGGAACGGATCGACTATGAAAGAATTGGAACCAGACACAGAAAACCAGGAGGGAGGGGAACCGGTTCAGGAAGGACATATAGCCCTTCATTCAGTTACAGCACTGTCGGGAATGTACCAGGACTGGTTTCTCGATTATGCCTCATATGTCATACTTGAGAGGGCAGTCCCTCACCTTTACGATGGCCTGAAACCCGTTCAGAGGCGCATTCTCCATTCCATGAAGCGGATGGATGACGGGAGGTATAACAAGGTTGCAAACATCATTGGTCATACCATGCAGTTCCATCCCCATGGAGATGCTTCGATAGGGGATGCGCTCGTTCAGCTAGGGGAAAGGGATCTGCTTATTGATACACAGGGTAACTGGGGTAACATTCTCACCGGCGATGGAGCTGCAGCTCCGAGGTATATCGAGGCAAGGCTTTCTAAATTCGCTCTCGATGTTGTTTTCAATCCGAAAACAACAGAATGGAAACTCTCTTACGATGGCAGGAACAAGGAGCCTGTTACTCTTCCGGTGAAATTTCCCCTTCTGCTTGCACTTGGAGTTGAAGGTATTGCTGTAGGACTTGCATCAAAAATACTTCCTCATAATTTTATTGAGCTGATCGATGCCTCTATCAATTACCTGCAGGGCAAGGAATTCGTGCTGTATCCGGACTTCCCCACGGGAGGACTGATCGACATCTCGAAATACAATGACGGACAGCGCGGCGGAGCTGTCAAGGTACGGGCCAGGATTGAAAAAGTAGACAAGAAGGAGCTGGTGATCACAGAGATACCATTCGGTAAAACGACCTCTTCCCTGATAGAATCCATCATCAAGGCTAATGAGAAAGGGAAAATTAAGATCAAAAAGATTGATGACAATACCTCGGCAAATGTCGAAATAGTCGTTCAGCTTATGCCGGGCGTGTCACCCGATATGACCATAGATGCGCTGTATGCCTTTACCGATTGCGAGTATTCCATTTCACCCAATACCTGTGTCATTACCGAAAATAAGCCTTCATTCATGGGCGTGTCGGATCTGCTGAAATATTCTGCCGACAGGACTGTTGATCTGCTGAAAACGGAACTTGAAATAAGAAAAAAAGAATTGCAGGAAGAATGGCATATGTCCTCACTCGAGAAGATCTTTATTGAAGAGAGGATATATCATGATATTGAAGAGGTTGATACATGGGAAGGGGTTATCGAAGCAATTAATAAAGGACTCAAGCCTTTCAGGAAGAGATTGTTGCGTGACGTTACCAGGGACGACATCATCCAGCTCACAGAGATAAAGATCAAAAGAATATCGAAATACGATGTAAAAAGGGCAAATGAGCATATAAAAGGCATTGAACTGGAGCTTGATGAAGTAAAAAACCACCTGAAGAATATCATACCCTTTGCCATTAATTATTTCAAGCAAATCAAGAAGAAATACGCCAAAGGAAGGGAAAGAAAGACAGAGATAAGGAATTTTGACACGATACATGCAGCAAAAGTCGTGGCAAACAATGCGAAACTCTATATCAACTATAAGGAAGGATTCATGGGTACAGGGCTTAAAAAGGATGAATTTATCTGCGAATGTTCTGATATTGATGACATTATTGCTATACGCAAGGATGGGAAATACCTGATAACGAAAGTTGCTGAAAAGGTATTTGTCGGAACAGATATCATTTATGCCCAGGTATTCCTGAAAAATGATGAAAGGACCATATACAATATTGTATACCAGGACGGCAAAGATGGTCCTCTTCTTGTAAAAAGGTGCGCAATAACCGGTCTTACCCGCGATAAGGAATACAACCTTACAAGAGGAGCCCCTGGTTCAAAGATTGTATACATCAGCGCAAATCCAAATGGTGAGGCTGAAGTGATAAAGGTTCATCATAAACCGAAACCGAGGCTGAAAAAGCTTGAATTTGAGTTTGATTTCGGTCAGCTTAACATCAAGGGGAAGTCGTCGATGGGGAACATCCTGACAAGGAATGCCGTTCACAGGATTGCCCTTAAGGAGAAGGGTATTTCGACTCTCGGAGGCAGGAAGATATGGTTTGATGATGCCGTTTTCAGGCTCAATGTCGACGGAAGGGGAATCTTCCTTGGTGAATTCAGCGGTGACGATAAAATACTTGTTATCACGAAAAACGGATTTTACCGCCACACGGGTTTTGACCTTTCAAATCATTTCGAGGATAATATTCTGATTTTAGAGAAATACCGGCCCGGGAAAGTATACTCGGCAATATACTGGGATGCAGAACAGAAATATTATTATGTGAAGCGGTTCACTCTCGAGGAATCTGAAAAGCCGCAGTGTTTCATAAACGAAGATCAGGAGTCGAGGCTTATAAGCTTAACCGAGGTTGAATATCCGCGGTTTGAGATTCAATTCGGGGGAAAGCACAAGAGCCGTGACAATGAGATAATAGAAGTCGCTGAATTCATAGGTGTTAAAAGCTTTAAGGCCAAAGGTAAAAGGCTGACAAATTATCTGGTTGACAATATCCATGAAATAGAGCCTGTTGTGAAAAGGGAGTCTTCACATCCGCAGGCAGAAGATGAAAATGATAAACAGACTCCTTTGCATGAAGATCCGGCACAGATGAAGCTTGAGCTCTGATGGTGCAGAAATCGCTTGTATATATTATCGGTTTCATGGGAAGCGGCAAATCGACAGCCGGGAGAAAAATTGCTGCATCACTGGGATGGACATTCATTGATCTTGACCGCAAAATAGAAGAATTTACAGGGAAAACCATCCCGCAGATATTCTCCGAGGATGGCGAGGAAAAATTCCGTCAGCTTGAGACTGATGCACTGCAGATTTTCAAATCGGAAATAAACACTGTTATTTCCACCGGCGGAGGAACACCGTGTCATGGCAATAATATTGACGTAATGCTTTCTACCGGATTGGTTGTCTATCTTAAAATGACACCGGATCAACTTACCTCGCGGCTCCTGGAATCAGCAGGTCAGAGGCCATTGCTGAAAAACATCCCTGACGATAAACTCGGTGATTTTATAAGCAAGAAACTTGCGAGCCGTGAAAAATGGTATAAAAGAGCCCATATAATCATCAGTGGCATGAATCTCGATATCAGTCATTTAAAAACCATGATCAGGAACGGTCAGCCTGCCTGATTGGTTTTTCCCCTGTCCCGCTTTTTATTTTTTTGTCATCAACTGTTTTATTCCGTTCGTCAAAAAATGACTATCATAACGCTTTTAATAAGATTAAATTATTAATTTAGTGAACGTTTTAAAAAACGTGGAGAAATTCCAATGAAAGAAAAACTCTTTAAGCTGATTGGCGTCGAGACCGGAGAGGAATCGATGGTGTCGATGCTTCTTACCCAGTCGGTCTTTCTCGGAATATTCTTCGGGGCATTCGATATAAGCGCCCACTCGCTGTTCCTCTCCATATTTGATGAAAAAATGATGGCAAGGGGATATGTGGTTTCAGGTCTGTCAGGTATAATCCTCACATCCATGTACACTTACCTGCAGACAAGGATGGCCTTCAGAAATTTTGCCACATCCAATCTACTGTTTGTTGCTTTGATCACGCTGGTGCTCTGGATGCTGTTGTTACTGAATCCTGAACGATGGGTGATATTCCTGGTGTTTATCATGCTCGGTCCGCTGAATATACTTGCCATGCTTGGATTCTGGGGCACTGCAAGCCGTCTGTTCACTCTGAGACAGGGAAAGAGATTGTTCAGCCTTGTCGACTCGGGTTTGATTGTCGGCATAATAATAAGCTGTTATGCCATCCCGGTTCTGCTTGCATTGAGATTCAATCCGCGCAATATCCTTCTCATCAGTTCCGCATCCCTGCTAGCAGGAAGTTTGCTGCAAATAGTGATAGGATCAAGATTCCGCCTGGCATCAGGAAAGGCTGAATCAGAAACTGAATCAAAGAATGAGAAAAAATCGCTGTTCTCTGTTTTCAGGCATGATCCTTATGTAAGGATTATGAGTACATTCATTGCCCTTTCAGTTATGACAGCCTTCTTCGTGCAGTATTCATTCATGGCCGTGACACGCGAGCAATATCCTGCCGAAGAGGATATGGCGCGTTTCCTGGGGCTGTTCACGGGAAGCATGATGATTTTCACCCTGCTGATCAAACTGCTGGTTTTCTCTTACCTTATCAGAAACTACGGATTAAGGACCTGTCTTGCAATCTCCCCGATACTTGTGGCTGCATTTACCGTGATTGCAGTGCTTATAGGCACTTTCATGGGATTCACTCCAGCAACAGGAGGATTCATGCTGTTCTTCATGCTTCTTGCACTAAGCAGGCTCTTCTCAAAATCACTCAAGGATTCAATTGAATCACCGTCCTTTAAGGTAATATACCAGACACTGGATGAAAAGATACGGTATGAAATTCAGTCGGGGATGGATGGTACGGTAAACGAGATTGCCGCACTTACGTCAGGCCTTTTACTGGCAGGCCTTGGAATTATCAGTTTCATAAAACTTATTCATTTCTCATGGGTATTATTTGCACTTACACTGCTCTGGATATTCGTGGCATTAAAATTATACTCTGAATACCGCCATTCAATAAGAAACGCTCTTGAATCAGGCAGTACGGCAAAATCCGTTCGTGAGCCTGTTCTGTCAGCTACGATGGCGGAAAGCAGGTTCTCAGCAGATATGACTTTTAAGAAAGACTACTTCAGCCTGGTGTCTGGCGATCTTTCCGTTACAGATAATAAAAGCGAACATTATTATCAGAAGATAATTGAATATGCATCATCCGGCTATGACATAACGTTGATACCGGCACTGAAAAAAATTGCTGAAAGCGACAGGATTGATAATGATATAAAACTACGTTCGGCCGGGGTAGCTGAAAGCCTGGAATTATTATCTTCATCATCTTCGGAAAAGGATGACCGGCTGTTAAATGCAAGGAGAATTCTTTCAGACACCAGGCAACCCCAGACAACTTTTATACTTAGACTGTTGAGAGATAATTCTCTTGAATCAAAGAGGCTGGCAATAAACATGATAGGGAAATTCAGACTGACTGATATGTTGCCTGAGGTTTGCGGATGCCTTAGTATTCCGGAGCTTGCAGACAATGCAGAGCAGATACTCAGAAGCTTCGGACAGGAATCGTCGGGAGAGCTTCAGCGCTATTTCATGTCCTCTTCCGGGAATATTAATGTCAGCAGGTCAGTTTTACGCATTCTCGGATATTCCTGCGTAAAGGAACATCAGACTTTCCTTTTTTCAAGATTATGGTCGAATTTCAGGCAGGTGAAGGAAGCTGCCATGAAGTGTCTTATAGATTGTAACTATAAAACGCCTGATGAGGAAAAAGACCGGCTTCACCAGTATATATCGGATGTGATCGGGATTATTACCTGGAATATTGCTGTCAGGATTGCGATAATAAAGAAGGATGATAAGCTTTTGCTTGATTCAATTAATAAAGAAATCAACCGCTGGTACGATTTTCTCTTTAATCTCCTCTCGATCACCTATGAAACCGGATCGATCCGGAAGATACGGGAAAATCTGGACAGCGGAACAGTTGAAAGCGTTAACTATGCACTCGAAATGATCGACATTGTGATTGACGAATCCATAAAGCCAAAACTTGTTCCGTTGCTTGATGTAATTCCCGATGAGGAAAAGGTGAAAAATCTTTATCAGTTTTTCCCGGGCGAGATACCTGATTCTGAAGAGCTTGTTGAAGATATTATCAACCGCGATTATAATCTTCTTGGTACCTGGATAAGAGCCTGCGCGATCAGAGGCACCCCAAAGATCGGGAATCCCGGTTTGTCGGAATCACTAATAGCCCTTCTGTTCAGCCCGGCAGAGATACTCCGTGAAGAATCCGCTAAACTGATTGCCAGATCAGATATTTCGTTGTACAGATCCATCTTACAGCGGCTGCCGGCACACATTAAAGCACGTCTCGATAAAATTGTTGAAGGGGAAGTAATACCTGATGAACTCCTTTACGAAAAAGTAAGATTCCTCTCCGGTGTATTGCCTGAAATATCTGAAGAAAGCCTGATACATCTGGCCGGTTCATTGCATTATGCTGCAAATACAGAGACACCGGTTCCGGAGTCAGGGTATATTGCCTGGCATGACGATTCCGTGAAAGAGGTTATAAATGCCGAGGTGGTTTATGATCCAAAAGGAAGATCAGCACGGAGGGAATCAGGAACATGCTCATATATTCTTCCTTTGAGTTATATTGAAGAATATTTACATCTTTTCCCGGAACATTCGACTGACATATTGAAATATATTGAATTAAACGAATAATAAAAGGTTTCCGATGGCCTCAGGAAGATCGACAACTATATTCAGGCAGCTGATATCCAACATTGCACTACCGACTCTTATTGCATTGCTTGTTTTTGCAGTAATAAATTTCTGGAACACTAGAAGTATTCTTGTTTCAGGAACTGATGAGCGGAACAGTCTTGTATCAAATGAAATAACCAAGATTCTGAGGTTTCAGGATATCTCTTTCAACCTTATTGACGGTGAATTCAATACAAGGTTTGAGGAAATAAGCTCTCTTCTGGTAAATAAATATTTTATCAATACTGATAACATAAAGAATATTGATCTCAGGGAAATTGCAAATGAGGTTGGGATAGATCCGGTCAATGAGGATATTTATGTTATTTCAAGGGAAGGGATAATTGTAAATACTACTTTTAAGAATGATCTGGGACTTAACCTCTTCGGGCTTGGTGAAAGAATGAAAATATTCCTTCTGGAAATTTTCGACAAGGGAGTTTTCCATGCCGACCTTTTTGCAATTGAACATCTGACACATCGTCCTAAAAAATATACATATCAGCCGACAAGAGACGGGAAATATATTATTGAACTGGGAGCTTATTCCGAACAGGTGGAAAATATCATCCTGGAGATCGAGGACGTCAAGGAAGAAATCAAGAGTGAAACTCCGGGTATAATAGATGTTGAACTGTTTCTTTTTGCTGACGAGCCTTTCAGCATGAACAGGGAAGTAATGGAGCTTCCGGAGCAAAGTGACACTTTATTAAGGGCATTCCAGGATAAGGATACCATCAGTTTCATGCTGCATGTAGGGAAATCCTGGTATCATTACCAGTATATCTATATGGAGCGATCCAAGTCAAAGGATCAGCCCATGTCGGGATTGTACAAGGGATCAGTTATAAGGATAATTTCTGACCGTACCAGGCAGCAGACGCTTTTCCGGATCGAGGCATTGAAGTTTATGGGGTTCTTCCTGGTTACGATGCTGGTTCTGACTTACCTGATCTATCGGAAAACGAAAGTGATCACCCGTCCTATTAAGAATCTTGTCGAGAATGTTAACAGGATAACTGACGGGAATCTGCGTGAACGGGCGGAAGTGGTTGGCAATAATGAAATTACAAGGCTTACGGAGAAGTTCAACATGATGATAGCC
>Ga0172363_10001915_pt1 | contig 16747 bp, 21 predicted proteins | sample LakKivs2_kivu2a2_FD_114541 | JGI IMG/M metagenome (GOLD analysis project Ga0172363, IMG submission 114541) | Sediment microbial communities from Lake Kivu, Rwanda - Sediment s2_kivu2a2 | ecosystem: Environmental > Aquatic > Freshwater > Lake > Sediment | place: Rwanda: Western Province, Lake... | reverse complement strand
GCTCTCGCCCCCACCGGTCCGGCGCGTATTCTCACCGCGACCTGCCGCCCGCATGAGGACCCTCGTCCTGCCGCCGCCGGCTGACGGCGTGACGTATGCGGCAAGTGAGGTGGCGGCAATCGCCGGCGTGCGCATTGCGACCGTGCGCGACTGGGTTGCCCGCGGATTCAGCCGCAGCGGGGAGACGGTGCAACTGCGATCCCTGCGCGTGCCCCGTGGACGGTTCGCCCCGGTGGACGTGTGCGGGTTTCTCGCAACAGTGAACGGGATGACGGTCGAGGTTGCACGCGAAGGTCGATTCCCGGTGAGTCTCGAGCAGCACGCTTCGAGCATCTGAAGAGTTCGAGGGGCAACGGGAGCAAGCGCAATGAAATGGATCGACGACAATATCGAGTGCCGAGTGATCGGACTGACGCTCAACGATGACGACGAGGCAACCTTCACCATCCGGTGCGTGGAGAACGAGGTGGTGGCCGTCTACAGACTGGACCTGACCACGATGGTAATCGTCAGGTCGGGCAGCAAGCTCGAGTTGGTCTACGCGCATCACGTGGCGGCGATCATGTCGAGATTCCACGAGCTGCAGGAGCTCAAGGCCACCATCTTCGAGGCATAGCCCGCTCCGGTAGCTCAATGGCCGAGCAGCGGGGGCACATTACCCGCACAGATGCAGGTTCGAGTCCTGCCCGGAGCGTTAGCTGGCCGGCGCTGGGCCGGCCGAGAACACAACACGGACAAGGAGTAACAACAATGGGTTTGATGGACACACTGATCAACGAGAGCAAGCCGGCACCGCCAAAGGTGCTCGCCTACGGCTTGCCGGGCGTTGGCAAGACCACCCTTGCGGCCGACGCGAAGGCCGTACTCATCGACTGCGAGAACGGTGCGGGGGCAATCCCCAAACTCCACCGTACGCCCTACCTGAAGACGTGGCCCGAAATCAAGCAGTGGCTCGACGAAATGGCGGCGCTCACGAAGCCGCCGCGGGTGGTGGCCATCGACACGCTGGACTGGATGGTTCAGCGGATCAAGGAGCACGTGGTCGTCGACCTCGATCCGAAGAAGCCGGGCCAGATCACGAACTCGCTTGGGGCCTCGCACGGCGGCTACTTCCAGGCTCGCGACATCATCTCCAACTTCATCTACCGCTACGTGCTGCCCCCGCTCAACGCGATGAACTCCCACGGCGCCGCAATCCTCCTGCTGGCACACGCCGCGAACGTCAAGATCACGACGCCCGAGGGGACAACCGTCTTCATGGCCGCGCCCGACCTGCCGGAGTTCATCCTGCCCGCATTCGTCGAATGGAGCGATTGCGTGTTCTACGCGAAGGACGCAGGCGAGCGTCGCGTGTTGCAGACGGTCGGCTCGAACGTCGTGGTCGCCAAGAACCGCTATTCGTTGCCGGCCGAATTGCCGCTGTCGTGGGGCTCGTTCGTCAGTGCGATGGCACAGAAGTGGCCGAAGCCCGAGCAAGCTGCGTCCGCATCGCCGTCGGCGAACGGGGAGGCGAAGTCATGACGCATCCGGACGTCCCAAAGATCCAGCCGGCTGAACTGAAGGGCATCGTCGATAGGCACAAGCTCGACGGTGCGATCGTGATCGCTGTCGGCCCCACGCACTACAACGTCGTGAGCTGGGCCAGAGACCGCGAGCAGTGCAAGCGCTTCCGCCAAATGGTCAACGACCTGTGCGGCCTGATCGACACCGAGGAGCTGTCACTGGGCTGAGTCTGAACCCGTGCAGCGCTTCTCATCAAGTCACTGAATGTATGCACAATTAGACCTGAGACAAGGAGCCTGAAGATGGCAGTACTGGACTTCAACGCAAGAGAAGTGAAACCGAACGAAGGCCGCGGGGAGCCGATCCCCGCCGGGAAATACGTGGCAATGATCTCCAAAAGCGAGATGAAGGCCACGAAGGACGGGACGGGCAGCTACCTGTACCTGGAGTTCACCGTGACCGAGGGCGAATACAGGAATCGCAAGGTCTTCGCCCGCCTGTGCCTGAATCATTCGAACCAGCAGACGGTGGCAATCGCCAAGGGCGACCTGTCGGCGATCTGCTACGCGGTGGGCGTGCTGCAGCCGCGCGATTCGCTGGAGCTGCACAACCTGCCGTTGCTGGTCACGGTTGCCGTGAGCCCACGCACGGATCCTGGCAACGAGCACAAGTACCAGAACGACATCACAAAGTACGAATCGAAGACCAAGAGCGTGGCCGCGGAGGCGCCTCAGGAAGATGAATCTGACCCCGGCGACCCGCTCTGGTGAGAATTGCCGCGGCGAGCACGTTGGCAACTCCGGATACCAGCCATGAAAGATCTCGATTGGGACGAAGACGACGAGGACATCCTGCGGCCCTTCACGAGGTTCAGGCCCCGCGACGTGCGGCCACGTCTCCTGTCAAGCGGCGATGAGTACGAGCAGGAACAACAGCGGCAGCGCCGCCGGCCGAGAAAGCGCAATCGCCGAGGCCGGTCAAGGTGAACAGCCGCGTCCCGAGTAAGCAGTAGGTCGGCAGGGTGCAGCCGGCTCGCGACATGGACGTTGCGGGCCGGCTGCGGCGAAAGGATTCCGTGCGCATCATCCTCCCGTACCCGCCGTCGACGAACAGGTATTGGCGGTTCGACCGCGGCAAGGTGCACATCAGCGACCCCGGCCAGCGCTACCGTGAAGAGGTGGCGGTGCGCCTGCGGATGCAGGGAGTGCGGCCGGGACACGAGCTGTGGGATGCGCGCCTGGCGGAGGCGATTGAGGCATTCCCTCCCGATCGCCGCATCCGCGATATCGACAACATCCAGAAGCCGCTGAACGATTCGTTGCAGCACGGCGGTCTCTACCGAAACGACAGCCAACTGGACCTGCTCCAGACCCAGCGCTGCGAAGTGCGGCCAAGCGGCCTGATCATCGTGAATATCGAGCCTATGCCTTTGCGGGTCTGCCCGACCTGCGGGCAAGCCATTCCGAAGATGCGGGTGAATCATCATGAGCAGAGCTGAACGGAAAGCATTGATTCGCGAGCGGCACCTTGCGCTCATCGCAGCCGGCAGAGTCCGCGACCCGCGCCGGGCTCAGCGTGACGCGCTCATGGAGGCGGAGTACGATGCGGCAATCGAGAGCGTCGAGCACCCCGAAACCGAGTGCTTGGTCATCGAGGCAAACGACAAGGACGAATGACGATGGCGTCGCAGCAAATCATCCTCCGCCCCTACCAGCAGGAAGCACGCGATGCGGTCTACAAGCACCTGCGCGAACGCGATACGAACCCGTGCGTGGTGATCCCGACGGCCGGCGGGAAGACTCCTGTGATGGCCGCGATCTGCCGCGACGCCGTCAAGCGATGGAAGGGCCGCGTACTCATCCTCGCGCACGTCAAGGAGCTGCTCGAGCAGGCCGTCCAGAAGCTGCATCTGATGGCGCCCGACATGTGGATGCAGATCGGCGTCTACTCCGCAGGGCTGAAATCTCGCGACACCGACCACCCGATCATCGTCGCCGGCATCCAGTCCGTCTACAGGCGGGCGTGCGAGCTGGGGCCGTTCAACCTGATCATGATCGACGAGGCCCATATGCTGCCCCCGGATGGCGAAGGCATGTATCGGACGTTCCTGTCCGACGCCAAGGTCGTGAACGCGCGCGCTCGACTGATCGGCCTGACCGCCACGCCCTACCGGATGTCGACCGGGATGATCTGCGGTCCCGACAATCTCCTTAACGAAATCTGCTATGAAGTCGGGGTGAAGGAGCTGATCGTGCAGGGCTTCCTCTGCAAGCTTCGCAGCAAGGCCGGCACCCATAAGGTCGACACGTCGGGCCTGCATATCCGCGGCGGCGAGTTCGTCTCCGACGAAGTCCAGCATCTGGTGAACGACGACCAGCTCGTGCAGTCCGCCTGTCGGGAGATCGTGGAGTACACGCAGGATCGCCATTCGGTGCTGATCTTCGCCAGCGGCGTGCAGCACGCGGAACACGTGCAGGCCACGCTGCGAGCGCTGGGGCACGAATGCGGGTTCGTGAGCGGCGAGACGCTCGATTTCGATCGGGCCGAAACGCTCAAGGCCTTCCGCGAGGGCAAGCTGAAGTACCTCGTCAACGTGAATGTGCTTACGACCGGTTTCGACGCGCCCAACATCGACTGCGTTGCCCTGCTTCGGCCGACCAACTCGCCGGGACTCTACTACCAAATGCTCGGCCGCGGCTTCCGTTTGCACGAATCGAAGACCGACTGCCTCGTCCTCGACTTCGGCGGCAACATCATGCGACACGGCCCGGTCGACGCCCTTCAGACGATGCCAGCCGGCGAGAAAGGCACGGGCGAGGCGCCTGCGAAGGAGTGCCCGCAGTGCCACGCCGTCATCCACGCCGCCTATTCCATCTGCCCCGAATGCGGATACGAATTCCCGCCGCCTGAACGCAAGAAGCATGACTCGCAGGCCGCTGCCGCTGGCGTGCTCACGGGCGAGGTGACGGATACCGAATGGGATGTCGTGGAGACCTGGTATCAGGTCCACGTGAAGCGAGACGCCGGCCCGGACGATCCGCCCACGATGCGCGTCGACTACCTTGTCGGTGGCGCCCTCGTGAAAAGCGAGTGGGTGTGCTTCGAGCACGACGGCTACGCGAGAGGCAAGGCCATCGAGTGGTGGCATGCGCACAGCGACGACCCCGTGCCTATGTCTGTCGCCGAGGCGGTGGCCGTCTGCCAGGCGGGCGGCGTGGCGGATACGAAGAAGATCAAGGTCCGATCGGTGGCAGGTCAGCGCTTCGACCGGATCATCAACTATGAGCTCGGCCCGAAGCCACCGGCCGGCAGCGCGAACGCCGACCTGTGCTCCGAATGCAGGAGGCCCCTGGGCAGCGTGTGCCACATGCGGAGTGACGGCCGGCTGATATGCACAGGCTGCTATCAGGCGAAACAGCAGCCCGTGCCGGCGGGCGAGCCGGGCAAGGATTGGTGGAATGAACTTGGGGAAGATGACCTCCCGTTCTGAAACGCGATAGGGATCGATCACCGCGGAGACTGCATTATGAAATTCAGGCGAGCGCCTGCACGATGCACGATCACCAAATACACGATCAAGGCGGCAGCCAAGGAACTGGAGGTGCCGATGACGCTCGAGGACGCCGACCGATTTCTTGAGGGCCACGTCGACGACCTCACGCAACGGCTTCACCTGGCGGCTGGGCGGATCGTGGCCTCAATGTTGCGCCGCGAGATGCCCAATTCAGCCATGAACGTCGAGGAGCTGGTGGACCTTCAGGACGACAACGACAGTTGCGACGGAAGCTGATGAACGCAGCGAAAGGACTCCCTCTGTGCAGGATGCGGCTCGCAGATACCTCGCCGCAGGACTGAGCGTGCTGCCGGCCAAGCGGGCCGAGAAGCGCCCTGCCCTCCGCGCGTGGAAGACATACCAGCGGCGGCTTCCGACCGGGATCGAGGTCGATGCCTGGTTCGCCAACAGCCCAGACGCATTATGCGTGCTCACGGGCAGCGTGTCCGGCAACCTGGAGCTGCTCGACTTCGATCACCAGGCCGAGCTGTTCGATGCGTGGTCACACCGCATCAATCCCGCCGTGCTCGCCCGGCTGGTGAACGAGTCAAGCCAGTCGAACGGCGGGCACGTTGTCTACAGGTGCGCCGTTGCCGTCTGCGGCAACCTCAAGCTCGCGCAGCGCAAGCATGTTATTTCCCCCACGGACCGAGTCTACGAGGAGAAGGGACGGCAGTATGTCCGCCTGAAGGGCAGGGCCTACCAGGTGCGCGTCGATGCCAACGGCGAGCAATACGTCGTCCTCACGCTCATCGAGACGCGCGGAGAAGGCGGCCTCTTCCTGTGCGCGCCAACTCCCGGTTACGAACTCAAGCAAGGCAGCTTCACCGACATCCCGGTGATCACGGAAGCCGAGCGCGATGCCATCATCCAGGCGGCCTGGGAGCTGAACGAATACGTTCCCGATGTCGTCGATGGTGAAAAGACCAAGAAGGCAAGCAGCCAGTCGCCTGCGAACGGCCCGCGTCCCGGCGACGACTTCAATGCCCGAGGCGACCTCACCGGTCTGCTCCAAGCTCACGGCTGGACGCTCACCAAGGGCGGAGAGAACTCCTACTGGCGGCGCCCAGGCAAGACCTCTGGCTGGTCTGCTACGCTCAAGGACCGCATCTTCTACGTTTTCAGTTCGAACGCCGCGCCATTCGAACCCAATCGGGGCTATTCGCCGTTCGCCGTCTACGCGCTCATGGAGGCCCGTGGTGACTACGACGCGGCGGCTCGAGCTCTACGCCAACGAGGCTTTGGGGATAGCCACACCGGGCCACCGGCGGCCCCCGGTGGCGAAGTCGATATCTCCGGTATCCTCAACCACGTCGAGAAACAGAAACGCCAACCTCCGCCCGATCCGGGTCCGTTGCCCGATGAGCTGCTGCGCACTCCTGGCTTCGTCTCAGAATTGATGGACTACACGATGTCCACCGCGCCCTATCCGAACGTCGCCATATCGTTCGCGGCGGCTCTCGCCCTCCAGGCGTTCCTCGCCGGCCGCAAGGTCCGCGATCCCGGCGACAACCGCACAAACATCTACCTGCTCGGCCTTGCACACTCGGGAGCCGGCAAGGATCACCCCCGGCAGGTGAACATGAACGTGCTGCAGCACATTGGCCTCGCCGAGTGCATGGGCGACAGGTTCGCCTCCGGCGAGGGTCTGCAGGATGCCTTGTTTCTGACGCCTTCCATGCTCTTCCAGACGGACGAGATCGATGGAATGCTGCAGTCGATGAAGAAGGACAAGGACGCCCGCCACGAGGCGGTGATGAGCACGCTGCTGACGATGTACTCGGCCTCGAAAGGCGGCTATCCGATGCGGCGCAAGGCCGGACAGAAAAAAGCGGACGTGATCGACCAGCCCGGCCTCGTCATCTTCGGCACGGCCATCCCAAACCACTACTACGAAGCGCTCTCGGAGCGCATGCTCACAAACGGCTTCTTCGCCAGGATGATCATCCTCGAGTCGGGCAAGCGCGGAACCGGCCAGGAACCGGCAATCGTCGATCTGCCGCCGTCCGTCCTGTCAACCGCGAAGTGGTGGTCCGACTTCCAGCCGGGCAAGGGCAACCTCCAGCAATTCCACCCCGATCCCGTCATCGTGCCCTGCACCGACCAGGCTCGCGAGGCGATGATCGAGTCGAGGCTCGAGGCAGAGCACGAGTATGATCTGGTGGAAGACGCGAGCGACAAGATCGGGACGTCCGTCTGGGCGAGGGTGAGCGAACAGATTCGCAAGCTCGCCCTCATCTACGCCTGCAGCGAGAACCACGAGCACCCGCGAATCAGCCTGGCCGCCGTACAGTGGGCATCGAAGTTCGTCATGCACCAGACGCGTCGGATGCTCTTCATGGCGGCAAGCCACGTGGCGGATAATCCGTTTGAGGCGGAATGCATGCGGGCCGTCGAGTACCTTCGTGCTGCGAAGGGAAAGCAGTTGCCCCACTCGGTCCTGCTCAAGCGGATGAAGTGCGGCGCGAAGGTCTTCGCCGAGATCATCGACACGCTGGCCCAGCGGGGTGACGTGCTCGTTGCGGACATAAACCACTTGGGAACACCGGGGCGCACCGGCCTGGCTTACATGCTGCGAGACTGACGAGTTTTTCCCTCTCTTTTCTTTCACTTTTCTTTCACCGACAGGGTGAAAGAAAGCGGAACAGACCTCAGTTCTGCGCGAGAAGGTGTGCGTTGCTCGCCTTTCTTTCCCCAGATGGTGAAAGAGAAGTGAAAGAAAAGTGAAAGAAAAGATGTGCGCAAGTACAAGCGGTACAAAGAGATACATATTTCTTTCTTTATTTCACCCTGTACCCCCACGCGACCAGTAACGCCCGCACCCGCGCGTGCGCGTGAGGGGGGTGAAGGTGAAAGAAAGCCAGAAGATGGTTCCTTCCCGGCCAAAATCCAAAATGGCGGCGGCGGAACGCGTCGACGTAGATGGCACAGTTTGTTTTCAGTGTCCGATTTTTCCGGACAGCAGATTCCAGATCACCAAGGAGATGCACGTGACCAAGGACTACAGAGTTGAGCTTCGCAACATCGACGAGATCAAGCCCTATGACCGCAACCCTCGCGTCAATGACAACGCGGTCGAGGCGGTTGCCGCGAGCTTGAAGGAGTTCGGCTTCAAGCAGCCGATCGTCATCGACACCGATGGCGTGATCATCGTCGGCCACACGCGCTGGAAGGCTGCAAAGTCATTGGGACTTGCCAAGGTTCCGGTGCACATTGCCAAAGACCTGACGCCCGAGCAGGTGAAGGCGTATCGCATCGCCGATAACCGCACGGGGGACATCGCCACCTGGGATTTCGAGATCCTGCCGATCGAGCTGAACGAACTGCGCGAGGCAGGAGTTGACCTCGCTGTGCTGGCGTTCGACGAAGAGGAGTTGGGCAAGCTGCTCACGCAAGGCGCCGGCGTCCAGGAAGGCCTGATCGACCCGGACGACGTGCCGCAGCCGCCGGACGCCGCGATCACGCAGCCCGGCGACATCTGGCTTCTGGGCGACCACCGCTTGCTGTGCGGCGACAGCGCGAAAGCCGAAGACCTGGATCGTCTGCTCGCGGGAGCCGTCATCGATCTCGTGAACACCGATCCGCCGTATGGGGTGCACGTTGAGCCGCGAAGCAACAATGCTTGCGCGGCGGGATTGAGTTCTTTCGCCGACCCGAGCAAGAAGGCAAGCCTTCACCACCAAGCAATGGACGAGGCCATTCACGGCCATCGCGAACCCACGCACCGCAAGCTGCGCCCGAAGGACCGGCCGCTCGTCAATGACTTCGTGAAGGAGGATGACTTCGCGGAGTTGCTGCAGGCGTGGTTCAACAATGCGGCCCGCGCCCTGAAGCCAGGAGGCACAGCATACATCTGGGGCGGCTATGCGAACCTCGGCAATTACCCGCCGCCAATGAAAAAGGCAGGACTCTATTTTAGCCAGTGTCTTGTGTGGGACAAGGAGCATCCGGTCTTGACCCGCAAGGACTTTCTCGGCGGGTTCGAGATTTGCTTTTACGCCTGGAAGGAAGGGGCGGGGCATCACTTCTACGGGCCGAACAATATCGTCGACATCTGGCACGTGAAGAAGATCCCGCCGCAACAGATGGAGCACCTTACGGCCAAGCCTGTCGAACTCGCCGTGCGCGCAATGCAGTACTCGAGCACGCCGAACGAGAACGTGCTCGACCTCTTCGGTGGCAGCGGTTCGACGCTGCTGGCGGCGGAACAGACGGGCAGGCGCGCCTTCCTGATGGAGATCGATCCGCTCTACTGTGATGTGATTGTTGACCGCTTCCAGAGGTTCACCGGCAAGCCGGGTGTTCTGGAACGCAGTGGGCAGTCCCCGATCCCGATGAAGCCGCGCGAGGAGAAGATGAGATGATGATCTCGGACCTGTCAACTGCGCAGGGGATGATCCGCGAGGAGTGCCGCGAGATCGAGCGCCTCCTGCTCGCGAAGAACGCCGCGTACGGCAATTCGGCGCTGCAGCCGGTGAGGATTTTCTCGAAGGCCGATCCCATCGAGCAGATTCGCGTGCGGCTCGATGACAAGCTCAGCCGTCTCATGCGTGGGCACGCCGCCGGCGAGGACGTGACGCTGGACCTGATCGGCTACCTGGTGCTGCTGCGTGTGGCCGAGAGGATGGCAACGAAGGACACCCCGGCCTGAACCGGGGTGTTGGGGAAAGGTGGTCTGCAGGTGAACTCAGCTCGCCTTGTTCAGCGAGAACTTGCCGCGGTCTATCTTGCGGAAGCGGCTGGCCTCGCCCTTGTCGCGAACCTCGCGGAGGAGGGCGGCGTAAAGCGTATTGGCGGGCGTCTTCCCGGCGCGCGGCTGCCAGAGGCCCCGCTCCGCGGCAGCCTTGACGAGCTCGTGGCAATTCATCGCGGCATCCGCGCCGGCATCCGCGAGGATCTGAATCGCGGCCGAAACGAGGCCCATCCGCTTGCCACCAGTCGCACCCGGTTCGCCCGTGTTGCCACTGGCGCTGACAGTGGTAGTTGTGGTCGACTCGGCCGCCGGATCGCCTCCGGTGGCCACGGGGGCCGCGTTCTCGTCGGCGGATGCAGCCTCTGCGACAGGCGCCTCGACGGCAGCCTCGGCGTCCAGCTCCGCGACGACGGGCTGTGCTGCCAGCTGGTCAGTCACCTGAAACTTCTCCATGATGCGTTGACTTGCGGACTTCCCTTTCTTCGTGCTCTTGCTGCTCTTGCCGGTAGCGGCCTTCGCGTTGCTCTTGGTGCTCTTCGTGCTCTTCTTCGCCATGGTGCTGATCTCCTTGCCCGCCGGGCCGCGGCCGGCGGGCATTCAGGCTGGCTCCGCGGCAGTCATCAGGATTCGGGGTTACTTCGTTTCGGTCGTCTGGGCTTGCTGGAAGGCCAGGGCTGCCTTGAATACGCGGTCCTTAATCTCGGCTCCCCGGCCGAACCACGCTCCGTTCAGGCGGTTGTCGCTCGTGCGGGCGCGGCGTTGATGGTCGACGTGGTGAGTCAGCGCGTTCACCAGCCCGAACATCGTTCCCTTCGCGCTGGGGAGTTGTGCGCCAGGCCCATCGTGGTAGAGTTCCATCAGCCTGTTAACCTGCCGCTTGGCGCCCGCCTCCGAGAACCAGGGCCGCGAGCGGTCGACTTCGGTGAACAGGTTGTCCTGGTAGAACTTCTCGACGAAGGAGTCCTCGAGCGGGCCGATGAAGGTCAGGCTCTCCATCGCCTTGATGAATTCGTTCCACTCGCCTTCGAGGCCAAGTTCCCGCTTCGCGGCCTGCGGGTTCCACTCGTGCATGTGGATCGTTCGGAGGGCCTTGTTGGCGAGGCTCATCCTGAGCGTGTTCATGCAGACCACTCGCACGCTCGTCTGCTGGACCGTCGTGGGCATCGAGAGGTCGTAGCTCGTCGCGAGGAGCAGGTAACGGGCGACCACGTCGTTGGTGCCGATCACCGCTGCCTTCGGCGCGCGTGCGAGCGCCCAGACCTTCTTTCCGCCCTGCAAGGCCCCCGCCGTCTCCATCGTGAAGCCGCCGATCTCGGTCACCAGGTCGCGGAAGAACTCGAGCACCTCGGCGGGCTGCACCGGCTTGTAGTGGGGGCTCACGATGGAGAGGGACTGGTTGGTGTCGCTGCGGTAGAGCATCAGGCGGTCGGGCACCGGGAAGCGGATGTCGCCGGCGATGCCGCGAACCGCGTATTCAAGCTCGGAGGTTCGTGCCTCCCATTCGAGCTGCGCCGCCTGGCGCCATTCCTCGATGCTCGCCGTTTGGGGGAGCTGGAATCCGAGGCCGTGCCAGGGAGTCTCGCCGGTATATGCCATCGCCGCCGTGCCTGTGGTGAAATCAATCTCGTGTGCCATCGTTCGCGTTCCTTTCTTCGGGCGAGGTCGTGCACCCTCGCCCGCCGGATTGATGCCGTGCACGCGGCTTCTTGTTCTCTACTGCTCGTTGTTGGTGACAGCGGGCTGAGCTGCCTCTGCCACTCTGAATCGAACTTCGAAGTAGGACGTCGTCGGCCAGTTCTTCCAGACGTCGCAGGCGCTGATGATCTCGACTCGCGGATCGGCGGCCTTGAGTGCCTCCGCCATCTTGTGCGCCGAATTGCCGTGGGTGTAGAAGAACGTCTCCTTCATGATCCAGGCCCCCGGCTCTTTGCGGCTGCGTGCGATGCTGTCCGGCCACAGGTTCGCCTTCTGAACCAGGGCTTCGATTTCCTTCTTGGTTGCCATTCTTGGTGCTCCTTGTTCTCGTCGTATCTCGTTGCCGCCCAATCACTTACGACAGACACATTAAGCCGTTTTTCGGCCCCGACAGCAAGGGGATTCCGCCCAAGAATCTGACTTTTTTCCGCATCGAAAATGCTCGCAACCGGGGCCGACATAATGCCTGAGCAACGAGACGGGAATCAGAAATCCCTGAAGATCACCGCCCTCACCGCGGCGGAGATCTCGCAAGTTCTCTCTTCCGCCGCCAACCGGCGGATCACCGAGGAGCAGGTCCGCGAGGTAGCCGAGCACGGCGAGCTGCTGAAACCCGACGGCACGATCAGCCTGCTGGAGTACACGGCGTTCCTGGTTCGGGAGATGGCACATGGAAGCGATTAACCCACGGAAGCTCAGGCCGGCGGTGCTCGCGCGCCTGCTCAACTCGACCGGCCGCGGCGAGGTGATCAGCGAACGGCAACTTCGACGGCACCGCAACCGCGCCGGCTACACGATCGGCGACGCAAAGACCGTCGACCTCTTCCGCTACGCCGCCTGGCTGACGCTCGACTACTTCAAGCCGAAGGCCGAGCCGCTCAGCTACGAGGAGGTCAAGCGACGCTAAGCGGAACGCAATGCGGAGATGGTGGCCGCCGCGCAGGACATCGGGGAGATCCCGGCGGTCGTCGATCCCGCGCGCAAAGCCGAGGCGGAAGCATCGTTCCGGCTCTTCTGCGAGACCTACTTCCCCGAGGTGTTCTACTTCCCGTGGTCGCCCGACCACCTGCGCGTGATCGACAAGATCGAGAAGGCGGTGAGGACGGGAGGTCTGTTCGCGATGGCAATGCCCCGCGGATCAGGAAAGACCGTAATGTGCCAGACGGCTGTGCTCTGGTCAGCACTGATCGGGGCAACGCCATTTGTCTGTCTCATCGCGGCCTCCGCCGAACGGGCTGCTCACCTGCTCGAAAACATCAAGGTCTGGCTGGAGACCAACGCCCTTCTCGAGAATGACTTCCCCGAAGTCACGTATCCCATCCGTCGCCTCGACCGCATCACCAACCGCCAGAAGGGCCAGAAGCACAAGGGCGAGCCGACGCGCATCGAGTGGGCGTCAGACAAGATCGTGCTGCCGACCATCGCCGGCAGCAAGGCATCGGGCGTGGTGATCTCCTCGAGCGGCATGAAGGGATCCGACATCCGCGGCCAGAACCATGCGAGGTCCGATGGGAAGGTGGTGCGCCCGCAACTCGTGATGGTGGACGACCCCCAGACTACGGAATCGGCGTGGTCGCCGAGTCAATCGCAGCGAAGGGAGGCGATCCTTGCGGGCGACGTGCTCGGCATGGCCGGCCCCGGCAAGAAGATTGCGGGGCTGATGGCGTGCACCGTCATCCGCCCCGCCGACATGGCGGACAACATCCTCGACCGCGAGAAGCACCCCGAGTGGCAAGGCGAGCGCACCAAGATGGTCTACTCGTTCCCGTCCAATGACAAGCTCTGGGCAAGATACAACGAGCTTCGAGCAGATTCCTTGCGTAATGATGGCGACGGCGCGCAAGCGACTGAGTTCTACCGGCAGCATCGCGAGGAGATGGACGCCGGGGCCGCCATCGCGTGGCCCGAACGGTTCAACGAGGATGAGCTGTCGGCGATCCAGCATGCGATGAACCTGCGGTTCAGGGATGAGTCTGCCTTCTTCGCCGAGTACCAGAACGAGCCGATCGTGCAGGAGGAAGGCGAGGAGATGCTGACCGCGGCGGAGATCGCCGCCAAGACCAACGGCTATCATCGCGGCGACATCCCGCTTGGCTGCAACCATCTGACAATGTTCATCGACGTGCAGCAGAAGGCGCTCTTCTGGATGCTGTGCGCCTGGGAGGACGGCTTCACGGGTTACGTGACCGATTACGGGACATGGCCTGACCAGAAGCGCGAATACTTCACTCTTCGGGATGTCCGCGCGACGCTGTCGCGCGCCAAGCCGGGAGCGGGCATGGAGGGTCAGGTCTATGCCGCACTCGAGCAACTGACCGAAGAGCGTCTCCCGCGAGTCTATCGGCGAGAGGACGGGGCCGAGATGCACATCGACCGCTGCCTGATCGATGCCAACTGGGGGCAGTCGAGCGACGTGGTTTACCAGTTCAGCCGGCAGAGCCGGTTCGCGGGCATCATCCTGCCAAGCCACGGCAAGTACGTCGGGGCATCCAGCATCCCGTTCGCGGAATACAAGCGCAAGCGCGGCGACCGCGTGGGCCTTCACTGGCGCATCCCCAACGTCGTCGGCAAACGCCAGGTCAGGCACGTGCTCATCGATACCAACTACTGGAAGTCCTTCGTTCACGCCCGTCTCGCCGTGGCGATGGGCGATCCCGGCTGCCTGTCGCTGTTCGGGCGCGACGAGAAGGCACATCGCCTGCTGGCCGATCACCTCACCGCCGAGTATCGCGTGAAGGCTGCCGCGCAGGGCCGCGTGGTCGACGAGTGGAAGCTCCGGGCCACGCGTCCTGACAACCACTGGCTTGACTGCCTCGTGGGCTGCGCGGTTGCGGCTTCGATCCAGGGCGCGTCGCTCGCCGGCGTCGACGGTCGAAGCACAACGAAACGTAAACGCATCAAACTCTCCGACCTGCAGAGGAGGCATTGATGGCCAAGGAAGAACCGCGCGGGCTGCAGTGCCCCAAGTGCGGATGCCGCCACTTCAACGTCGTCTATACCCGCCCCGCCTCCGGCGGCAGGATCATCCGCTGCCGCGAGTGCCGATACTGCGGACGCCGCATGGTCACGCACGAAGTCCCCGCCTGAACCCCTCCGAAGCGGATTGTTACACCGGTGTAAGTTTCTCACCGCGAAGACGGTCTTTTTGCTCTTCATGGGGCGATAGATAGGAGACCGTTGTTATGCGACAGGCAATCCTCTCACTCAATGCCATCGATCCCGCGACCAACGAAGAGATGGGCGCCATCCTGCCCGCCGACTGCGACCGCAGGATCGCGCGGGAGGAAGACTCTCCCGACGTGGCGCTCGACGTCGACCGCGTCATTTCAAAGTTGCCCCCTCATCTGCGGCCAGTTGCCTTTGCCCTCCTGAGGCGTGAGGGCCCGGCTGTTGACGCCGTCTGCCAGACACTCAACTGCACACCGCAGTACGCCCGCCGGCAGATCGCGCGGCTCCGCCAAGCCTGCATTGAACTGGGATTGGGAGCCTATGGCAGATAACCTCGCCGACAAGATTGAAGAGGCCGCCTCGCAGCCGCGTCGTGCTTCCGGCGACGCTGGGAGTATCGAACAGCATCCACTGACCGAGCAGATCGCAGTCGCCAAGCACCTCGAATCGAAGAAGGCGAGCCGTCTGCCGGGCCTTGGCGTGAAACTGGTAAAGCTCTCACCGGGAGGGACCGCCTGATGTGGCCGTTCACCAAGACGAAGAAGGCCAAGCGGTCCCTGCCGGTAGTGCAGATGAAGCCGGGTATGCCGGTGATCCTGCGGGCACGTTACGACGCGGCTCAGACCACCGCCGAGAACGCCCGCCATTGGGCGATGGCCGACGCACTGAGCGCCGATGCAGCGATGTCGGCTGACGTGCGCCGGAAGCTGCGCGAGCGTGCCCGGTACGAGGTCGCCAACAACAGCTACGCCAAGGGCATCGTGCTCACCATCGCCAACGACTGCGTCGGCACCGGCCCGAGGCTGCAGTTGCTCACGCCCATAGCAGAGGCCAACCGGCAGGTGGAGGCCGCGTTCGCACAGTGGGCGAAGGCGATCGATCTGGCGGGCAAGCTGCGAACGATGCGGATGGCCAAGACGACTGACGGCGAGGCGTTTGCCGTGCTCACGGGCAACCTGATGATCGACTCGCCGGTGAAGCTCGACGTGCAACTCGTCGAATGCGACCGGGTGGCATCGCCGTCATCGAGCCTGCTGCCCTTCGCGAACGAAGTTGATGGCGTCCACCTCGACGCCAACGGCAACCCGCAGGTCTACAGTATCCTTCGGCAGCATCCGGGTGCAATCAGCGCGTGGAACAACGACTACGACTGGATCGACGCCAGCGCCGTCATCCACTGGTTCCGGGCGGACCGGCCCGGCCAGCACCGTGGAGTCCCCGAAATCATGCCGGCGTTGCCGCTCTTCGCACAGCTCAGGCGCTACACGCTCGCCGTATTGGCAGCCGCCGAGACCGCCGCGGATTTCGCGGCGGTCCTATTCACCGACGCTCCCGCCAATGGCGAGGCGCAGGCCCTTGAGCCGATGGACGTGGTGGAGCTTGAGAAGCGGATGGCGACGGTGCTTCCCGACGGCTGGAAGCTTGGCCAGGTGGAGGCGCAGCAGCCGGCGACCACTTACGCCGAGTTCAAGCGCGAGATACTGAACGAGATCGCCCGGTGCCTGAACTTGTTCTACAACATCGCGGCCTGCAACTCGTCGGGCTACAACTACGCATCCGGCCGCCTCGACCACCAGACCTACTACAAGTCCATTCGAGTTGAGCAGGCTCATCTCGGCGAGGTCGTCCTCGACCGCATCTTTAGCGCGTGGATTCAGGAGGCTCGGCTGCTGCCGGGGTTCGCATTCCTGCGGGGGCTTCGTGGCGGGCTGCAGCACCAGTGGTTCTATGACGGCACGGAGCACGTTGATCCGCTGAAAGAAGCCAACGCCCAGGCCAAGCGCCTGGAGAGCCATACCACGACGCTCGCCATCGAATACGCCCGTCAGGGACGCGACTGGGAGACCGAACTCCAGCAGCGGGCGAAGGAAGTGTCCTTGATGAAGCAACTGGGCCTGACCGTCGAGATAGGGCGCCAACAGCACGAAGAGACTGAGGTGGAAGATGAAGAGAGACAAGCAGCCTGAGTATCTGGCATTCCTCTGCCCGCTGACGATCGAAGCGGCCGGCGACACCGAGAAGACCCCGCCCCGCTTCCGGATGGTCGCCTACACCGGCGGCACGATGCGGATCGAGGGGTTTCCGCATCCGGTGGTCGTGGACCTCGAGGGGCTCGACATCGCCCGGCAGGACCT
>Ga0172363_10001913_pt1 | contig 16751 bp, 14 predicted proteins | sample LakKivs2_kivu2a2_FD_114541 | JGI IMG/M metagenome (GOLD analysis project Ga0172363, IMG submission 114541) | Sediment microbial communities from Lake Kivu, Rwanda - Sediment s2_kivu2a2 | ecosystem: Environmental > Aquatic > Freshwater > Lake > Sediment | place: Rwanda: Western Province, Lake... | reverse complement strand
GCTGCGGATAGAATTCAACAGAGGTTAGGAAAAAAATAGACAGCGGACTCGAAAAGCGGGGTGGTAAGAGCGTATATTTTTTAATAACACGTGTCAGAAAAGAGTGTGAATGATTGTCAAGAACTTAATGCCCACTGTCTTTTTCCTGCCGGCCAAATTTTCTTTGAAAATTGGCTTTCAGTCAATTAACATAAGATTAAATTTTAAAAGTCGATAAAGGAGAGGACCATGATTGAGGGGCAGGAATCACTGGGTCAAATAAGACGACTGAGATACGGCATGATTGGCGGCGGCCCGGGTGCTTTCATTGGCGACGTGCACCGGAAAGCCATTGCCATGGATGGCCAGGCGCGCCTCGTGGCTGGATGTTTTTCTCAGAGCTATGAAAATACACTGAGGACGGGTGAGATGCTGGGGATTGATCGCAGTCGCCTTTATAAGAATTATGAAGAATTGCTCAATGGCGAAGCTCGACATCCTGAACGTCCTGATTTTATCGTCATCGTTACTCCGAACAACACCCATTATCCGATTGCCCGGTTAGCCCTGGAGCTGGGGTTTGCTGTGGTCTGCGACAAGCCGCTGGCTACGAGCAGCGAGCAGGCAAAAGAGCTGAGCGAGCTGGCAAAGAAAAAAGACCTGCTCTTCTGTGTTACCTATACCTACACCGGTTATCCCATAATCAAACACCTGCGTCATCTTATTTCTCAAGGAGAACTGGGCACAATCAGGTTTGTATCTGGCGAATATCCGCAGGAATGGTTAGCGACCCTGCTGGAGAAAACCGGGCAGAAACAAGCGGCCTGGCGCACTGACCCCGCCAGGGCTGGAATTTCCAACTGTGTTGGCGATATTGGGTCCCACATTGAGAACATGGTTTCCTATCTGACCGGTCTGGAGATTGAATCGCTCTGCGCGCGGCTGGAGCATTTTGGCCCTGGCCGGCCGCTGGATGATAATGCTTCGGTCATGCTCAATTTCAAAGGCGGAGCTCGCGGTCTCTACTGGAGCTCCCAGATTGCCATTGGCCATGACAACGGCTTCAGAGTTCGCATTTATGGGACAAAGGCTTCAATCGAATGGTATCAAGAAGACCCGAACCACGCCAAGATTTCATATCTTGACCGGCCGGTAGCCCATCTTTCTCGGGGTCGCGACCCGATGTGTCGGAGAGCTCAGGCTCTTTCCCGCATCCCATCAGGACATCCAGAAGGTTATTTTGAAGCTTTTGCCAATATCTATTCTACTTTTATTGCTGCGCTCGACAAAAAAAGAAGAGGCGAGACTCTTAGCGCCGATGACCTGGATTTTCCCGATGTTGATGACGGAGTGCGCGGAGTTCGGTTCATAGAAAAATGTGTCGAAAGCTCTGAAAAAGGAGCGGTCTGGGTGAGCTTTTAATCTAAGGAGAAGGAGGAAAGAATGGAAAGGCCGGTAACTCTATTCACCGGACAGTGGGCTGATTTGCCTTTTGAGGTTCTCTGCCAGAAAGCAAGTGCCTGGAGCTACGATGGCCTGGAAATTGCCTGCTGGGGAGACCACCTGGAAGTTAAGAAAGCAGCAGAAGATGCGGCTTATGTGGAAAAGAAAAAGGAAATAATGGCTAAATATAACCTTAAATGCTGGGCTCTTGGCGCTCATTTGGCCGGACAGTGTGTCGGCGACCTTTATGATTCAAGACTCGATACTTTCGTTCCAGACCCGGTTAAAGGAGACCCGGAGAAACTCAGAAGGTGGGCAATTGAAGAGATGAAGCTTACGGCGAGGGCAGCTAAGAAGCTCGGCTGCTCCGTGGTCAATGGCTTCATGGGTTCTCCCATTTGGAAATTCTGGTATTCTTTCCCGCCAACGAGCGAAGAATTGGTAGAAGAGGGTTTTCAGAAAATCAACGAGCTCTGGACACCGATTCTGGATGAATTCGACTGGTGTGGAGTGAAGTTTGCTCTGGAAGTTCATCCCACGGAAATTGCCTTTGATTTTTATACTGCTCAAAGACTGCTCAAAGTTTTTAACTTCCGTTCGACCCTCGGTTTTAACTTCGACCCGAGCCATCTCCTCTGGCAGGGGATGGTGCCGCATCTTTTCATTAGAGAATTCCCCGACAGAATTTTCCATGTGCATATGAAAGACGTGGCTGTGACTCTTGACGGCAAAGCTTCAATTCTCGGCTCGCATCTGCCTTTTGGCGACCTGAGGCGAGGCTGGAATTTCCGCTCGCCCGGGCATGGCGACGTTGATTTTGAATCCATCATCCGGGAGTTGAATGCCATTGGCTATAAGGGGCCCCTTTCGGTTGAATGGGAGGATAACGGAATGGATAGAGAATTCGGAGCCAGAGAAGCTCTGGATTTTGTCCGCAGTCACGATTTTCCGCCATCACGAGTAGCCTTTGACACTCATATGAAAAAATAGGATTATAGTCTTTCTGCGACTTAGAATCTGAGAATTCATAAAAAAAAGAGAGCAGGCAAATGAAAAATTCGAAACAAAAGAATGACCAGCTTAAAGCAGAAGGCCAGACTCAAAGCAACCTTTCCAGACGTGATTTCCTGAAAACCACAGCCTCAACTGGACTGGGGCTGGCCATTGCTGGCGGCAAGCTTTTTGGTGGCCCGCTTATGATAAATGATAGAGGCCAGGGGCAGGCAGTTTTCCCTTCTGAAGAACTGCGGGTGGCTTTGATTGGCGCTGGAGAGCAGGGCCGGATTCTCCTCGATTGCTGCCTGAGGATTCCTGGCATCAAAATCGCAGCTGTCTGTGATATCTGGGAATACAGCCGGAACTATGCTTCTGGGTATCTCAGAAAATATGGTCAAATACCAGCCCTCTATGAAGATTACCGCCAGGTGCTCGACAATGCCAAGAACCTGGATGCGGCCATTATCGCCACACCGGACTGGGTGCACGCTGAACAGACTATCGCCTGTCTCAATCAGGGACTTCATGTTTATTGTGAAAAAGAAATGTCCAACACACTGGAAAAAGCCAGGTCCATGGTCGAAACCGCCAGAAGAACAGGAAAGCTGCTTCAGATTGGACACCAGCGCCGCTCCAATCCCCGTTACATCCATGCCATAGAAAGACTGATCAGAGAAAGAAAAATCCTCGGCCGGGTAATGGTCGCCTATGCTCAATGGAACAGGGCTAAAGCTGAAATGCTCAGCTGGCCCAAAAAGTTCTCCATCGACCCGCAAATTCTCCATAAATATGGCTACAATTCTATGGAAGAATTCAGGAACTGGCGCTGGTTCAAGAAGTATGGCGGAGGTCCCATTGTGGACCTTGGCTCTCATCAGATTGACCTTTTCAGCTGGGTATTCAGGACGAATCCCCGAACTGTGGTGGCCTCAGGCGGCGTAGATTATTATTCAAAGCGGGAATGGTTCGACAATGTCATGGCCATCTATGAATACGAAACGCAGGAAGGCACGGCCAGAGCCATCTATCAGGTCCAGACCACCACTTCCCACGGCGGTTTTTATGAAACCTTCATGGGGGAGAATGGCTCACTGGTTATGTCTGAAGTTCCGCAGAGGGGCAACTGGGCTTATCGGGAAGCGCATGCTCCTGACTGGCAGACTCTGGTCAGAGAAGGCTTGATTCTATCTGAGACGCCGCCGATTCAAAAGATTGAAACCAGGAATGTCTTTGTCGACGTCAGGGTGACTGCTGAAGCCGGACGCTGGCCGCTGCCCGTGGAACTGGCCAAACCAGTTCATCAACCCCACCTGGAAAATTTCTTTGACGCCATAAGAAAAGGAGAAAAGCTAAACTGTCCGGCGGAACTGGCCTACGAAACAGCAGTGGCGGTTTTAAAGGTCAACGAAGCTGTAGCGAATCGCATGCTAATAAAATTCTCACCGGAGCAGTTCAAAGCATGAATCAGAAAGATATTCATAGCCCTGGCTTGAGGGCTGTTGTTCTTGCCGTGGTTGTCGCGTTTATAATTTTGGCAGTACTTTACATCTCTGACTGGCTGGCTGCTCAAGATACTGGACAGCTTGAAACAAAAGAAAAAGCTCAGTGGTCGGGCAGTCAGATTTCGCCCCTGCACCGGATTCCATTGATGGATGAATTCAACGAGAAAATCATTCCGACTGCTCCGCAGGCTCTTCCCTTCTCTACCCGTTATTCCTGTGCTCCATGTCACAGCTATGAAACGATCAGCAGAGGCACGCATTTTAATTTCCGTGAGCGGCCAAAAATTGATAGAGTAAGTGAGCCTTGGTTACTGGTAGACGAAAAGGTTGGCATTCAGCTCCCTGTTTCTTTTCAATCTTACCCGGGTTTCTGGTCTCCAGAAAAGCTGGGCATTACTGGCTGGCAATTTGTCAACCTTTTTGGCCGAAATCTGAATGGCGGTGGACCCGGGGAACCCGCTGAGAACGAGCTGACGCCTGATTCCAGATGGAGGGTTTCAGGATATCTTGAGATAAATTGTCTTGGTTGCCATAATCATTCCCTGCTTCAGGACCACAGCGAGTGGGTAAAGCAGGTCATGCGTCAGAACTTCCGCTGGGCGGCAACGGCTGCTTCAGGCCTGGGTGAAGTTTCGGGGATGGCTTCTCGCTTGCCTTCAACCTGGGACCTCCAAGATGGCCCGAATCCTGATGACCATGAGTGGGCCATAGTGCCTGAGGTGAAGTACAATCTGAACCTTTTTGACGCCAGGAATAATGCTGTGCTCGACCTGCCTCACCAGCCTGAGGACAGCCGCTGTCTAGCCTGTCATTCTGTTACTCCGCGCAAAGAAAAAACCAAAGCCGCTCTCGATGGTGACGTTCATACAGCCTCAGGACTTAAGTGTGTCGATTGTCACCGGAATGATATTTCCCATCAGATGATTAGAGGATTTGAAGGAGAGATATTAACCAATCCCAGGCTTAAAGCAGAAGACTTTACTTGTGCCGGCTGCCATCTGGGAAAGAATCCGGAAAAGGGCGGCCAGGGCTTTGCGGGAAGACTGGGTGCTCCGAGGCCAGCTCATCGCGGTTTTCCCAAGGTCCATTTTGAACGCCTGGCTTGCACTGTCTGCCATTCTGGACCTCTGCCTGAGAAGAAACCGGAAAGAGTTTTTACTTCGCGGGCCAATCGTCTGGGAGTCTTTGGCAAGGCTCTGTGGACTTCAGACTATCCTCTTGTCATAGAGCCGGTTTATGTCAAAGGAAAAGATGAAAAGATTTATCCTCAAAGGATGATGTGGCCAGCGTTCTGGGCTGAGAAAAAGGGAGAAGAGCTTGTGCCTCTGGATGGCCAGGCGGTTTTCGGCCTTGCCCCGGAAATCTTTCAGGTCAAAGAAAAAGTCTCGGCTCTGATAAGCAGGCTGCAGCCCCTGGCTGATGAAGGCTTTAGTGCAGCGGTCATAGTTTCAGAATTTTTATATCTTCCCAATGTTGATGGCAGCCTGGATGTTCTGAAACCTGAGAAACTGATAAAAGTTGAGAAGAACTCATTCAGCCTGGTTCAGATTAAAGGAGAAGAGATAAAGCCCCTTCTGCCTTCTTTTGACCCGGAAAAAGCTGAGCCTGATATAGAAGATAAGATCATGAACTCACTTGAAGGTTTAAAGCCTGTGAGTGATGGTCGGGAGCCAGTTTTTGTGGTGGATAAAGTTCTCTATCGAGTGAAGGAAGGCGTCCTGGAAAAAGTAGAAAAATCTGGCGAGCCTGCTCGTTTTCCGCAAATTGGCTGGCTTAAAGACGAAACGTCAGAGAAGCTATTATCTGATTTTGAGTTGCGAACCTTAAGCCGTCTGGGAGACGGAGTTGAAACTTTAACGGAAGAACAGGTGGCCCTGGTTTTGAAAAAACTGTCCGGGAGCGATTCTCAAAAAGAATTTGTCTATGTTGCTTCAGGTATGATGTTCAGCCTTGATTCAAAAGGAAGCCTCCGTGCTTCTGAGCATCCATTAGCTCGGGCTGTATCCTGGCCTCTGGCTCATAACGTTAGACCAGCTCAACAATCTCTTGGTAAGAACGGCTGCCAGGATTGTCACAGCCCTGAGTCAAGGGTTTTTTTCGGCCGAATCGAAGCTGAATCACCCTTAAAGACGGAGCTTAAAGAGTCAAGGCTGAGAACAGATTTTATGAGAACCGGGCGTTTCTTCCAGCTGATATTCGGGTTCACTTTCTGGATTAGGCCTGTTTTCAAGCTCGTTCTGGCTGCTTGTGTTTCGGTCATCGGGCTTCTTCTGGTGCTGGTTCTGGCCAGAGTCCTCGGCCGGGCATCCGGGATGAGCGAAAACAAAGATAAGCAAGAAAGCGGGAGATAAAGAGGATGGTTTTTGGAATCATAAGCATTCTTTGCATCCTTTTAGTGAGCCTGAGGTTGACTTTTGGGAGGTATGTCAGTCGTCTCTCTGAAGGAAGAAGAGGGATTTCTGCTGAGAATATAAGAGCCTATGCTGGCTGGATTTATCGATGGAAAATATCTTTTCTAAAAAACGAGCGCTGGACAAAATCTTTTGCTTATTTCTTTAACTGGGCTCAGAAAAACTATCCTGGCTGGCAGGTCTGGGTTTTTTATTTTATGGGTGTAAGTTACTTTTATTTAGCTTTTAGCGGCTTTTTCTTTTCCTGGTTTGTTTCGCGGGGACTTTACGGTTTTCCGCTCCTCCTTCACGTAGCTTGTGGGGCTTTTTTTGCACTGAGCCTGACGGCAGTCGCCTTCCTTAAAGCTCGGTTCTATCTCCCCGGGAATATAAAGTCAGAGACCAACAGCCAGACCTCGGGCGGTTTTTACTGTCTGCTTCTAAAAAGAAGTTTTCCCAGGATTTATCTTCAGGTTGTGGCCTTCTGGCTTTTTATCCTGGCAGGTTTCTTTTTGATTTTATCAACTCTCGGTTCAATGCTGCCCTATTTTAATTATCCGGCCCAGACCCTCTTCTTTAATCTTCACCGCTGGAGCGCATTGGTCTCAGTCGTTTCAGCCATCCTGGGTATCGATTCAATAATTGATTGATGATCAGGAAGAGCTTTTAATCGATGCTGGAGAGAAAGGTCTGTCACTACGATCATCAAGCTATGGGCACTTACTTTGAGGTTTTTATAGCCGAACGCGATGAAGATTACAGCCGGAGCGCAGCCAGGGCTTTTTTCAAAGAGATTGACCGGCTGGAAAAGCTTTTCAGTCGCTTTGACCCCAGCAGCGAACTTTCAATGATAAACCGGCTTCTGCCAGGCAAATTGCTGATGGTCGGTGTGGAGACCTACGAGTGCTTAAAGGTCAGCTTTGAACTGATGAGAGAGACAGAGGGTGCCTTTAACATAAATTTCAGGGCAGTTAAAGACAAAAAAAAGAGTGGGCTGCCTGATAAAAAAGAGTCAGGATTAGAGAAAGTCGGAGAAAAAGTTGAAAGGAAGCTAAGCGCAGACGCGGAGGCTCTTAACTCCAGGCTGATTTATTCAGGCGAAACGGAATCAGAAGAGTTCTGGCTTAAGCTTTTTCCTCTGGAATTGGCGCAGACAGAAAGTGGTTATTTGGCGTTCAGGCTTGATGTGCCTGATGCACAGCTTGACCTTGATCTTGGAGCCATAGGTAAAGGCTATGCTGTTGAAAAAGCGGCAGAGATTTTTAAAGACTGGGAAATTGATGACTTCCTCATAAATGCTGGCCAGAGTACTGTCTATGGTCAGGGAAGAAAACCCTGGCCAGTGGCTGTAGGAGGAGGTTTCGATTTTTTTAAACCCGGGAGAATCTTTCTCGAGCGCCGGGCCCTGAGCGGTTCTGGCAAAGAGGTCAAGGGTGAACATATTTTTGACCCGCGCCTGAACCAGGCGAGGTCCAAGCACCTGGCGGTGTGGGCATCTCATTTCTCACCGGCTCTGGCCGATGGTCTGTCCACAGCGTTTATGGTCATGAGCCTCGATGAGATAAAAGGTTATGCTGAAAAACATTCTGAAGTCTGGACATTGGTCCTAACTCGTGATAAAAATTCTTATCTGTTCAATCCCATGGACAGTTATGAAAAAGGATGAAGGAGTTAGAGATGACAAGGCCGGTCCTTGCGAAATTGGCAGGAATTATTGTCTTGCTGGGCTTCTATCTGCCTCTCTTGGCGGGTGTTCGGGTTCAGAGCACGAATCAGGAAAAAGTAGAGCTCAAAATTCAGTTGCCCAGGCCCATGTTTATTGGCACACCGAGAAACATCAAAACTCCTAACCTCGAGCAGGTCACCGGTAAGCCCCGCGGTCCTTTCTATGTTCCAAAAGGAACAGAGCTTGTCTCGCAGAAAAAGCTCGTCATTTCCAGCGACCTGCAGCCAGTTATCGGTGAACTCAGTTATGTCACGGACGGTGAAAAATCCGGGGAGGACGGCTACTTTGTTGAGCTCGGGCCTGGTCCGCAGTGGGTGCAGATTGACCTTAAGGCCTCTTACAATCTTCAGGCCATCGTCATCTGGCATTATCACAGTCAGGCCAGAGTTTATCGTGATGTCGTTGTCCAGGTATCAGAAGACAAAGATTTCGTTAAGGATGTGGTCACCATCTTTAACAATGACCATGATAATTCTTCCGGGCTTGGAGCCGGTCGGGATAAAGAATACATAGAAACCAATGAAGGCAAACTCGTTGATGTCAAGGGAGTCAAAACCCGCTACGTCAGGCTTTGGAGTAATGGAAACACAGCCAACGATATGAACCACTATGTTGAAGTAGAGGTTTATGGCCTCCCGGTTAAATGAAAAAGAAGACCTTCGCCTATCTTTTCTTTTTCATTTTAGCTTTTGGCCTCCTCGTTCGCAGTTATGAGCTGGACCTGCGGCCCATGCACCATGATGAGGCTAACCAGGCAGCTAAGTTTGGGCTTTTGCTGGAAAAGGGCGAGTATCGCTACGACCCGGCTGACCATCATGGCCCGACCCTTTATTACCTGAGCCTCCCTTTTGCCTGGTTGAGCGGTCAGAAAACCTATGCTCAGCTTGAGGAAAGCACTTTGCGCGGGGTTACAGTCTTTTTTGGCGTGGGGATTCTTCTGCTGCTCCTCCTTGCCGGAAAATATCTGAATGTTTCAGAAAAGGTCTGGTCAGCTTTGCTTCTGGCCATTTCTCCGCCGCTTGTTTATTTCAGCCGTTTTTATATCCAGGAAACATTGTTTGTCTTTTTTGCTCTTGGCTTTATCATTCTTCTCTGGCGATTTTATGTCGAGCCCGATTTAAACCAGGCGGCGTGGCTGGGAATTTTTTCCAGCCTGCTGTATTCAACCAAGGAAACTTCACTCATTGTCTTTGCGGCTTCGATCCTGGCTCTGGTAGCTGTCTGGTTTGTGAGCTTTATTAAGAATAGCAAGGCCAGAAAAGAGGTTCAGAGTCTAACCACTGCGTCGCGTCACGAGCGACTGAAAAAATTAATTCTGCTGCTGATTGTGGCGATGCTCATTTTTCTCTCGGTCTCCTTTATCTTTTATTCTTCATTTTTCCTGAAACCAGAAGCCTTTCTTGATTCCTTCAAAGCACTTTTCCGATACGGCCAGAGGGCAGTAGAAGCTGGATGGCACCAGCATGGTTTCTGTTATTATATTAAGCTTCTTCTTTTCCAGAAAAGCGGTCCTCGCTCACCGGTCTTCAGCGAAGCAATAGGCTTGATACTGGCGGCCGCGGGTATGGTGATAGCTTTTGCCCGCGCCAGCAAAAAGCCTTCGGAGAATTTCAGAGTTTTTCTGGCAGTTTTTGCTGTGGTTACTGCTCTAATCTACTCAGCTATACCTTATAAAACACCCTGGAATTTACTTTTGTTCCACACCAGTTTTTTAATTCTGGCCGGAGTGGGGCTGGCCCATATTTTAGTCAGCATTCGCTGGAGCAAGCTTCAAATTCTACTGGTTACAATCATCATCATCTGGACTGGCTGGCAGCTTTACTTAGTCAATTATTATTTTCATTCTCATCCTGACAATCCTTATGTTTATGCTCAAACTTCGCCCGATTTTTTGAGGCTGGTCGGAAGGATAGATGAACTCAGCCGGGTGACAGATGAGGGGAAAGAAATCTTAATCCAGGTGATCGCCAGCCCTTATGAGACCTGGCCGCTGCCCTGGTATTTGAGAAAATATGGTCAGGTAGGTTACTGGACTGAGAGCGAGCAGGTCGGAGCTCTGGCTGCAGCCAAAATCGTGGTCATAAGTAGCTCAGAAATCTTAAAGCGGTCAGAGAAAGAACTCGAGCCCTATGTCTCCCAATATTACAGTTTAAGGCCTGGTGTTCTGATGGTGCTGTTAATCCACGAGGAACTCTGGGAGAAATACGTGGAGAAAAGGGTCATTCCCCGGAAGTCCTCGTAATTCTTCTATCCAAAAGCCTTAAGGTCGCAGATTACCACCATTGAGATTCATCCTTTTTACCTTTATCGAGGCTCAAGAGGAGACAGTTATGCTATACTGGTGGAGATAATATAATCCTGCGAAACGAGCGAAGAAAGGAGTCCTGAGCGATGGCGATAAAGAAATTAGACGAATTGCTGGAATTGCTCAGCGGTTCTATAAAACTTAGGCGGCAGAGGGTCAAGATTGTTGACGTGAAAGTCTTGCGGGAAAGCATTTCCTCAATCATTTTCCAGGGAGTTTTTGGCGATGAGGCCACCAGGGATGTCGCGCGCTGGCTGATCTGGGAAATAGCTCAGGAGCTGGGTGTCAGGCCGGCCTCCATTCATGAGCTTTACCTGGCTCGTGGCCGGGGTGAGGCTCCATTGAATTTTACTGTTCCGGCGATGAACCTGAGAATGCTGGCTTATGATTCAGCCCGGGCAGTTTTCAGAGCAGCTCAAAAACTGGAAGCCGGAGCTTTTGTTTTTGAGATTGCCAGAAGCGAAATTGGCTATACCGACCAGAGACCCTCAGAATATGTCAGCGCCGTCCTGGCTGCAGCTATTAAGGAAGACTATCAGGGCCCCGTTTTTATTCAGGGTGATCATTTTCAGGTCTCAGCCAAAAAATTCCAGCGGGACCCGCAATCAGAAATTAAAGCCATCAAGCAGCTGATTGAAGAAGCCGTAGCTGCTGGCCTTTATAACATTGACATAGATACTTCCACTCTGGTTGATATTTCTAGAGCTGACCTTGATGAGCAGCAGGAGCTCAATTATGAACTCTGCGCTGAGTTTATCCGTTTTATACGCGAAAAACAGCCGGGCGGAATAGTCATCTCGGTTGGGGGTGAAATCGGCGAAGTTGGACAGAGAAACAGTACTCAAGAAGATTTAGAGGCTTTTATGCGTGGGTTTAACAGGCTCAAGGGAGATGCGGTTGGATTGAGCAAGCTGAGCATCCAGACCGGAACCAGCCATGGCGGAGTGGTTCTCCCTGATGGCAGCTTAGCCCGGGTGGCCATAGATTTTGATTGCTTGAAAAGACTCGGTGAACTGGCCCGGAAAAAATACGGGATGGGCGGTGTGGTTCAGCACGGAGCCAGCACTCTGCCTGATTCAGCTTTTCATAAGTTTGTGGAAGTCCAGACCTGCGAGGTTCATCTGGCTACAGCCTTCCAGAATATGATCATGGAGCACGGAGCTGTGCCTGAGAGCCTGAGACAGGAAATGTATGAATGGCTTAAAGTCAATGCCGCTTCAGAGAGAAAGCCGTTTGATACTGAAGCTCAGTTCATCTATAAAACCAGAAAGAAAGCTGTCGGTCCATTTAAAAAGCACTTCTGGACTTTACCCGGAGCCAGCCTGGAAGCCATCGGTGAAAGCCTGGAGAAGCAGTTCACTTTCCTTTTTGAGCAACTGAATATCAAAGGGACGAAAGAGCTCGTCAGTGATTTTATCAAGGCTCCGCAAATTCATCATGCTGAACCGCAGGAAATAAAGGCTTACGAAAAAGAATCCGTGGAGGGTTTGGCCGACTGAGTCTTACTCAATGACGCGAGCGGCCCAGAGGATACCTCGCCTGACTATTTCCCTGGCTTCGGGGACGTCAAAGTCAGAAGCCACGTGACCAAGTGAAGAGTAAAAAACGCGGCCCTTCCCATAATATTTTTTCCAGACAACGGGCATGACCACACCTTCAATCCAGGGGGCATATTGGCCGCTGAAAGTGGTGGTGGCCAGCACTTCAACAACCGGGTCAACATGCATGTAATATTGTTCGGAGTGCATCTTGAAATCATTGAGCCCGCGGACTACAGGGTCGTTCTTCTTTTCTGGAACAATGTTTACCTCATAATCGATGATTCCGCCAGGATGGGCCACCCACTGGCCGCCAACCATGAACTGATATTCAGTATTAAACCTGAAAGAATCAGCCAGCCCACCATGCCAGCCTGCTAAACCCACTCCGCTTTTAACTGCTTCGAGCAAACTCCGCTCCTGCTCTGGTTTAATTGTGCCCTGAGTATAAACCTGAATGATAACATCGAGTTTTTTTAGCTTTTCCACGTCGAGGTAAGAATCCAGGGTGTCGGAGATTTCCACTTCAAAGCCCTGCTCTACCAGCCATGGCGCAAAGATATCCACGCATTTTTTGGGCTCATGACCTTCCCAGCCGCCCCAGACAATCAGGGCTTTTTTCCCGGGTGGATTGTCTGAGGCACATGAAACGGTGGAAAGAAGTAGAATGCCTGAAATGAAAATTATCAAAGATAAAACTTGTATTAAGAATTGCCTGTTGCTAATCTTTTTCATCATTCACCTCTTTAAAGACGCTATTTTTCTGAAAGCTATATTTAAAAACCAGAGCTCTATTCTCCTGGCCAGGGAGGAGAACAGGATTGAGAAGAGAAAACTCATTTTGAAAAAGTGTCTCTGCCATCTGACCTCCAGTTCAGCTATTTATTCGGGCTAAAGATTGATTGAAGCTGAAGAAACAACGATTTTCCTGGTGGCCCTGTTTTTTTCAGAGTTTATTATATATAAATCATTCGATTTCTTCATTCTAAAAATGAAGCGAGGATAATTTCTGTTTTCGTTTCACGGGTTAGAATGTTTGATTCGCACTCAATAAAGGTGTTAATATTTTTTAGATGGAAATAATGTTGTTCGAGACCAGAATAAAATATGATGTCTGGTTCAAGATCCTTCTTCTGCTATCTGTTATTATTGTAGTTGTAACGGGAATTATTTTTTATCTTGATGCCCATGTAAGGGATGTTATCCCGGGACAGCCCGCAGAAGAATCAGTCAAAGGCTGGGTTGTCCTTTTAGCTGCGGCAATTTTTATGTTGGTTATCTTCCGGCTTATTTTGCCGCAATCAATCGCTGTTACCCGGCAAGGAATTGTGCTGAAATTCCGGACTATTAATTGGAAAATACCGTTTGAGACCATAAGATCAATAGAACCGGTCTCAGGACTCTTTGTCTTCTGGGCTCACAGCTGGATAACATCCTATGGAAGCCAGATAGAAATTTACAGGAAAAACAGGTTGAAGATCAGAGTGTGTCCTGGAAATCGTGATCAGTTCATTGAATATGCTGATAAAGCCCTTTCCGACTGGAAAAAGACTCGCCCGGCTTGAGCTGGTAAAGCTTCCCTGCTCTTTTTGAATGCCGCTGTCGCAATTAAGAATGACTCTTTCTTGTTCCTCATTAAAGCCAGAGAGGTTGTTTAAGAAAGAAAATAGAAAAATGCTCAAACTTGCGATAAAAGGTTAATGATGATTCTTCTGATTACATCTAATTTGATATTATTATTTTTCCCCTTGTGGTAGAATCGGCATGAGGTTCAAAATGAAAAAGAAACAATCCCGACGTGAATTTTGCAAAAATTGCCTTTTGGTATCGCTGGCAATGTTTTCTTGCGGAAAGCTCTCCAGTCGGGAGAATAAAATTCCGGCTGAAAGCGATAGCCAGGAAAAGGAGAAAAAGATGAAGGAAATGATTGCCTGCTGCGGTCTGGTCTGCACAAAATGCCCGGCTTATATTGCCACCCAGAAGAATGATGATGAACTGCGAAAAAAAACTTCTGAATCCTGGTCCAAAATGTTCGGCGCTGAAATCAAGCCCGAAAGCATCAATTGCGACGGCTGCCTGAGCAACACACACCGGCTTTTCGGCTACTGTCTGGAGTGTAAAATCCGCAAATGCTGTCAGGAGAGAAAGCTGGCCAATTGTGCTGAATGCCAGGATTACGGCTGTGAAAAGCTAATGGCTTTTTTCAATCAGGCCCCTGAAGCAAAAGCCAAGCTGGAAGAGCTTCGGCGCAAAAAATCTTAAGCACCCAACTCGTCGTTGACTTCTTCTCGGGTCTTGATTTGCTATTTTCATTCATGATTCACGGGAAATTTTATTTGAGCGTGTTCACTCGGCTGGCGCATCTAAAAAGGCAAAGGTCTATCTCGGGCAAATTCCTTCCGCGCTTATAAACCTTCGACCCGAATCATCTCGAAGAAAAGCCCTAATCGCCCCGTGCGGGGCAAGCTGTCGAAAATGTAAGCTGCGAGTGCGCTATAAATGCCGTGGCTGTCCGGCAACGTCCTTCTATCATGAATAAGAAATTGCGGGGTTTATAGTATCTCGTATCATAACCTTAGATAGCTTATTATCTTCCGGTTATCGCGACTGAATTTGGATGTTTTTTTTGCTTTTTAGAGTTCTCAATCGAGTTCTCTTATCCAGATATTCCTGAATCTCACTGGATGGCTGTGATCCTGGAGCATCAGCGGCAGCTTGCTGGCGTGAGCTTTATAAGGGGGCCGGGCCTTGTGGGCAGTCGGTCCGGTCAGTTCCGCATTGTGATGGATAAGGATTCCGTTGTGAAATACAGTCATTCTGGCCGGCTCCAGCAGGTTGCCCTGATCATCAAATTTCGGCGCGTAAAATATGATATCGTAGGTCTGCCACTCGCCAGGTTTGCGGCAGGCCTTGACCAGCGGAGGATACTGGCCGTAAATGGCTCCAGCCATGCCGTCAGCATAAGTTTTGTTTTCATAAGAATCGAGTACCTGGACTTCGTAAAGTCCCATCAGAAACACACCGCTGTTGCCACGGTCCTGACCGGAGCCTTTGGCTGGATATGGAGCGGCCCATTCAATATGGAGCTGGCAGCTGCCGAAGCCTGCTTTAGTCTGCACCGAACCCGTTCCAGGCACAATTTCCATGTAATCGCTCTCAACCTTCCAGCGAGCTGGCTGACCTTTGCTATCGGTCCAGTTGTCCAGATTTTTGCCATCAAAGAGTATAAGAGCATCTGAAGGTGGCGGAACGGGAAGGCTGGCCGGGCCTGGAGTTACAACAGGTGGCAGCGGCCGTTCCGGGTCATGGATTGCCCATTTCTGGAGAGCTTCTTTGAGGTCATTTGTTTGTGAAATTGCTTCCGGGTTATGAGCCAGAACAAGGATGGAGAAAAAATATATTATAAAAATATAAACTATTTTCTTTTCCTTAGACATTTCTTCTCTCCTGAGACGTGCAAAGCTATTTTAATTTTAGCGCTGCCAAACCTTATCTTACTTTGTTTCCTAAAGCGACCAGCCTGAGCGATACTCAGTGTGCAGATACTGATTGGCTTCGGGCAGGTTAGTGAACTGCATGTTTTCGCCATCCCATTCAAGAACCACATTGTCCTGCTGGAAGCGAAGAGCAATGTTTCCGAGCAGCATCAGTTCGGTCAGCACCCCGGAATATTCAAAATCAGTAGTGGATTTCTTGCCTTCCTTGATGGCTGCAATCCATTCTTCGTGAATTCCAGGAGAGCGGGGAATGGTCTTTTCAGGGCGTTTGTAATCGCGCATCAGTTCGTCAGGCAGAAGCCAGGGATTCTCGCCATAAGTGCCGCATGTCAATAAACCTTTTTCGCCAACAAAGATGTTTCCGCCGCCGTCATCTCCAAGGCGCCTTCCATGAGGCAACTCTTTTGGCCGCGGAGGCATCAAGCCGCCGTCATACCAGCAGAGCTTGACCGGAGGCATCTCGCCTCTGGCCGGAAAATCATAGCTAAGGATTTCAGCCAGAGGGTAAGAATCTTTGGTGTACTTGGTTGAGCTGGCTTGAACCCTTATGGGATGTCCGAGTTTTAGTGCCCAGAAAGGCTGGTCAATGAGATGAGCGCCCATATCCCCGAGAGCGCCGGTGCCAAAATCCCACCAGCCACGCCAGACGAACGGACAATAAGCTGGATGGTAGGGCCGCCACTGAGCCGGACCGAGCCACACGTCCCACGAAAGAGTCGGCGGACAAGAAGGAATTTCTTTCGGGGCTTCTATGCCCTGTGGCCAGATCGGCCGGTTGGTCCAGACATGGACCTCGCGAACCGGGCCAATGGCTCCATCCCAGATCCATTCACAAATTAGACGAGCGCCTTCCTTGGCATGGCCCTGATTTCCCATCTGGGTGACCAGGTTTCTTTTTTCGGCTTCGAGGCGCAGCAGCCGGGCTTCTTTAACGGTGTGGGTGAGGGGCTTCTGAACGAAGACGTGCTTGCCCATTTTCATGGCCATCATGGCAATAACTGCATGGGTATGGTCCGGAGTGCTGACAGTAATGGCATCAAGAGATTTTTCCCTTTCCAGCATCTCCCGGAAATCGCGATAAATGTGCGCTCTTTCATACTTGGCTTTATGCTCGGGCAGATGCTGGTCAGAAGTAAGGAATTTTTCCATCATGGTGGCATCGACGTCGCACAGGGCCACGATGTTTTCGGTGCTGACTGATTGGACATCTGAAAAACCTTTTCCGCCGACCCCGACACAGCCGATATTCAGGGTATCACTGGGGGCTTTTTTCTTTTTGCCCTTCTGAGCGCCGATGACGTGCCGTTGGACAATCATCAGGCCGGCAGCCGAAGCCGCGGTTTTTCCAAGAAATTCCCGGCGGCTGATTGGAGTG
>Ga0172363_10001912_pt1 | contig 16755 bp, 13 predicted proteins | sample LakKivs2_kivu2a2_FD_114541 | JGI IMG/M metagenome (GOLD analysis project Ga0172363, IMG submission 114541) | Sediment microbial communities from Lake Kivu, Rwanda - Sediment s2_kivu2a2 | ecosystem: Environmental > Aquatic > Freshwater > Lake > Sediment | place: Rwanda: Western Province, Lake... | reverse complement strand
TTCCATCATGTCCAGCAGAATGGCATTAGCCCGGTCACCGATGGCATGAATAGCCACCTGGAGTCCCGCCCGGTCGGCCAGTCGCAACCTCTGTTCCATAATTCCTTCCGGAAACATGTGAGAAGCCAGCAGCCCGCTTTCCCGGGGATTATCGGAATATGGTTCGAAGAAAAGGGCAGTGGCTGAACCCAGTGAGCCGTCGACAAAGCCTTTCAGCCCGGCCAGTCGCAGGAAAGGATGTCCGAAACCAGATCTTATTTTTAGCCGTAGAAAGCTATCGATTTCGGGAATCTGAAAATAAACATAAAGCCTGGAAGTTAGCTCACCAGATTCCAGAAGTTCCTGGTAAACTTCAAAACTTGAGGCATCCGACATGTCATGGATGGAAGTGACTCCGTTGGCGGCGGCTTCTTTAAGAGCAGTTCTAACCGCTTCCTTTTTTTCTTCGAAAGAAGGAGCGGGAATGACGGCAAACACCAGGTCTGCGGCTGCATCCTTCAGAATTCCGGTCGGCTCCCCGGTCTTCGGGTCGCGGACGATTTCCCCGCCCGGCGGGGAGACAGTATCGCGGTCAATTCCGGCCAGCTTCAGAGCCAGCGAGTTGACCAGCACCATGTGGCCGTCAAAGCGATTGACACAGACCGGATGGTCGGGAGTTACCGCATCTATCCACTCCCTGCCCGGTAGAACCGGAGGAGAAAACTGTTCATGGTCCCAGTCGCCGTTCAGAATCCAGGAGCCCGGGGGAAGCTCGCGGGCTTTAGCCTCAATCCGGCTGACGAATTCTTCCCGGCTGCGGCAGTCCCGCAGCTGGACCGAACGCAGAGCCAGACCGCCGTTCAGAAAATGGGTGTGAGCATCGATCAATCCCGGAAGCACCAGCCGTCCTCTTAGGTCCAGAACTCTGGTCCCTGGCCCGGCAAGCTTCTTTATCTCTGAATTGCTTCCGGTTTTTACTATTCTATTCTGAATTACGGCCAGGGCTTCAACTTCAGGCCGGTCTTCGCTTCCGGTCCAGACATGCCCGTTGAGCAGGATGATGTCGGCCATGGTTCCTCCTTGTTTCAGGCAGCCAGAGAGAATCAGACCGCCCGCCAGTATCAGCAGAAAAACTCTGCTCAGGGTCCTAATCATGCTGTTCTTCCTCCGGTTAAATTCCCGCCTGACCCGGAAGCTCCGGTTTGCCGGCTGCGAACGGTTGCTCTTAATTCCTTCCGGGCGAGCTCTGGTCTGTAAACCCGGACCGGCTCATTTTCCATTTTAGACCTTTTAAAAATTCCAGGCTTCAAGGTTCAAGCTCCAGGCAGGAAAAATCTTCCGGGATAAAAAGTCGGCCGCTGTAATTTTTCCTGATTTCAGTTTCCACTTCTCCAGAAGAAAAATCCAGATCGCTGAAAAAATGACAGGGGACCAGCATCCTGAGGCCGGCCCGGGCCGCCGCCTCTCCCAATTCCAGAGAGTTGCTGTGCATTGTTCTCAGAAAAGGCAGTTCGTCCAGATAGCGGGAGGGAGTGCTGCAATCATGTATCAGACAGTCGACGCCAGCGGCCAGCCGGAACAGCGGTTGATGAACTGGCGTGTCCCCCGAATAGATAACTCTACCCTCAGGAGTATCAAAGACAAAGGCCAGGGATGAAGAATGATGGGGCACCGGCCAGCCGGTCACAGCATGCCCGGGTGACAGTTCCACCCTCAGGCCGGGGTCCAGAACCGCCGGCTCCACCCGGTAAAAAATTTTTTCTTTCCTCAGACGGAAAAGGTCAAGAAGCTGCAGGGAGAAATCAATCGTCTCGGCCGAGCCGAAAAGCCGGACCGTCTTTTCCTCCAGCATCAGGCTGTGGACGAAAGCTGGCAGACCGTAAATATGGTCGGCATGGATGTGGCTGACAAAGATGGCCGAGACTGCCTGTGGCTCCCGGCTGGCTGTAATGATCTTGCGGGTAAGGGAACCCGGACAATCCACCAACCAGAGCTCTCCGGCTGTTTCCAGAAGAAAGCTCGTATTGTCCCGGCAGCTCGTGGGAACTGCTCCTCCGGTTCCCAGGAAAACAATCTTCATCACACGCCTTTCTTAATTCAGCAGAGAACTCTTTATAAAAAATTTCAGGGAATAAATCAACCGCCCGGGCCGCCGGACAGAAACTGAATTGACAGAAAGCGGGGGCTGGGATAGATTTTAAGCCTGATTTTTCTGGAAGAAGTGATAATTGAAAATGAACGGGACAGCAAAATGGCTCCGGGTTTCCTCGCCGGGAAGAATCTGCCTGTTCGGCGAGCACCAGGACTACCTGAATCTGGAGGTCATCGCCTCGGCCATCAGCCTCAGATTTTACATCGAAGGCCGCCCGACCGGGGGTCGAGAATTCATAATTCACCTCCCAGACACCGGGGAGGAGGAAAGTTTTATTCCTGAACGGGAGCTTCCCTACCTCAAGCCGAGGCATTACCTGAGAAGCGCGGTCAATGTCCTGCTGCGTCTGGGAAGCCGTTTCCCGCAGGGCTGGGAAATTACCATGCGCGGAGAAATCCCGATCAACGCCGGCACCTCCAGTTCCTCGGCCATGGTGGTGGCCTGGACCAGATTCCTGCTGGAAATCTGCGCTGGCCGGAATCTATTTTCAGAACCGGAAGACGTGGCCGACCTGGCCCACCGGGCAGAGGTGCTGGAGTTCAGGGAACCCGGCGGCAAAATGGATCATTATACCTCGGCTCTGGGCGGAACTGTCTGGATTCAGTTTAAGGAGGGCTTGAAGCTCAACCGCCTGACTTCTCCGCCCGGGACTTTCGTCCTTGGAGATTCGCTGGAAAAAAAAGACACCACTGGCACCCTGGGTTCGGTCCGGGAGAGAGTCACCAGGGGACTGGAAATATTAAAAAAAGAAGATCCGGAACTGGACCTGGCTTCAGCCAGCGAACAGGAAATACTAAGGCTCTGTCAGAAGCTGCCCCCGGAAATCAGAAATCCGCTCCACGGAGCCGTGCTCAACCGGATTCTGACGGGAGAAGGGCTGAGACTTTTCCGGGCATCCCGATTCGACACCCTGGAATTCGGACGGTTGCTGACCGAGCACCAGAAGGTATTGCGGGAGCTGGTTGGCATTTCCACTCCAAAAATCGATAGAATGCTGCGGGCAGCCCTGGAAAACGGCGCTCTGGGCGGGAAAATAAACGGTTCGGGCGGGGGCGGCTGCATGTTCGCCTACGCCCCTGATGACCCGGAAGCTGTAGCCGGAGCCATCGAACGGGCCGGCGGAAGGCCCTACATCGTCAGGCCCGATTCAGGGCTGAAGGTCGAGACAGAATTACCGGCCGGGTAATAGACAAATTTCTGAATTATTGTAAAATATAGTCTCAATTTTCTCTTAAGGTTAGCCCTCATTCAATTTATCAGGGCCCGGTTTTCTTGCCGGTGCAGCCCAGGAGGAAGCTCGATGATTGACGCTACCAAGATCAGAAAAGGCATGATTATCAAAATGGAAGGACAGCTCTACCGGGTCATGGACTATCAGCTCATCACGCCCGGGCGCTGGAAAGCCATGGTTCAGACCAAACTGCGGAATATCAAGGATGGCTCGCAGCTGGAATACCGCTTCCGATCTGAAGACCGGGTGGAACAGGCCTACCTGGAAGAAGTGGAGATGGTCTTTCTTTACCGGAGCGGAGAAGAATTTTATTTCATGAATCTCCAGACCTATGAGCAGATCAAGCTGGACCTGGAAGCTATCGGCGACGGAGTGAATTATCTGCTCCCGGACATGGTCCTGACCATCGAATTCTACGATGGTCAGCCGGTCGGCATTCACCTGCCCAACACCGTTGACCTGAAGGTGGTGGAAACCGAACCGATACTCAAAGGCGCCACCCAGACGGCCATCAACAAGCCGGCCAAGCTGGAGACCGGCCTGGTGATTCAGGTGCCGCAGTTCATAAAAGAGGGCGATGTCATCAGGGTTGACACCAGAGAAGACAAATATCTGGAAAGAGTGAAAACCAGATAGTAATAGCAGCGGTTTTTCCGCTGGTGCTGTCCCTGAAACCCCGGGCCGGCCTCAGAGCATATGACTGGGTTCTTCCTGGTAAATAACCAGGCTCTTCTGAACAAATAGGAAAAAAATTAAGCCCAAAGCAGGAACAGGGTTTCTTCCATCCAGAAAGCGCTAAATTCGCCCCTTTGGAATCAGCAGTTCTGAAAAAGAATCCTACCTTAATTTAATTTAAGCAGGGTTCATCTCAGACTTAAAACCGGTGCTGATGGACACCGATGTTGCCGAAGCTGTCCCGGACTCTGATCAGCAGCAGGTTGTCAGAGCCAGAGGGAATCTTCACCGTAAACTTGAAATTCTCACTCCGGGAATCGCACAGCCCGTCGACCGGGAAAATTACCTGCCAGTCTCCAGGCCTGACCAGAAACTTTACTTCTTCAATGTAGGAATAGGCATCCTCGGCCACAAAACTCACCTCCAGCCCCTCCCCGCTCCGGCTGGCCAGAAAGTTTTTGACAGCCGGCAGAGAGTTGTCGATGACCAGAGGCTGACTGATTTTTTCCATTTTCTTTTCGGTGCCCGGGGGATTGGAGGGCAGGTCAGTGGCTTCCACCTTCAGCCAGTAAGTCCCGTCGGGAAAATTTCTGGTGTCGAAGGAAAAGACCTTATCAGTCAGTTTTCCCTGCATCAATCTCCAGCTGTTCTCCCCTTCTCTTCTGATATAAATATTGAAAGTTAAGTTGTCCTCGTTTTCGTCGGAAGCTTCCCAGGTGACCGTTCGAAAACCCTGCCGCTCGGCCTTCTTGGGAGTCAGGTAAAGGCCTGACTCGTCTTTCTGGCCGGCGCTTACTCTTGAAGCTTCATCGAGTCCCAGGACAACTTCGTCGTGTTCAGGCGGTTTGATAAACACCTGATTAGCCGGCAGAACTTCAAGTTTATCTATGACTGGAGAAACGTTAGCCTGAAGATAAAAAACCAGCAGCCTCTGAACCCGGGGTGGCTTCTGACCGCCCGCAGTCTTCAGACTGATTTTAAGCTGCAGATAACGCCCAGCCGGGCTCAACACTTTTTCATCAGGCCGGACATAAGGCGGCGACCAGTCGCTCCAGGTGTCGTCGGGCTCGGCAGTGTTGCCGCTCCTCGACTGAATCTGGAGGGATGATCCCTGGGGTACCTCTGCTTCCCAGCTCAGACGCCCCCAGGTGGAAATTATTCTGGCATCGAGAACCGGGCCGAGATACTCTCCGGCAAAATTCTGGCCAGGTTGAAGCAGTCCCAGGAAACAGGGATTGTTGCCCAGAACCTGGGTCTGTTTATGAAATTGAAAAAGTCGGTAAACCTGTTCCGAGCCTGTCTGGGTTAAGAGCTCCAGGGCACCCTGGCGGTCGAGCGCATACAGGCGACCCTGATTGCCTGTGCCCAGGATAAGTCTCTGGCTGTCGGCATCAAAGACCAGACTGTAAGCTATTTCATTTGCGGAACTCCAGAGCTTCCGAGCCAGTCCGCCAGGCGTTACCTGGAAAACAGCCCCGGATAAAGCAGATTGACTTTTGGGCTTGCCCGACGTTTCCGGAACCGGCACGTCGCCGGTTTCCAGGGCCAGAGCCACAGCCGAGACCACCACGCTGACATCTGCCTCCGCCTTGACTGGAGCCGCCGGTTCTGAACTGACGGTTGACACCTGTTTGGAAGGAGCTCCGCCGGCGCTGATATAGATATTGCCCTCGCGGTCAAGGACCACATTCCGGACTTCTTCATAGCCAGAATCAAAAATAACACTGACCCGGCCAGAAGCTGCTATCCGGTATAGCTGGCCCCGCCCGCCGCTTCCGGCCAGCAGGTCCCCGCCAGAGGTCTGGGTCAGGCAGAGAATATGGTTATCCCTGGCTTTGAACAGCAGACGTCCGGCCCCGGCCGGGTTAATTTCGTAGATTCCGCCGCTCTCTCCAACCGCCGCCAGGAGATTTCCCTTTTCAGTCAGCAGCAGGTCCCAGATGTAGCGTTCCTGGGGATTGAAAAATTCTTCGCCTTTGCTTACAGCAGTTATTTTATAAATCTTGCCGTTGGGTGAAGTTCCGGCGTAAAGAATTCCTCTGGCGTCCACGGCCAGAGCGGTCACATCCAGCTCGGCTGTCTGGAAATAAAGCTCGGCCTTTTTGTCCTTGTTCAGACGATATATCTTGCCGCCATGGCCGGTGCCGAGGTAATAACTGCCGTCGGGTCCCTGAGCCAGGGAAAGGTAAAACTCTTCTGCCGGTAGCTCCAGTTTTTCCAGTCGCGGACCGATCGACAGCACTCCCTCGGAAGTAAGAGACGCTCCTGAAAATTTCCCCCTCAGGAAATCTTCTCTGGAGCGGAGCTCCCATTTCCTTGGGACCACCGCCTGGAGCTCGGAAACCGCCAGCAGCAAGGCTATTACCTTCAGGGCCAGCAAGAGTCTTTTTTTCATTTCTCCGCCTACCTTAATTTATTTATGCCAGAATTTATTTATATCAGCCCGAGGCGAATTATAAAAATCTATTTCTTTATTTTAATCGGAATACTCAGAGCACCCCGGAAAACATAGGGAACTGGAAGCTGATACTCGGTCAGCGTGGATTTCTGGATTTCATTCAGGTTGGTGGTCGAGGCTCGCGGCGAGCTGAACATATTCTTCAGGCTGGGCGGCAGATTGGGCAACTCCTCACCCTTTAAGAAAAGCCCGGGACGCGGCGCCACCACCTTGAAATATATCCGGTTGTTTTTCCGGAGATTACCCAGCAACCGGATGAGCTGGTTCAGATTTCTCGGCCGGAAGTCCTGTATCCGGTAAAGGCTTCTCTCCAGCTGCTGGATATAGCTGGCCTCAGCCACCACCAGCTCGAACTCTGTTCCCGGTGGCAGCGACGGAGCCATGAATTCCACCTCTTCGGTTTTCAACTCATTGCCCTGGGTCCGGAAATAGGTCTTAACCTGGATTACCTCTCCGGGCTGGACTTCATATTTATCGAGCAGAACCTTTTCCAGGGTGGCTGTTCGCAGCTGCTCCACCACCCTGACCTTGACCTCGATCTGATTTATGCCGATATCATTGAATTCATTATTTTTGAGCATATAAACCACAGCCGCCACCAGTCCGGAGAGGCTGGTGCTGGCGCTGTCCATATTTCCGCTGAACAGGTCTTCCAGGCGGACACTGAGCCCGTTTTCCAAAAACAGATTGGCTTCAAAATCGACCGATAAATTCCCGAAGGAACGTTCTTCCGAGCTGATAAGGGTGGAAAGAGCCATATTAACCAGGGCCGGGGTAAGAACCTGGTCATTGACCAGTTTCAGCCTGAACTGTTTCAGACGCACCGGGCTGTCCTGGACTTCGATATTAAGAGGTATATAGCGAGGCAGGGCGCCGGTTTCGGCCAGCACTCCGCCGGTCCGGTCCTGAATCACCCGGCCGATCAGCTGACCGGTGGAGGCCAGCTTAAACGAACTCTCCAGGCTGGGAACTACGGTCAGAACTTCAGCCGTGGTCAGGCCATAATCAACAGGACCGAGATTATAAAAGGGATGACCAAAGGCCAGAATTCTTTTGCCGTCGACATAAGTTACTGTGCCCACTGCTGTCAGGTCCAGGTCCCCTGATACCAGCTGCACTCCGACCGCCTGGCCTTCGCTCAGTGTCACCGGCTGGGGCGTCAGGTTAAGAGTCTGACCTGCCGCCTGGCCGGTTCCCAGAACCGGTTGAAAATTATTGCGGCTGAAGAACGACTGGTGCTGGCGAAAGGCTCTCTCGCTGAAGCCGGAAAAAATGAGCGGAATCTTAACCGGAACAAAGGCCCGGTCTGGAACCGGTCCCTCTTCGGTCCGGGAAAAGATTTCCTGATAAGCCCGGCTCAGTCCTTCCTGGGTCAGAGCCTCAGGATTCAGAGCTGTTGGCAGTCCGGACGACGGACGTGTCGACTGGCTGCCGCCGGTCAGGGCCATCATTTCTTCTATGGGTGTAATTCCGGCTATGGCTTCTCTGGCAAAAGCATAGCTGAAGGCCACGGCCCCGATTAATTGGCCCTCTACATAAACCGGGCTTCCGCTCATTCCGGCTATGACACCTGTATTTTCCAATCCCTGACCTTTGAGCCTGGCCAGAATCGAGCTTCTGCCTGGCTGGACATTTTCCATGACTCCAAGGATTTCAACCTCAAAGTTTTCAACCTGGCGGCCGGCAAAGACGCTTCGCCCGGTGCCTTTCATCCCGGGTTTGACCTGGGACAGGGGCATTATTTTATTAGTGGCACCCTGAAGCGAATGGAGACCGAACAGCAAACAGGTAAGAATCAGGATAGAATACTTCTTGAGCTTAAAGGAAAAGAAAAAAGGCATCCCCGACCTCTTTAAGGTTGCTCATTCCGCTCAGCGAATTACGCCCAGCGCCCGGCCACATTTCTCAAAAGCCTGGAGTATCAACTGGAGCTCTTCATCCGTATGGTTAGCCGAATAGCTGGTGCGGATCATGGCCTGGCCATGCGGAACCGCCGGGTGGATGACCGGGGTGGTGAAGATTCCCTCGTCCCGAAGCATTTTCCACATCTCAAAACACTTCTCGTCGTCACCGATCAGGATGGGAATGATGGGAGTCTGGCTGGGGCCGGTATTGAAGCCCAGCTTCTGGAAGCTTTCTCTCATGAAATTGGTTACCTGCCACAGTCTTTCTCTTCTTTCCGGCTCGGTTTCAATAACTTCCAGGGCGGCCAGAACCGCAGCTACCGAGGCCGGAGTGGCCGCAGCGCTGAAGATCAAAGAGCGGGCATGATGTTTTATGTAACTGACCACTTTTTTCTTGCCGACCACGAAACCGCCGATAGAGACTAACGATTTGCTGAAGGTGCCCATGATCAGGTCGACCTCGTCTTCCAGCCCGAAATGTTCAGCTGTACCCCGACCATTTTTGCCCAGAACCCCCAACCCGTGGGCGTCATCAACCATTACTCTGGACCTGTATTTTTGGGCCAGAGCCACAATCCCCGGCAGGTCGGCTATATCTCCTTCCATGCTGAAGACCCCGTCCACCACAATCAGCTTTCCCTTGTTCTCGGGAATTTCAGACAGCACCCTTTCCAGGTCGTGCAGGTCATTATGTTTGAATTTCTTAACCTCGGCTTTTGACAGACGGCAGGCGTCGATGATGCTGGCGTGGTCCATCCGGTCGGTGACCACTACATCATCTTTGCCAGCTATGGAAGAGATAATCCCCAGGTTAGTCTGGTAACCGGTGGAGAACGTGACCGCTGCTTCTTTATTCATGAACCGGGCCAGCCTGTCCTCGAGGATTTCATGAAGGTCTATCGTTCCGGTTAAAAACCGGGAACCGCAGGTGGCCACGCCGTAGCGATCTATAGCTTCTTTGGCTGCCTGCATTACTTTCGGATGGTCAATCAGGCCAAGATAATTGTTGGAGCCGATCAGAATCATCTCCCGGCCCCGGACTTTCACCCGGTTTCCTCTGGCTTCGGAAATTGGAGTGAAATAGGGATAGAGCCCCGCAGCCATGACTTCTTCCGCCCGGCTGAATTCATAACACTTGTCAAAAATATCCATCTTTTCCTCCTGAGTTTTTCAGCTGTTTATTTTACAGTTTATATTTTTTACCTCTTTGACCGACTTTTTTCAACCTTAATTGACCGCTTGCCTGGCTTGGTCTAAAATCAGGGCATGAAAGCGCTCGTCACCGGGGCTACCGGATTCATAGGCAGCCGATTGATAGAACGGCTGCTGGCTGACGGCCACCGGGTTTACGCCCTCGTCCGCAACCCGACCAAACTAAACTGGTTGAAGCCGGCCGAAAACCTCGTTCTGCTCGAAGGAGACCTTTTTTCTATGCCGGACTCCCCGGCTGATTGCGAGGTTGTCTTCCATCTGGCGGGGCTGACCAAGGCCCCCAAACCGCGCGATTATTATACTGTAAATCAGGGCGGTACGGCAAGCTTGCTGGAAAAACTGGAAAAAAGCGGGCTGGCCCCGCGGTTCATCCACCTGAGCAGCCTGGCCGCCGGGAGTCCTTCAGCGGACGGCCGCCCCGTCAGAGAAGATGCCCCTCCTCGCCCGGCTTCTCCTTACGGTCACAGCAAGCTTCTGGCCGAAGAAGAGGTCCTGAAGCGAAAAGATAAAATGCCGGTCATAATATTGCGGGCGGCAGCAATTTACGGTCCGCGAGACCGTGATTTCCTTCAACTTTTCCAGATGGTAAAAAAGGGCTGGCTGCCTGCTTTTACCAGGGAACTGGTCATGAGTCTCTGTTTCGTTGATGATCTAGTCAGAGCCCTGGAGGCCTGCTCCTCCTCTCCCTTCCGGAGCGGAGAAATCTACAATGTCGCCGACCCGGTGCCCCGGACCTGGGAAGAAATCGGGCTGGAAGCGGCCAGAATCCTGGGCAGAAAAGTCAGGCCGGTCAGGTTTCCCCTGTGGCTGGTAAAAGGGGCCGCAGGAGTTTCAGAAGTCTTTTCCAGGATTTCAGGCCGGCCTAGCCCCCTCAACCTCAGTAAATGCCGCGATATGGAAAAACTGTTCTGGGTGGCCGATACCGGCAAAATAAAGCGCGACCTGGGATTTGAAACAGCCTGGGACTTCCCCCGGGCTCTGAAAGCTACTCTGGACTGGTACCTGGAGAATGATTGGCTATAAAAAAATTTCTTTATCAATACTGTTTTTTCTGCTAATTTTTCCTAATTATGAAATTAAATATCATAAATCCTAAATGGAGTTTTTAACCATGGATAATAGAAGAACCATAATCACCGGAATCGGGCATTATGTGCCGCCCAGGGTGGTCACCAACTTCGACCTGGAAAAAATGATGAACACCTCCGACGAATGGATAAGGGAACGAACCGGAATTATAGAAAGGCACTGGGCCGACCCTGGAGTCGGAACTTCGGACCTGGCCACCGAAGCTGCTCTCCGGGCCATTGAGGACGCCGGCATTAACAAATCAGAAATCGATTTTATCATCGCCGCCACCCTTTCCCCCGACCATTACTTTCCCGGAATCGGAGTCCTGGTTCAGGCCAAACTGGGGCTGGATCAAATTGGTGCCCTTGATATCCGCGACCAGTGCTCTGGTTTTATCTACGCCCTGTCGGTAGCCGACCAGTACATCCGGACCGGCACCTATAAAAGAATCCTGCTGGTGGCGGCCGAACTACAGTCGGCCAACCTGGATTATTCGGATGAGGGGCGGGACATGGCAGTCTTGTTCGGAGACGGGGCTGGAGCCATAATCCTGGAACCCAATGATTCGGGCAACGGCCGGGGAGTGCTGTCCTGCCACCTCTTCTCAGACGGGCGTTTTGTCAATGAACTGTGGATGGAGAAGCCCTCTCCAAAAGATAACCCCACTTTCCGGACCGAGTTTTTTGAACAGGGCAGATTCTATCCGCGGATGAACGGCCGGACCGTTTTCAAGAACGCCTGTGAAAAGATGCCTCAGTCGATCCTGCATGGTTTGAAACAACTGAACCTGAGTGTGGCCGACATAGATTATCTCATCCCCCACCAGGCCAACGACCGCATCTCCCAGATGGTGGGGCGCGGGCTGAAGATTTCCGAAGAAAAGGTTATCAGGAATATCAGCCGATACGGAAACACCACCGCCGCTTCTATTCCCATAGCGCTGTCAGAAGCGGTAAAGGACGGTCGCATCAAGCCGGGAATGCTGATCGCCCTGACCGCTTTCGGAGCCGGATTTACCTGGGGCTCGGCATTTATCAGGTGGTAAAATTCGGATTATTTGAATTTTGGATTGATATTAAAAATTAATTTGTGATAAGCTTAAAATTCAGGAAAGAAAATCAGGCTTTTGACAGATAAATCACCAGACGAGGAGGTTTTAGGAATGAAGAACAAAAGACTATTGATCCTGGCTGCGGCCATATTTGTTCTGCTGCTGCCATTGGGACAGGCCCTGGCCCAGAGCCAGGAAGATGCCAAATTCCAGAAAATCCTGGAGACTTACCTTGATGAATACTGGAAATTCTATCCCACTCAGGCTACCGTGGCCGGGTACTACAAATACAACGACAAGCTGGAAGACCCGAGCCAGTCCAATGTCGACAGGAGAGACGAAACCATCAAGAAAATTAATAGCGATATCATCAAGCTCGACCGCTCTAAGCTTTCGCCTGAAAACCAGCAGGCCCTTAATATTCTGTTCGATTACATAGACCTGGAGTTCGTCAAGCTGGAGAACCTGCTGCCCTGGGATTACAACCCGCTTTTCTATAATGAAATTATCATCACCGGTCTGCACAGTCTGCTGACCAAGGAATTCGCTCCCGCTGACAGCCGGGTGCGCAGCGCCACCGAAAGGCTGAAAGCCCTGCCCAACCTAATTAAAAGGGCCAAGGAAAATATGAAGACTCCAGCTCAGATTTACACTGAGACCGCTCTGAAGCAGATGCCCCATATCATTAATTTTTATAAAAATGAAGCTCCGACCCTGGCCGCGGCCGCTTCCGAACCCGTCAAACAAGCCTTCCTGGCCGAAATCAGCAAGGCTGTCCCGCTGCTCGAGGATTATCAGAGGTATCTGCGCTCGGAGCTTCTTCCCAAATCGACCGGCAATTTCCGGCTCGGCCCCGAGGTCCATCGCCGCTTGATCCAGAGACTGTCAGGTTCGGCCATCAGCCAGGAAGAGCTGGCCAACAGAGCCCAGGCCGATGTCAAGAACATCCGCCGGGAGATGTTCCTGGTCTGCATTCCTCTGCACAAGATGATGTACCCTGAAGTCGACATCGAGCAGCTTCAGGGCGATCCGGATACCATCTGGAACCGGATCATCAGGAATGTTTTTGACAAAATCAGAGTATTCCATCCGACCAGAGAAGAAATGGTCGACCGGATTGTGGCTTCGGCCGAGAGCCTGAAGAAATTCGGGCTTGAATCCAAGCTTTTCCCCGTTCCCGCCGAACCCCTGGAAATCAAGCCCATGTCCGGCTACTTCAGCGGACTGGACCTGGTCAGGCTGGCCGCACCGGGGGCTTATGATACCCAGGGCAAATACACGGTAGAAATCGCCACCATCCCTGAAGACTGGTCTGAGCAAAAAGTGAAAGATTACCTGGAAGAGTATAATAATTTTTATCTGGAACTGATGACTGCCCAGAGAGTCTTCCCCGGAAATTTCGTTCCGTTCGTTTCCACCCGCAAAGTCTCCAGTTTGATTACCAGGCTATTCCCCAACCCGGCGCTTCTTACGGGCTGGCCCATCTATGTCCAGCAGAATCTGATTTACGCCGGCTACGGAGACTATGACCCCAGATTGAGGCTCAATCAGTTGAAACTAATGTTGAAGACTGTCATGGATTTTCAGATGGACCTGAACATTCACCAGGGCGGCCTAACCAAAGAGCAATTCATGAGATACCTGACGGTCACCGGCTTCCAGACTGAAACTGAAGCCGAAAGAAATTGGGATTACCTGGTGCTGAATCCTGGTTCTGGAGCCCTGCCCTATGTCGGTCTCCAGGAAATTCTGGACCTGGAAAAGGATGCTCAGAGAACCAAGGGCGAAGCCTTTAACCGGGCTGGCTTTCTGACCAAGCTTATTTCCAACGGTGCCCTGCCCCCGATTCAACTCAGATCCCGGGTGATCAATTAATATCGAACAGGGAGGAGAGGGTCTGTTCCTTTCCTCCCTGTTTTTTTATTAAAACCCTGCGCCAACCCGAGGCTTCAGGAAATAGGATGGACCAAAACGTAAACGCCGATCATAAAATCGACCTGGTTGATTCGCACGCCCATCTGGACATGCCCGACTTCAAACGGGACAGGTCGCAGGTATTGGAAAGGGCTGCCAGAAGTTCAGTCAACTGGATACTCTGCCCGCTGGACCTGTGTTCCGCAGAAAGTATCAAGACCGGTCTTAAATTAAAGCAGGATTATCCCGGCATATTCCTGGCAGCCGGAGTTCACCCCCATCAGGCCAGCCAGCTCAAGGCCGGACATCTGGAGACCATAAGGCGGCTGGCCGGAGAGAAAAAAATCCTGGCGGTGGGCGAAATCGGACTTGATTTTCACTACAATTTTTCTCCGCCCGAAAAACAGGTCGAAGCCTTCAGGCTACAGCTGGAGCTGGCGGCCGAGCTAAAGCTGCCGGTTATCATCCACAGCCGGCTGGCCGAGAAAAAGCTGCTGGAGTTGATTCCCGGGTCTGGTTTCAGTTCTCGCGGAATACTGCACTGCTATACCGAATCTCTGGCTACTGCCCGAGCCATGGTCGGGCGCGGCTTTTTGATATCATTTTCGGGTATCCTAACCTATCCCCGGGCAACCGACCTCAGGGAGACAGCCAGAAACCTGCTCCTGGACAGCCTGCTGGTTGAAACCGATTCTCCTTACCTCACCCCGGAGCCTCAAAAACAGACGAACAGACGGAATGAGCCGGCTTTTGTGGTCTCGACTGCCCGCCGGCTGGCTGAGCTGCACCGGGTTTCGCCGGGAAAAGTAGCCGAAGCCACAACGACTAATTTTTTTGACCTGTTTAAATTGAAAAAACAGGACGCCGGTGTTAAGATGGAAAAAGCCTGACCGGCATATCTTTAAGAAATGACCGTGTGCCCGAAAACTCCAGCTGCTCCAGGAAAAGTACCATCTTTATCGGAAATCTTTTTTCCCGTCAGCCGGCGCCTGAGCCGGGTTGACCGGACCCTGAGGTCCTGGCCGGGACCGAGTTCCCCTGTCATCCGGCGTATGGCCGCAGGGGCTGTTTCCAGGCAGGGCAAGCTAATCCGGCCCGGAATTCTGCTGCTGATAACCGGGCATCTTGGATACCGGGGCGACCAGGATGTTCTCCTGGCCGCAGCGGTTGAAGGCATTCACCTGGCCAGCCTGATTCATGACGATATCATTGACCGCTCGGCGTATCGCCGGGGCGAACAAACCGCCCTGCGGAGGTTTGGCCCTGATTTCAGTCTGCTTCTCGGCGATTTTTTCTTCATCCGGTCGATCGCCAGGTCGCTGGAATTCAAAAAAAGAGAAATTCCGGGGCTGCTGGGCGAAACCGCCCGGCTGATGATAGAAGGCGAGACTGAAGAACTGGCCGAAAGTTTTAATTTCGAAATCAGCCTGGCCCGTTATTTGAAGATAATCGGAAAAAAGACGGCCAGCCTTTTCCGGACAACCTGCCAGCTGGCCTGTCTGCTGGGAAAAGCGGCGCCGAAAGAAACCGCCCTGCTGGAAGAATACGGGTTCAACCTTGGATTGACCTTCCAGGTTATAGATGACCTGCTGGACCTGGTGGGCCAGCCCTCGCTGACCGGCAAGCCGGCTTTCTCCGACCTGAGAGAAGGGCGGATCACCCTGCCCCTGATCTACGCTTTTCGGAATGCCGGTCAGGCCGGAGGCCGCCTGATGAAAACAGAACTGGAAAAAATAAGATTGAAAAAGACTGAACGGATAAGAACAGAGCTAATAAGACATATCGAGAAGACGGGAGCGGTTCAGATGACATTCCGGCAGGCAGAGGTTCTGGCCGGGAAAGCCAGGTTGGCAGTCTCCAGATTGCGGCCCTCGGTCTACCGCCAGTCCCTGCTTCAACTGATTGATTTTGTCCTGTGGAGAAAAAGATGAAGGAAAAGATTGAAGATGATAGAAACTGAAGTCAAAATCAGGATTTCCAGCCTAAAAGAAGCCAGGCAAAAACTGCTCGATATGGGATGCCGGATAGACCGGGACTGGTACCGGGAATGGAACGCCCTTTATGATTTCGCCGACGGCCGTCTGGAAAAGGACCGGCAAGCCCTGCGCCTGAGAAGAACAGGCCGGAAGGCATTTCTTACTTTCAAAGGACAGCCACTTCAGTCCAGGTCCTTCAAGGTTCGCCAGGAGTTCGAGAGCGAAATAAAGAATCTCAGGCATTTCAGGAAAATTCTGCAGAAACTTGGTCTGAGACCGGTCTTTGAGTACCGAAAGAAGAGAATGCTGCTGCGCGGGGACCGGGTAAAAATATGTCTGGACGAAACCGAGGTCGGCAACTTTATAGAACTGGAAGGAAAAAGAAGCGATATCGTCCGGTTGGCGGCCAGACTGGGTTATTCCAGGAAAGATTTCATCAAGCTGGATTATGTGCAGATGATAAAAGAAAAAAGACAGAAGGATTATTTGTCTTCTTCGTCGAAGCCGCCCTCGTCCTCTTCTTCAAATTCTTCGAGTTCTTCTTCCTCAAGCTCTTCTTCGACTTCCTCTATCTCCTGACCTTCATATTCTGGTTCGACCTCAGATTCGCCGGCCACGATGGGAAGGGCTTCGGTCAGCAGTACTTCTTCCTCTTCCAGACCTTCTTCTCTTTTGAAGGGCAGAATTTCGTACCTGACGGCCCCTGACTTGAGCTCTTCCTGAGCGATACGAATCGGGTTGCGGTGCCTGGATTTGATCTTGGGGCGATCGCCTTTCAGAAGCTGCTTGGCCCTCTGGGCAGCCACTATGATAAAGCGAAACTTGCTATCAAAGGTGTTTTCTTTCAAGAGCGGCCTTCTCCTTTTCTAAATATCAGAAGAACCTGGTAAATAAGGATAGCAGATCTGGCCTCAAATATCAAGACAGGATCCGCCAGAGGATTCCTTTTTCCGCAGATGGTGAAATATGATTAAGATTATGGAAACAGGGTGATAACTATCATTAAGGAATCATAGCTGGCAAGAGATCACCGGCCGGTAGCTCTATCTACCGAAACCCGTGAAAATCGAAAAAGGGAATCTTATTGTGTTTGCGCTTGCCACGTCGCGATTTGATCCGACAGAACTTTTTA
>Ga0172363_10001911_pt1 | contig 16757 bp, 12 predicted proteins | sample LakKivs2_kivu2a2_FD_114541 | JGI IMG/M metagenome (GOLD analysis project Ga0172363, IMG submission 114541) | Sediment microbial communities from Lake Kivu, Rwanda - Sediment s2_kivu2a2 | ecosystem: Environmental > Aquatic > Freshwater > Lake > Sediment | place: Rwanda: Western Province, Lake... | reverse complement strand
TTTCAATACTATTGACAATGATAAAGGGATTATTGAGGTTTTTTATACCAGGGAATTCACAGTTGAGAATGAAGGACCTTTCCTCAAAGAGGAGAGAGATCTGATTCGCAATATCGCCAGCCTCATAACGGGTTACATCAACAGTTTCAAGGCTCGTGATTTCATAAGGATGACCCAGGTGCCCATGGATGACGAAGATCCCTCAAATGTGCCAAGCAGGAAACTTCTTCAGAAATTTCTGGAAAGGCACAATGCGGAAAGGGATATCTTCCATGACCTTCAGCCTTTTAAGGTTAAGGAAATCCTGCTGGTTGCAAATCTTTATGATGCTTATTCCATTGAGGGAGAAGGCCGCTTTGCTGATCATATGCTTGGTGAATACTACCAGCTGAGCCTCACGTCACTTCCCAGGGTTACCGGCGTTTCAGGAGAGGAAGAGGCTTTTAACAAGCTAAGGTCAAGGCATTATGATATGATTATCATAATGATAGGCATCCACAAGGAGAGCCCGATGTTGCTGTGCAGGAAAATAAAAGACAAATATCCTTATATGCCTGCCTACCTTCTCCTCAATAACCCCGGAGATGTTCCTTATGTTAGAAAGCAGAAAGCACAAGGTGTCCCGTTTGATAATTACTTTGTCTGGGCTGGCGAATCAAAGGTGTTTTTTGCAATGGTAAAACTGCTTGAAGACAAGGTTAATGTTGAAAATGATACACGAAAAGGACTGGTACGGGTAATTTTGATTGTCGAGGATTCAGCCGAATATTACTCGAGCTATATCCCTATGCTCTATACCGTAGTTCTGGAACAGACCCGGAACCTCATTGAGGATGTTGCAACAGATGAACTGTATAAAGTTCTCAGGCTGAGGGCAAGGCCAAAAATACTTCTTGCGTCCACATGGGAAGACGCCATAACGATATATAACAATTATAAGGAGAGCCTGCTCTGTGTTATTGCGGATATGAGATTCCCGCGTAATGGAGTCCTTCACGAAACAGCCGGTTTTGAACTTATTCAGCAGGTGAAGGCTGATTTGCCCAACCTGCCGACTGTCCTGCAGTCAGCTGATGCTGAAAATGCACAGTATGCGTATAAACTTAAGTCGAACTTCATTAATAAAAACTCTGAAAGCCTGCTTCAGGACCTTAAGTCATTTATAAATTATTACCTCGGTTTCGGGCATTTTGTCTACAGGGATGATAAGGGAAGGCAGATAGCTGTTGCCAAATCAATGAAGGAGTTTGAGTCTTATCTTGAAACGATCCCTGAAGATTCCCTGGCGTATCATGCTATGAAGAACCATTTCTCACTCTGGCTGATGGCCAGGGGTGAAGTAAAAATTGCCAAGCTGATCAATCCAATAAAAGTAACAGACTTCCAGAGCCTTACAGACCTCAGGAAATTCCTTCTGGATATCATTAAGAAGCGCAGGAGAGAGATGAACAAAGGCCGCGTGGTAAACTTTGAGGAATCTGTTGTAATTGATGAAACAAATGTAGTAAGTCTCTCGGGTGGATCACTCGGGGGTAAGGGAAGAGGCCTGGCTTTTATTAATACACTCATATACAGCTTTGATCTCGGACGGCTTTTACCCGGCATCAGGATCAAAGCGCCGGTAACCGCAATAATCGGGACAGATGAGTTTGACATGTTCATGGAACGGAATCATCTTTGGAATATCATCAAGGAAGAAAGAGCATATTCGGTTCTTCAGAAAACCTTTCTGAAGGCCAACCTGAGCTATACCCTTGAGAAAAAGCTGAGAAATTTTCTGAAGCAGACTGAGAAACCTCTTGCAGTCAGATCATCAAGTCTTTTTGAGGATTCAATGAATCAGCCATTTGCAGGTATATTCAGAACCTATCTTCTGCCTAACAATAATGAGGACTTTGAAGTCAGGCTTAGACAGCTTACAGATGCGATAAAACTGGTATTCTGTTCTATATATTCAAAAAGCGCCCGCACCTATTTTGAGGCAATAAATTACAAGATAGAATCTGAAAAGATGGCAGTGGTTCTTCAGGAGGTGGTTGGCAACAGGTTTGATGATGCATTCTACCCTCACATCAGCGGAACAGCACAGTCATATAATTTTTATCCTGTTGCCCATATGAAGCAGGAAGAGGGGTTTGCAGTGATAGCTTTGGGTCTCGGTCATTATGTTGTTGAAGGTGAAAAAGCGTACAGGTTTTCACCCGTTTACCCCTCAACTGATATCCTTTCACATCACGACCAGTACGAAAACTCTCAGGTTCATTTCTATGCAGTAAATATGGCACCAAGCGACCTTAACCTGCTGGAAGGGGAAAATGCAGGTCTGGTTTCTCTCGATATAGGCAAGGCAGAACAGCACGGTGTGTTGAATCATACGGCCTCAGTGTATAATACTGATAATGATACTATCACAGCAGGGCTGGATGCACCCGGTCCACGTGTTGTGAACTTTGCCGACATCCTGAAATATAACTATATACCTCTTGCTTCAACGATAAGAACCATCCTGGATGTGGTTACCGAAGCCACCGGAAACCCTTCGGAAATAGAGTTTGCTGTAGATCTTACAAAAGACAAGGAGGGTTTTACTTCATTTTATCTTCTTCAGATCAAGCCTCTTGTTGGAGCAGTTGCCGGGTATGAGATTGACCCTGCAGCCGTAAACAGGGATGACCTTATACTTGAAACCAGTAAAAGCATGGGCAACGGACTGATAGATGATATTACAGATGTCATTTACCTTGAACCCGACAGATTTGATAATCTGCAGACCTCCCTGATGGCTGATGAAATTGACCGGTTCAACGAGAAAATGCTGAAGGAAGGCAGGCACTATATACTGATAGGGCCGGGCAGATGGGGATCCAGGGATAAGTTTATTGGTATTCCTGTTGTCTGGTCACAGATTTCGAACGCTAAAGTCATTGTTGAAATAAGTCTTCCTGATTTTCATGTTGATGCATCACTGGGATCTCATTTCTTTCATAATGTGATCTCAATGAATGTCGGTTATTTTTCAATCAACCTGTCATTGATGGATGGCAGAGTGAACTGGGGAATGCTTACTTCGCAGGAGGCAGTTGAAAGAGGCAATTTCTTCAGGCACGTAAGGTTCAGCAAACCCTTTGTTGTCAGGATGGACGGGAAAAAAGGAATCGCAGTGATCACAATGAACCGGTAAAAATTTGTATAATGACCATTATAGAAGGGATTCTTGATCTTCAGAAATACGACTTCACCGATACGTCTTTCAACCTGCTGATGCAGAAAAGAATTCATAAGGTGCTTGTAATATGCAGCAATTATGATAATTACATGCTTGAGGAAGACGGAAGGATTGACGAGCAGATTTTTAATGAATATGTATCGCTGAACCTCAGGTACCCGCCCATATTTGTGCAGACCGATAATGCTGATGATGCTTTCAGGATACTTCAGGAGGGAGATGTTGACCTTGTGATATCAATGGTCAGCCTTAAGGGGACTGATGTATTTGCCCTGGCCAAGAAGATCAAGGAGCAGTATCCGCGCATTCCCATTGTTGTACTTACATATTTTTCAAGGGAAGTTTCGCTGAGGCTCGAGGGAGAGGATCTGAGTGCTATTGATTATGTTTTCTGCTGGTTAGGCGATGCAGCATTGATACTCGCTATTATAAAGCTTATTGAAGATAAAATGAATGCCGAGCATGATATAGAAAGCATAGGTGTTCAGGCTATCATACTTGTGGAAAATTCGATAAGATATATCTCCTCGTACCTTCCGAATCTTTACAGGATTGTCCTTCTGCAGTCACTTGATTTTCAAAGAGAAGCATTAAATGAGCACCAGAGGATGCTGAAGATGCGGGGCCGTCCTAAGATTCTGCTTGCCACCAATTTCAATGATGCAGCGGCACTATACCAGAAGTATAAATACAATGTCCTGGGGGTGATTTCAGATATCAGCTATAAAAAGGACGGGATTCAGGATGAGAATGCCGGCATTGAACTCTGCAAGGTTGTGATGGCTGATGATGACAAAGTACCATTCCTGCTTCAGTCATCCAGTTCTGAGCACCGAAAGTTTGCTGAAGAACTGGGTGCAGGCTTTATAAATAAATATTCAAAATCACTCTCCCTGGAACTTCGTAATTTCATTATCCAGAATCTTGCATTCGGCCCGTTCGTATTCAAGAACCCCGATACAATGGAGCCGATAGCTATTGCAACTGACCTTCAGAGCCTGCAGCAGAAAATCCTGACCATACCTGATAATTCACTTGATTATCATGCAACAAGAAATCACTTCTCAAAATGGCTGAATGCGAGAGCCCTCTTTCCTGTTGCACAGATGTTCAAGTATATCCGCAAGGAGGACTTCGACACTATGGATGAGATGCGCAGGTTCCTCTATGTTGCGATTTCCAGTTTCCGCCTTGGAAAAGGGAGAGGTGTTATAGCAAAGTTCGATAAGTCGACATTCGATGAATACCAGATATTCTCGAGGATAGGAGAGGGTTCAATTGGAGGCAAGGCAAGAGGGCTTGCTTTCATCAACAGGATGATCAAGAACGATAAGCTCTTCAATAAATTTCCGGATGTACTGATAACCATTCCAAGGACCGTTGTTCTCAGCACCGACATCTTTGATGAGTTTATGGATCATAATAATCTGTATTCGGTAGCTTTGTCGGAACTTTCTGACAATGAGATACTGAACCGCTTTGTCAATGCAGAATTACCGGGGCGTATTTACCAGGACCTCTATTCTTTCCTTGAAGTTTCAAGAAACCATCCGCTGGCTGTACGCTCATCCAGTAAATTAGAAGACTCTCATTATCAGCCATTTGCCGGTGTCTATTCTACATACATGATACCGCGTCTTCCTGATAATAAAATGATGGTAAAGATGCTGTCTGATGCAATCAAGGAGGTATATGCCTCAGTCTATTACAAGGCAAGCAAAGCCTATATGACTGCAACATCAAATGTTATCGATGAAGAAAAAATGGGAATTGTTCTGCAGGAAGTTTGCGGTAACAGGCATGGTGATATTTTTTACCCGACAATATCAGGCGTTGCACAATCTATAAATTACTATCCGATCGGATCTGAAAAAGCTGAAGACGGCATTGCTAATATTGCATTCGGACTCGGGAAGCTGATAGTTGAAGGAGGGATGTCACTCAGGTTCTGTCCGCATCATCCCAGGAAAACCATCCAGCTTTCGTCGCCTGAGACTGCATTGCGCAATACACAGAAGGAATTCCGTGCACTTGATCTCAATATGAACAGTTTCGTGCCTTCTACTGATGACGGCGTCAACATCCCCAGGATTGATATAAAGGATGCCAATAACGATGGAGCCATGAAATTCATAGCTTCAACCTATGACATTGAGAACAATGTTCTTCATGACGGTATAATATGCCCGGGCAACCGGGTCATTACATTCTCCGGTATCCTTGAGCATAGGTCATTTCCGCTTGCTGAGATACTTACAACCCTTCTTGATCTCGGACAGAGGGAGATGAACAATCCTATCGAAATTGAGTTTGCCGTGAATCTTGAAACACCCCCGGGATCGCCTAAGGTATTTAACTTCCTTCAGATAAGGCCAATAGTACATTCAGATGAAACAAACAATATTAACCTGGAGTATCTGAATGATGAAGATGCAATACTGATATCTGAATCGGCCCTTGGAAATGGTGTTTTCAAGGGTATCCACGACATTGTGTATGTTAAGCCTGAATCATTCAACGCTGCCCGTAATAAGACAGTCGCAGGCATCATTGAAAGTCTGAATCTGGCATTTGTGAAAGATGCGAAAGGGTATGTTCTGATTGGCCCCGGGAGATGGGGGTCAACTGATCCATGGCTTGGGATTCCCGTAAAATGGCCGCAGATATCAGCAGCAAGGATTATTGTTGAATCGGGTCTTAAGAACTACCGCATTGATCCAAGCCAGGGAACGCATTTTTTTCAGAACCTCACGTCTTTCGGAGTAGGTTATCTGACAATAAACCCATTCATAAACGAAGGATATTATGATGTGGAGTTTCTGAACAGGCTTGCTCCTGTGCATGAAGATAATTTCATCCGGCACATCCATTTTGAAAAGCCTCTCGAAATAATGATCGATGGCAAAAGGCATAAAGGAGCAATAAAGAAGCCTGTGGTTTGACGGCACAACGGCGCAGCGGCGCAACGGCACAACGGCACAATGGCAGGAAGGACTTTACCGGATTATGGCGGATTCGGTGGAGATATCCTTGTTAACCTTCTTTACAAGACCCTGTAAGACATTTCCCGGACCTACCTCAGTGAATGAAGTGGCACCATCTGCAATCATATTAATGACAGTCTGGGTCCATCTCACGGGAGATGTGAGCTGATCAACCAGGTTCTTCATAATTAGTGCCGGATCTGTAGCCGGCCTTGCATTTACATTTTGGTAAACAGGGCATTTTGGTCTTCTGAAGTTTGTTGACATGATTGCTTCCTCCAGTTCAGCCCTTGCCGGTTCCATAAGCGGTGAATGAAATGCTCCGCCAACTGCCAGCCTTATTGCCCGTTTTATTCCTTTCTCCTTCAGAATCTCAATGGCTTTACCTATTCCTTCGTTTGAGCCGGAGATGACTATCTGTCCCGGGCTGTTGTAATTGGCCGGAACGACTAATTCGGATACTGATGCGCACACCTGCTCAACCAGGAGGTCGTCGGCTCCCAGGATGGCTGCCATCGCAGATGGATTCCTTTCGCACGCTTTTTGCATCGCTGCGGCTCTTTTTGATACCAGGATAAGCCCGTCCTCAAATGTAAGCGCCCTGCTTGCAACGAGAGCTGAAAACTCACCCAGGGAATGTCCTGCAGTCATGGCGGGAGTGAAGGAATCTCCAATAACGGCAGCCAGAATGGTTGAATGAAGAAATATTGCAGGCTGGGTTACACGGGTCTGACGCAGGTCATCTTCGCTGCCGTTGAACATTATATCGGTAATTCTGAACCCAAGCAATTCGTTGGCTCTGTCAAACATTTCTCTGGCTGATCCTGATCTCTCATAGAGATCTCTTCCCATACCCGGGAACTGAGCTCCCTGTCCGGGGAATACATATGCTTTCATAATTGTTTCTTAAAATGAAGGCCGCTTCCGGCCGGTCGCAAAAGTAAGGAAAATATCAATGCAGTTTCGATCCGATAAGATGTACAAATTCCTCGCGTGTGTTCATGTTCTCGAGAAAAATACCGGTGAAAGCTGACGTTGTTGTGACTGAATTCTGTTTTTGTACTCCCCTGATCTGCATGCACATATGCTGTGCTTCAATAACAACTGCAACACCGAGTGGTTTAAGTGTTTCCTGGATACAGTTTCTGATCTGTGTGGTAAGCCTCTCCTGTACCTGGAGCCTCCTGGAATATGCCTCAACCACCCGTGCTATCTTACTCAATCCAGTTATGTATCCGTCGGGTATGTAAGCTACATGTGCTTTACCGAAGAACGGGAGCATATGATGTTCGCACATCGAATAGAAGTCGATATCCTTGACTATGACCATCTGTCTGTATTCTTCCCTGAACATTGCAGATGTAAGAAGATGGACGGGGTCGATGTTATAACCGACAGTGAGATAATTCATTGCTTTTGCCACCCTTACAGGTGTTCGCAGTAATCCTTCCCTCTCGGGGTCCTCACCCAGAAGCACCAGTATCCTTTTGTACATGCCGGCCATCTCCTCGATAACTTCAGCATTCCATGTTTCAATCTTGTTATAACCATCCTCGGTTATCCCCGACCCTTCATTTATCTTTTCAATTTTCTTAACCATAATATTCAATAGTATTGTTTTCTGTTTCTTCAATCTTTACACAATGAAGCCGTGCACCGGTATTTTCGATTTCGGTTGCCAATTCATTCCATATTGCAATTGCAAGGTTCTCGGTGGTGGCTATTTTTCCTTTCATGAAACTCACCTCAATGTTAATATTCCTGTGATCAATTTCTGAGATTACTTTTTCCTGGATAATCCTTTTTAGGGTATCGATACTCATCACGAAACCGTGTTCCTTGTCGGGATCACCTTTTATTGTCACCCAGAGGATATAGTTATGCCCGTGCCAGTTGGGATTGGAGCACTTGCCGAAGACCTCCCTGTTCTTCTCATCAGACCAGTCCGGCCTGAACATCCTGTGTGCAGCGCTGAATCTCTCACGTCGCGTCAGGTAAATCATATATTAATACATTTAATGATAATCAGAGGTAAAGTTAAGGTTTTATATAATATATTTATGCATGATAAGCCTGGCGTTTAATGATGATCCTGACCGATGCTGAAAAAAGTACTGATAGTTGCAGCAACAGAAGCGGAAGCCGAAGCCGTGAGGAGTATCACAGGAATTAAATCTTCTGAGGGACTATTTTACTATGGCAATTATGAAATAGCTCTTCTTGTCACTGGAGCCGGATCAGCCGCCACCTCATGGTCGATGATGAAATGGCTCTGTTCAAATGCCTCTCCCGACCTGGCAATTAATATAGGTATTGCCGGAAGCTATGCTGATGATATTAAGGTTGGCGATGTTGTTACGCCTGTTACAGACTGTTTTGCCGATTCAGGTGTAGAAACAGAAAATGGATTCCTGACCCTGACAGAAACCGGTATGGCTGATATTATTACAGGCTCCGGCAGGATGGTTCCCGGCAACATGTACGCTATGAATCTGTCCAGGCTTGTCAGGCCTGTTGATGCCATAACAGTAAATACTGTAACAGGTAATATTGATACTCTGAATAAGAGGGTGGTGATATTTAAACCCGATATTGAAACCATGGAGGGCGCTACTTTTTTCTATATTTGCCTCAGGGAAAAAATTCCTTTCGTCGCTTTGAGGTCTATTTCGAACAAAGTAGAACCCAGAAACAGGAAAAACTGGGATATACAACTGGCTGTCAGAAATTTATCGGAAAGACTTAAGGATTTCCTGGTAATGCCTGATTAAAGTATGAAACTGACACTTGGCTTTTCTCCATGCCCTAATGATACATTCATTTTTGATGCTATGGTGCATCGCAGGATTGATACTGAAGGACTGGATTTTGATTATTTTATGTCGGATATTGAGGATCTCAACAAAAGGGCATTATCAGGTGAAACAGACATAACAAAGATCAGTTTTCTTGCTTATGCATTTGCAGCGGACCAATACCTTATCCTTGATTCGGGAAGCGCACTGGGCCATAGGAACGGACCATTGCTGATTAGCAACAAGAATTTCTCACTTAAAGATATTGTTCGGGCCAGGATCGTAATTCCCGGCATCAATACTACTGCCAACATGCTGTTCACAATATTCTGGCCTGGAGCAAAAAACAAAACCGAATATCTGTTTTCGGAAATAGAAAATGTAATTCTCAGGGATGAAGCAGATGCCGGGCTTATAATTCATGAGAAGCGGTTTACATATCAGAAGCGTGGATTAATTAAGCTGGCCGACATGGGAGAACAGTGGGAGAAACTCACAGGACTGCCAATTCCCCTCGGTACAATTGCGGTTAACCGGAGAATACCGGAAGAAATTGCACTGAAAGTGAATCGTGTCATCCACCGCAGCCTTGAATATGCATACACAGATTCACTGGCATCTTATGATTTTATCAAATCAAATGCCCAGGATATGGACAGCACCGTGATGAATAAGCATATAAAACTCTTCGTTAATAAATTCACATCAAATCTCGGAAGGGAAGGAAGGAGGGCAATTACCGAACTTTACCGTCATGCTGCCGAAAAAAAGATAATTCCTGAATTGCCTGAACGTATTTTTTTAACAAAATAATTAGTGACCTTAATTAAAAGATAAAAATGAAGAAAAACCTGATGTTATTAATGGCCTTGATGCTAATGCCGCTGATTCTCCGGGGTCAGCCTGCCAAAGTTAGTGAGCGTATAATAGAATTGGGGAAAACAGATAATCATGTGATGAACCATCTAGATGTGCTGTGCAACAGGTTTGGCGGCAGGCTGGTTGGTTCAGATGCTTATGAGAATGCCGCATTATGGTGTGCATCGGAATTTAAGAAATGGGGAATGGAAGTGATTATGGATGAGGCCGGAACTGTACCTGTCGGATTTAACCGAGGTCACTGGTCGGGCAGGCTGCTCTCTGACAACGGAATGGACCTTCACTTTGCAACTCCTTCATATACAGCAGGTACAAGAGGCGTTCAGCGTGGACATGTTGTTTTGGAACCAAAAACACGTGATGAAATGAACAGGATGAAGGGGGTTCTGAAAGGAGCATGGGTGCTGATAGGTGGAAAGAATAACGGCTGGCCGATTGACAGGTCAGAAAAAGCCGATTCGTCACGTGCTGCAATAATTGCATACAACGACTCAGTTATAAAGGCTGAACGAGAAAACAGGAGAGTAGGACCGGGCGGCCCCCCTCCGGGATTCGGAGGAGGTCCTGTATCATCAAACCTTAAGGAAGAACCGGCATTATTCTACCGCGAGATGTGCGAAGCAGGAATTCTTGGTATCATCCAGTCGTCCGAAGTGCCTATAAGGGTACTCTATGACAGAAAGAACCTGGATAAGATGACTTTCGATAATCTCCCAGTAGTATGCGACATAAAACTCGATGAGAATCAATATTCTGTGATTGAAAAAATGGTAAAGGAGAGGAGATATTTCCTCCTTGAATTTGACATACGTAATTACTTTCAGCCCGGACCGGTGCCGTATCACAATGTTATCGGTGTGATCCGCGGTACAAAATATCCCGATGAATATGTAATGATGGGCGGACACCTTGATGCCTTTGATGCAGCGTCAGGCGGAGTGGATGACGGTTCAGGCATTACACCTGCCATGGAAGCTGCCCGTCTGATAATGGCTGCAGGAGGCAAGCCCAAACGCACGATCCTGGTCTGTCTGTGGGCAGGCGAAGAATTCGGACTGCTGGGCTCAAAACACTGGGTGGAAAAAAATATGCAAAAGCTGCCGAAAATATCAAATTATTTCAACCGCGACTATGCTCCCTTCCCTGTAACCGGGTTGTCAGTTCCTGAAGCCATGTTCGCTGATTTTGAAAAGATATGTGAACCTGTCAACAGCATTAATCCTGATTTCCCGTTCACCCTGACCAGAAACACCAACCCGCGTCCAAAACCAACTACAGCAGGAGGCTCAGATCACGCTTACTTTTCCATGAACGGCGTACCTACTTTATCATTTACAGAATCGGACGTCAAGGGATACAATTTCAATTACGGCGAGGTCTGGCACACTGAAAATGACTTGTACAATAAAAGCATCCCCGAATACCAGGAACATACTTCAACGGTTATGGCGGTAGTTGTATATGGTCTTGCAAACCTTGACCACCTTCTCTCGCGTGAAGGTCTTTTTGCCAGGGAAGAGGTGCAGCCTGAAAAAAAATAGTATCTTTTCATGATGAAATTTATTGATCTTGTTGCCAGAACCCGTTCGTACAGACGGTTTGATGAATCGCACAGAATCGAATACAGTACCCTTGAAAGTCTTGTTGCGCTGGCAAGATTGTCTGCATCCGGTGCAAACAGGCAGCCATTAAAGTTCGCAATCTTCAACTCACCGTCCGACTGTGAAAGGGTCTTCAGTTCATTGGTCTGGGCAGCATACCTGAAGGATTGGGATGGTCCCGAACCGGGGGAAAGACCTTCAGGCTATATTATAATAATGGGTGACAAATCAATATCTGAAACATTCGGGGTGGATCATGGCATTGCGGCACAGAGCATTATGCTTGGTGCTTCAGAATCGGGACTCGGAGGTTGTATGATCGCATCAATAAAGCGCGATCAGCTCAGGTCTGAATTCAGCATCCCGGAGAAATATGATATACTTCTTGTACTTGCCCTTGGAAAGCCTGTTGAAAATGTGATCATTGATGATATCAGGGAAGGGGATGTCAGATACTGGAGAGATAAAAACAGGAACCATCATGTACCAAAACGGACACTTGAAGAGTTAATAATAAAGTTGTAGGGTGAAAGAAATGTGGAGATTCCGGCAGATACTAATGATTCTCCTTATTGCTGAAGGTTCAGCTTACTCCCAGGTGCTGAAACCGGAAAATACAGGATTATTATTTCATGGTGCGGTCTTTGACGCTTTATCGCTCAAACCGCTCACAGGTTCACAGATTATCATAAACAGTTCCCAGGTTACTCTGAGCGATGAGGAGGGCAGGTTTGCTTTCAGTGTATTTTCAGGTGACACTGTTGTATTTACAAGGTTGGGTTACAAGCCTGTTGTTCTGAATATCAGCGATACACTTTCAGGAAAGGAATATGTATCAGGCATTTATATGCGTGCAGATACAATTGAGATTGAAGAAGTAGTTATAATCCCAAGATTCTCCAGTCTTCGATCGGACATGTTCACTTCACGGCCTGAAACGAACATCCGGATCGAGAATGCAAAATACAACCTGGAAGTTTCATCATACCAGGGACGTATTGGAATTTCAAAGCTTGGAGATCCTTCAACTAATTATGAAGTTTTAAGAAATCAGCAAAAAAGTGAAGCTTATACGAAGGGGCAGATACCCTCCGACAGGATAGTCGGGCTCAGCCCCTTCATGCTGATACCAGCAGCCTACCTGTTAATGAACGGACTGCCCGAAAAGCCTTCCCCGCTTAAACCGCAGCTTACGGAACAGGAGGTGGATAAGATACATAAGAAATATCTGGAATCGCGCCAGAGAAATTAAATTGCGGATTAAATAAATCCGCAATCGGCAATCCGCAATCCGAAATTGCAAACTACCCTTTATAGAATATTGCTTTAATGATCTGGCTTGCCATCTTCGGGTTTTCCTTGAGCCGCCTTGTGCAATAACCGAACCACTTCACCCCGAAAGGCACATATATTCGCATAGTGTGTCCGTCGTTCACGATCGAGTCGCGGAGACCCGGAGTAACGCCGTACAGCATCTGGAATTCATAAAGATGCTTTGGAACATTATACTTCTTTATCAGTTTATACGCTCCTTCAACCAGAGGTTTGTCATGTGTTGCGATACCTGCATGGATTTTATTCTGGAACATAAATTCAAGATCCTCAAGATAATGAGTGTTTATCTCCTCATATTTCTTGTATGATATAGCCTCCGGCTCAACATATATTCCCTTACACAATCTGAAGCTCAGAGGTGCCTTTTCACTGTTAAGGTCAACAAGCGATTTGATGTCGTCAAGAGTTCTTTTCAGGTACGCCTGAACCACGAGCCCTACATTTGAAGGATATTCTGTCTTTAGTCTCCTGAAGAGATCTATTTCAAGGGTGGTGCATGGTGAATCCTCCATATCGATCCTGATAAAATTATTGTATGAGGCTGCCTTTGCTGCTATTTCCCTCAGGTGCCTGTAGCACGCCTCTTTATCGATAAGAAGCCCGAAGCTCGTGGGTTTAACCGAGAAATTGCCCTTTATGCCGTTCTTATGTGAAACATCAATTACATCCAGATATTCCTGCTTGTTGGTTTCAGCCTCATCAAGATTTTTAATGAATTCACCGAGCACATCAATAGTAACAAGGATGCCCCTGCCGTTTAACTCTTTCGACACCCGCATCGCATCGTCGATTGTCTCGCCCGAAACATAGGATTTGGAAAATAACCATACGAACTTCTTTGGAAAGTATGGTAAAATTGAAGCAATAAACTTATTGAACATCTTTATAATAGTTTTTGTATCCCCTGAATAATGGTTGCTAAATAATATTATCCGGGTCATTTTTTTAATGACCTTTGTCATTGATAGGCAGCATGGCAGATGAAAATTGCTTATTTTCAACAAATTTTTAACATAATGCAACCATTTATTTTTATGGCAGGTCTTGAAAATGTCCTCAGTTTATGATGAGTGACCGGCAAATAATTGAAGGTTGCGCAAAACATGAAAGGAAAGCGCAGCAGGAGCTTTACAGCAGGTACTCCGGATTTCTGCTGGGTGTGTGCATGAGATATGCAACAGACAGGGCTGAGGCAGAAGATATTTTGCAGGATAGTTTTTTGAAGATTTTTTTCAATATAAAGGATTTTTCAGGAACAGGTTCTTTTATAGGCTGGCTGAGGAAAATTGCGGTTAATACTGCGATAACCCACTATCACAAACACCTCAAGTTCAGGTATCATATTGAGATTGAGGAGTTTGTATCGGTGGAGACCGGTATATCCAGTTTTGAAGAGGATTTTTTCACCTCAGATGAACTGTATATGGTGCTGAACGAACTGCCCTCCGGTTACAGAATGGTTTTTAACCTCTACGCAGTTGAAGGGTATAAGCACAAGGAGATAGCAGAAATGCTGGGGATCGATACCAATACCTCAAAATCGCAGTACAGCAGGGCGAAGGCAGTCATACGTGACAAGCTTGAAAAGCTTCGCAAACTGAAAGGCAATTATCCCTCAGAAAGCTGATGCCTATGGTTTTATAATGAAATTTTGAATTTTGAATTGATATAGTAGTGAAAGAGGAACAGGAAGACAGGATGTTAAGTGAACTTTTCCGCAGGAAGCTGGGAAATTCAGAGCTCATTCCTTCCGCTCATACAGGCAGCATGGTAATGCGCAGGGTGGCAAGGAAGGAGTTCATGCGTTTCAGCCCTGGCAGGTTCAACGCCTGGTATGCAGGAGGCCTGATCATTGCAGGTGCCGTTTTAGTTGTGGTACTCACAACCGGAAAGAGTGAAGAAAAGGAATCAGTTTCAACTCTTTCAACTGGTGATTCAAATAAGGAGATCGTTAGTGCTAAAAGTAGTCAAAATGTCATATATTCTGATATCAAGGAAGATAAAGGTACGGTTACTTCCATAACAACCAGGGTTATAGGCTCTGAAAAAACTTCAGGATTAACCCCAAACGTTAATATCCCGGGTAATGAAACAGGTAAGGCCGGCAGTAGTGTGACACCTGCAGAAGTACCTTCAGTTGCTGACGGAGGTATTGTAACCGGCGCATTACCCGACAGGAGCAAACTCCAGGAAGCAGCAAAAAGATCCGATAATATTATTGGATTATCAGTAAATGAAGGGTGCGCTCCGCTTAAAGTTATATTTAAGAACAAATCGCTGTTGTCCGATTCCTGCCGCTGGTCATTTGGCGACGGAGGGTTTTCATCTGAAGAAAATCCTGAATGGATTTTCGACATTGAGGGGGATTACGAGGTTTTGCTTCGTCTGTTCCGGAAGGATGGCAGACAATCATTCTCTTCAGTAATCATAAAGGTGCATCCGACTCCGGTTGCACGTTTTGAGATATTACCTGAAAATGCGGTTATCCCGGGCGATGAAATCACTTTTATCAATTATTCGGAAGGTGCAGCAGAATTCAGATGGGATTTTGGCGATGGTACAACCTCAGATCTTTTCGAGCCCAGGCACTCTTATGAAAAGTACGGCAATTACAATGTCAGGCTTATTGCCCTGTCGGAGCATGGATGTCCTGATTCACTCACTGTTCACAATGCTTTCGGGTCGGGTTATTATGTGAGATTCCCAAATGCATTTATCCCGAATTCGAACGGACCCTCCGGAGGTTATTATTCAAGCAGGAGCGATGAAGATAATTATGTCTTTCATCCGGTGCATTCGGGCGTGGCGGAATATCAGATGAGAATATTCAGCAGGCAGGGCATGCTGGTGTTTGAAAGCAATGATGTTAATATCGGGTGGGACGGGTATTATAAAGGCCAGCTTGTCAGTCCCGGAGTTTATATCTGGAAAGTAAGGGGAAACTATATAAATGGCGAGCCGTTTACCCTTATGGGTGACGTGACTCTTCTGAAGAATCAATAGTATTCTTCCTGAAGCCCTGAATGCGGGCATGTGTGTTCATCACATAAAAACTGTCGTTCATCTATTTTAAACCTCCGTTCGTTGAAAAAGCAGATGAAGTAAATCACTTTTAACCGTTTTTTTAGAGGAATTCTGACAGGATTTCACTACTTTCGTCAATATAAACCTAACGGGACCGACCTTGCTGAGGAGGATTATATATATTTCCGTGCTGACTTTATCCCTGTTCTCTAAAGGTTTTAGTCAGGATCCGACATTCTCCCAGTTCTATGCCAATCAGCTTTATCTTTCACCTTCATTTGCAGGTGCAACAGAGGAATACAGGGTTGCAATGAACTACAGGAACCAGTGGCCTGCTATTCCCGGAGTATTCCATACATACAGCATTTCTTTCGACAAGGCCCTCATCAATTTCAATTCGGGGATAGGTGTGCTTGCAACTTATGATGTTGCAGGATCAGGAGAACTGAGCACTACTAACATCGGGTTACTTTATTCTTACGATTTCAATATCAACAGGGAATGGCATATCAGACCGGGAGTAAATTTCAAATTTTACTACCTGGGTCTTGATCTTGCAAAACTTCTTTGGAGCAGCAGCCTTACGGGAGGAAGCACTCCCGCTCCATCAATACATCCGCCCTCATTCGACAATGTGGCAGATGTCGATTTTGCAACTTCAGGCTTAGTATATAATGACAGAATGTGGGCTGGCATTACACTTGATCACCTGCTGGTTCCTAAAACTTCATTCTACGGCGAAGATGCGACTGTTCCGATCAAGTTCAATGTGTACGGAGGAATACAGGTAATAAAGAAAACCAGGCTGCGCACCAAGCTTAGGGAAGTTCTTTCCATTGCCATGAATTTTCAGGCTCAGGCAAGGTTTATCCAGACGGATCTGGGCCTCTATTATTATAAGGACCCTCTGATA
>Ga0172363_10001909_pt1 | contig 16776 bp, 15 predicted proteins | sample LakKivs2_kivu2a2_FD_114541 | JGI IMG/M metagenome (GOLD analysis project Ga0172363, IMG submission 114541) | Sediment microbial communities from Lake Kivu, Rwanda - Sediment s2_kivu2a2 | ecosystem: Environmental > Aquatic > Freshwater > Lake > Sediment | place: Rwanda: Western Province, Lake... | reverse complement strand
GGCGAGTTGGAGGCGCTGCTGCATGCCGCGGCTGAGGCTGTCCACCGCGGCCGCACGCTTGCCCGAAAGCTGCGTCAGCTCCAGCACGTCGCCGATGACGGTCTGGCGTGTTCGCCGCTCCAGCCCGAACGCCGCGGCGAAAAACTCCATGTACTCGAAGACCTTCAGGTCGTCGTAGACGCCCATGAAGTCGGGCATGTAGCCGACGATCCGCCGCACCTGCCGCCCGTCGCGCGACACGTCGAGGCCGTTGATGGCGGCCGAGCCGCTCGTGGGCTCCAGCAGCGTCGCCAGGATGCGCATGGTGGTCGTCTTGCCGGCCCCGTTTGGCCCGATGAACCCGAAGATCTCCCCCTGGGCGATCCGCAGGTCCAGCTCCACCAGCGCCCCCAGCGGGCCGTAGAACTTCGTCAGCTTGTGCGTCTCGATCATGTTCCAGCTACCAGCTACCAGCTTCCAGCTTCCAGCAAGAGGGACAGCCGCAGAGCCGCGGCGTATCGCCGCGGATGTCTCCGCTTCCGGAAAGCCGTTCGTCTCGCCTATCGCACCTTCACCACCAGCCGCACGAGCTGGACGTGCTCGAAGCGGCAGTTGCGCCCGGCCAGGGCGAAGGGGGGCGAGGCCTGCTCGAACTCGGCGCAGACCGCCGCCGCGCCGCCGCCGTCCACCAGACGCCGGATACCTTCCGTCCGCGCCCACGTGCCGCGCGCCGCCAGGGCGTTGCCCCGCACGCCGTCCGACCACTGCCACGGCCCAGGCCGCTCGCCCCGGCCGCGGAACGTCCGGCTCTGCCCCGGGCGCACCGCCCCCAGCCAGATCGCCCGCCCGCCGCCCACCATCGCGTAGCCGCTCTTGAGCAGAGCGGGCGAGCGGTTGGTGATGGCGATTTCCCAATCGTCGCGGCCGCGGCGCGTCACCGTCGCCCGCAGCGGCACGTCGCGGACGGGCGTCTCGGCGAGCAGGCACTGCATCGACCAGATGTTGATGGGCACGCTGACGGGCAGGTTGCCCCCGTCGGCGTGCTGGAGGCAGTAGATGTTGCGCGAGCCGATGCCGCTCTGGCCGTAGTACATCCCGCGCGACTGCACGTGCGCGGCGCCCGACCACCACTGCCCGCGGTCGAGCTCGCCCCCGCCCGGCGGCACCGGGCGGTAGTCGTCGCTGCCCGGCGAGTAGATGCCCGCGTGGCACGTCGCCCACCCCGCCGCCGGGCCGTTGCCGTCGGCCACGCCGTCCACCACCGACACCACCCTGGCCTTCAGCACGCCGGCGCGGATGTACTGCACGCCGTAGTAGGCCCCCACGGAGAACAGGGCGATCCACAGCGAGGCGGTCAGCCACGTCAGCGGCAGGCGGCCGAGCTTCTTGAGCACCAGGTAGTCCACCGGCCCGATGAGCAGCGCCAGCGCCGCCAGCACGCCCACGATCCACCCCGCGTGCATGGGGCGCAGCTCCGCGATGCTCAGCAGGTGCTCCAGGACCTCGTTGGAGGCGGCGTCGGCCGGGCTGGGCTGGTAGCCGTACCAGTCGCTGTCCGATCCGCTGTTTGCGCCGGTGGAGATGACGCGCCGCCCGTCCAGCAGCGGGGCAAGCCGGCCGACCCAGAACTGGGCCGCCGCGACGTGGTCGGTCTCGCCGCCGGCGGCCGCGGCCGGGTCGAAGCCCACCACGCCCACGGCGCCGAAGCCGCTGGGGCCCCACGCGGCGATCACGCTGTCGCCCTGGCGGTCGACGCGCCAGCCGGGCGCGCCGGCCGCGGCGTCGAACGACCAGCAGGCCGTGCGGCGCTGCCCGCCCGGCTCCGGTTGGCGCCAGCCCCACCGCCGCAGCGTCGCCGCCGGCAGCGTCACCTCGCGTGCCGCCCCGACGGCGAACGGCAGCAGCGCCGCCAGCGGGTGCCCCGGCGCCAGGGCGTTGGCGCCCAGCACGAACAGCACCCGCCCGCCGTTGCCGACCCACCGCGCGACGGCCCGCGACTGGTGCGGGTTGAGCCGCTCCCAGTCGGCGTCGTAGAGCACCAGCGCGTCGAGGGCGGCGTAGCCCGGCCAGTCGGCCGGCAGCAGGCGGGCGAACTTGTACTTCACGTGGACCCTGCCGCCGGGCCGGCCAGTGTTGCAGGAGCTGTCGCGCCCCAGGTCCATCAGGCCGAAGCCCTGCCGTCCCGTCACGCCGATCAGCATGTCGCGGTCGGGCACGCCGGTCAGCAGGCCCGATGGCGCGTCGCGCGACCGCAGCTCGTACGTGCGCGACCAGAAGAACCGCTTGCCGATGCCCGTCATGCTCACGTCGCAGTCGACGGCCCCCACCGCCAGGCGGGCCATCAGCGGGATGTGCACGGTGCTCTCGGCCTCCAGCACGGCCAGGCGCCGGATGCGCAGACGGTTCAGCTCGTCCTGCGCCACCGACAGGCCGACCTCGACGGCCACGTGCTCCTTCAGCGGCGAGGTGACGCTCAGGGTCAGCGGGGTCCACACGAGCGGGCGGTAGCAGCCGCCCCAGCCGATCTCGAAATCGACGTTGAGCTTCTTCCTGTCGGCGTCCCCGGCGGCCTGCATCGGCGCCGCCGCCAGCCACCCCGCCGCCAGGATCGCCGCCACCAGACGCTTCATGGAACCGCTTCCCGTAGACCCCAGCAGAGCCGCGGCGTGTCGCCGCGGATGCCTTCCGCAGCACAGAACGCTTCCGTTCCCTACAGTCTCACGCGCGAGTTATACACCCACCACTCCACGCACGCCACAGCCAGCACGGCCAGGACCAACCACGGCCACAGCTCGCGGTTGGCGCGGCGCGGCTCGGCGGGGCCGGCGGGGACGGTCTCGGCGGCGAGGGCGACCTCGTCGGCCGGGGCGATGCGGCTCTCTTCGGCGTCGAGCACGTTGACGGCGAAGAACGCCGGCTCGCCGCCGCCCGCGCGCAGCTCGTAGACGCCCGCCCGCGTGGTGGCGGGGTAGCGCACGACGCCGCCGGCCGGCACGGGCAGCGAGTCGCGCCGCCCGTCGGGCGTGCGCACGGCCGCCTCGCGGGCGCCGACCAGGCGAGTCTCGATCGCCTCGCCCGCCCGCAGGGCCGTCCGCTCGCCGCCGGCCGACTCCAGCCCCAGATACCGCGTGGCGTTGTAGCAGAACAGCACGAACGACGCCTCGAAGGGCCAGTTGGTTTCCAGCACGTCGAACGCCACCAGCAGCATCGCCCCGCCGCCGCGGTGCAGCAGGGCGATGGCCGGGCCGTCGCCCATCTCGGCCAGCACCGCCGCGTCGCGCGGCAGGGCCAGCTTCGCCGCTTTCGATGCGAACACGTCCTCCAGGTTGACGAACTGGAGCACCGGGTGGCGGCTGCGCCAGTCCACGATGACCTGGTTGGTCAGGGCCGCCGTCCGCCGCACGCCCGCGTCGGGCGGCACGGCGTTGAGCACGAGATACCTCCCGGGCGGCAGGCGGTCCGGCACGTAGCCGTCCAGGACGATCACGTCGTACTTCTGCGGCGCCCCGGGCGCCGCCTCGTCGAACTGGCTGGGGCCGAGCTTGTCCAGCCCCGCCAGCGGGCAGGCCCTCAGGGCCGTCTCCAGCGGCGGGTTGCCCGGCGTGACCAGCAGGACGCGGAGGCGCCGCGGCGGGGGCAGGACGGCCCAGGCGGCGTCGTCGCAGGCCAGGGCGTCCTTGTGCAAATGGCGCAGCCCGATCACGCCGCTGGAGGCGTGGGTGAGGGTGAAAGAGACGGTGGTTTGACCCGAAGAGCCCCGCGGACGCAGCCGCGGGGCGTTCGCGGCGTTGGCGTCGGCACCGCTTTCGGCGCGGGCGGCGGGGATGTCCACGCGGCGCACCGCGCGGACGTTGCCGTCCAGCACGAGCTCGACGTCGGTAGACACCCCCGCATCGCCGTAGTTCGACAGCGTCGCGAACACGTGCACCTCCTCCGCACGCTCGTAGCTCCGCCGCGCCTGCATCTCGGTGATGCCCACGTTGTCGCCCGCCGAACCGACGCGGTGGTAGCTCAGCTCGCCCCCGCCGGCCGAGACGGCCTCCAGGTCGCCGATCCGCCCGTCGCTGAACAGCTCCAGTCCGGCCGGGGCGACGCTGCTGCGGTTGTTGGCCTCCGGGCCGGGACTGCCGGCGAACGCGCGGGCGACGGCGACGGCCTCGGCCAGGCGGCTGGGCCCGTCGGTCGGCTCGACGGCGTCCAGCGCCCGGTGCAGGCGGGCCTTGTCGCCCGTGAAACTGCACATCACGCGCGCGTGGCGGTCGAAGGCGACGACCATGGCCTCGTCGCCGCCGGCGGAGCCCAGCGACAGCAGCGACGGGGCGCGGAGCGAATCGACGAGCACGCCGGCCTGGCGCTTGGCCTCTGCCAGGCGGCTGCGCCCGCCCTCGCAGTCGGTCGCGTCCATGCTGGCCGAGCGGTCAATGAGCAGCACGTAGCGCCTGCCGGCCCCCGGGCGCAGCGAGAGCACCGGTCGAGCCAGGGCCGCCAGCGCCGCCAGCAGGGCCGCGAGCTGAAGCGCCAGCAGCAGGTTCCGCCGGAGGCGCTGGAAGGGGGCGTTGACCTGGAGATCGCGCACGGCCCGCTTCCACAGCAGCGTGGAGCTGACCGCCTGCTCGTGCCGCCGGAGCTTCAGGAAGTACAGCAGCACGAGCAGCGGCACAGCCGCCGCCGCGGCCAGAAGCCCGGTTGTCAGGTCCAGCCATTCCATCAGCGCACCAGGCCCCTCCTTCGCAGGCAGCGGACTCGATCCTATCACCGGCGCGAGCGAGCATCAATTTGCTGGCCTGTCGCCATTTCGTCAGCAGGGGCCTTGACCTGCGACTAGCGCACGCTATACTGAAGCGATGCCCGGCGAAGTCCGGTTTGCTGAAGTGCGCAGGATGCTTGAAGGGAAGGGGTATTCCCTTGCCCGCATCTCTGGTTCGCACCACGTGTTCACCAAGCCGGGCGCCAGGCCGGTGCCCATTCCCGTGCACCGCGGCATGGTCAAGCCGGCGTATGTCCGGCTGGTGCAGCGACTGGAGGCATGAAGATGGCCCAAGCAGAAGACATCGCGGCCCCGTTCGACCCGGACGTTCTGGCCCGGGCCGAACGGACCGCAGCCGAGTACGACATCGTGCTCCGCCGCGAGGACGACGAGTGGTACGGCCACGCCCTGGAGTACCCCGAGGCGATGGGCGACGCCAGGACGCCAGCCGCCTGCGTCCGCGCCACGCGCCGGGCGCTGGTCGCCGCCCTGGCGGCGATGATCGAGGCCGGCGAGACGCCCCCGCCGCCCGCCCGGCAGGCCGTCCGGTGCGAGCAGGTGAACATCCGGCTCACCCAGGAGGAGAAGGCCCTGCTGGAGACCTCCGCCCGGCGCAAGGGCTTCCGCGGCGTGTCCGACTTCATCCGCGCCGCCGCCCTCGCGTCAACCAGGTGACTGACGCAAGCCGCTTGCGATGCTTCACCATGGCGAAGGCCTGGGCGTCGGACTTCCTGCCCAGCCTCGCGGCGATCTGCTCCCTGACGGCCAGGACGAACGACGGCGCGTCCACCGCCACCGGCTTGACGGTGACGCTGAACGCCGCCGAGTGCCTGCTGCTTGGTGCGGTCTTCGGCGTCGCGCGGGCGGACGGGGGCGCGGACTTCACCTGCGAGTTCTCGGCGCTGCCGAACAAGACGGGCCTGTCGGTCGGCGACATCGGCGGGATCGGCAGGAAGGGCTGAAAGTACCTGTTGGTGGAATACGAGCCGGCGAACGTCGGCGGCCTGAAGGTCCTCGCCCAGAAGCCCAAGGCCGTGTACGTCGAGGGGGTCTACGACGCCGGCGACTTCTCCGGGCTGGTTCTGTGAGTCATGGCGGACACGCTCAAGGAGGGCCGGTCGGGCGGCTGGATGCAGGCGCAGTCGAGTTACACTTACCAGACTTTAGATTCCCGGGAGTATCATCTGCCACGAATTCGCGGCTACGAAAGCACACAGAAGACACACCACACCGAGGATAGCAAGGCCGAACTTCAACCATCTGGCGATGCGATATTCCCGCGCGATCCTCTGATTCAGCCAGCCAATGTACATGTCAACTGGCATCGCCTTGGCAATCACTGTACCTACTATGCTTGCCGGGGCAAACAGGCGAAATGCAGTTCCGTCACGCACGATAAGCGTCGTTCCGATGGCTTCCCATATGGTCATCGCCTCCGCCCTAATCCACAGGCCATGGTCGAGCTGCTCCCTCCAGTCCATCGAGTCGTAATCCCGTTTTTCGCGGAGGTACGCGTCAATCTTCCCTACCTCCTCTTGGAAGCGAACATCAAGTTCCGAAAGCGAGGTCTGTAGGCCGAATTCCGAGGCCAGTTCTTCCGTGAAGCTGGGTCTGGTAGGCCAGAGGGGAGGCGAGAACGCCTTGTTGGGCCCCACAAGCTCGGCGCTCCTGAAGGCCAGATCCTGGGCAATGTCGTAGAGACGCAGGCGAGTTCTTCTCATCGGATGCTTCTCCCACGCTGGTCGCTCGGATCCACCGCAGTTGCCAAATCGCTGCACCAGACTACAACGCCCTGTAAGCACAGTCAAACGCGCGCTGTGGGTGACCGGCGCGGCTTTCGGCCGCCATACGTCAGTTCGAGGGACGGCGACCTGAGGGCGCGGAGAACTGCCCTCACCATCGTGGGGCTTGTGCTGCTCCGTTCGTACCTGGGCCGATTGTGATGACGAGCGACACAATGTGCAGTACCAGGTTGCACCGCCATGGCTGCTTCACTCAAGAAAGTCCGAGCCGGCGAGCCGCTGCACATACCCGCGCAGGCGTACAACGCCTTCGTCGATGCGGCCAGTGCCCACCAGGACGGCCGGCACGGCAGTCCGCCTGCGGCGGACCGGCCGGGAGGTGGTCCGGCAGACGGGCATCGTCCGGGTCAAGAATGACAGCGGGGCCGACCGGGGGCGCGGCGGGGTACTCGGCATCGCCGACCACGAGGGCGTCCGCGCCCGCCATGGCAAGTATGACAAGGCGTCCTGATGCCCCTCAGCGCACCAGGCCCCTTCGCCGCAGGTAGTTCAGCACCAGTGGCTCGACGGGCTGGTCGCTGCGCGCGGGCACGTAGGTGGCGCCGCGGCGGCGGCAGAAGGCCTCCAGGCCGCCGCAGAACGCCGCCAGGCTTCGCTTGTAGTGGGCCAACAGCGCCGCCGAGACGGTCACCTCCGCCTCGTCGCCGTCTTCCACGTCGATGAGCTTCAGGTCGCCTGAGACGGCCGGCGAGACCTCCTGCGGGCTGAGCACCTGGATGGCGTACAGGTCGTACTTGGGGTTGGCCAGGCGCCGCAGCCCGCCCTCGTAGCCCTCCTTGAACAGGAAGTCGCTGATGACGATCATCACGCCCGCCCCGATTCGCGCCGCGGCGAGCTGCCGGCAGGCGGCTTCGAAGTCGCTGGCGCCCGCGGCCTCGGCCGACAGCAGGAAGTCCGCCATCCGCGCCAGCCAGTTCCGCCCGCGCATGTTGGCGAGTTGGCCGGTCAGCCCGTCGGCGAACGTGCTGAGCGTCACGCGGTTGTTGTTGACCAGGGCCACGTACGCCAGCGCCGCGGCCAGGCGCTTCATCATCCGGTCCTTCGGCGGCTCGCCGGTGCCGGTCGATTCGCTGGCGTCCAGCAGCACGTGGACGCTGAGGTCCTGGTCTTCCAGGAAAACCTTCAGGAAGAACTGATCCAGCCGCCCGAAGATGTTCCAATCAACCAGCCGCAGGTCGTCGCCGACGACGTAGGGGCGGTGGTCGGAGAACTCCACGCCCTGTCCGCGGCGCTTGCTGCGCCGCTCGCCGGCGAGCTTGCCGGCCAGCATCTTGCGGCTGAGGATGTCCAGCGCGTCGAGGCGCGCCAGGAACCGCCCGTCGAGCAGGTCGGTCAGCTTGCCACGTTTGTGCGCTGCGGTAGCCATACCTTGTCGTCAGGGTCGGATGAGGAATGCCAGGGCAGGAATGCCAAATGAAAAATGCAAAATGCTAAATGACAGAGCTGGCGCCTTGACGGTGGCCCCGGCGCGCCGGAGCGCAATGCTGCGGCTGCCCCAACCAACTCGACATTCGACACTTGGCATTCAGCATTCAGCATTCAGCATTTGGCATTCAGCATTTAGCATTTAGCATTTGGCATTTAGCATTTCTGTCATTACGGGACGTTGGGTGGCGTTACTGCCTTTTCGAGTGTTGTCGGCGTCGCCTCGAGGATCTGCTTCAGGACCTCGTCGTTGTCGATCCCCTCGGCCTGGCCCTCGAAGTTCAGCAGTATGCGGTGGCGCAGGGCCGGCAGCAGGGCCGCCGACAGGTCGGCGAAGCTCACGTGGTAGCGCTCGTCGAGCAGGGCGCGGACCTTGGCGGCCAGGACGATCGCCTGCACGCCGCGCGGCGAGGCGCCGTAGCGGACGTACTTGTTCACCGGCTCGACGGCGAACTCGCCGCCCGGGTGGGTGGCCAGCACCAGCCGGATCGCGTAGTCCTGCACGTGCGGGGCGATCACCACGCGCTGCACCAGCGCCTGGGCGTCGAGGATTTCCTTTGCGCCGATGACTGGCGCCGCCCGCGGGGCGCGGCCCGCCGTCGTGCGGTCGAGGATCTCGCCCAGCTCGCGGCGGTTGCTGTAGGGCACCAGCAGCTTGAAGAAGAACCGGTCGAGCTGCGCCTCCGGCAGCGGGTAGGTGCCCTCCTGCTCGATGGGGTTCTGCGTGGCCAGCACGAGGAACGGCTCCGGCAGGCGGTACGGCGTCCCGCCGCTGGTGACGGAGTGCTCCTGCATCGCCTCGAGCATGGCCGACTGGGTCTTGGGCGTGGCGCGGTTGATCTCGTCGGCGAGGATGATCTGGGCGAAGATGGGCCCCTGGCGGAACTCGAAGTGCCGCCGCCCGGTGGCCTGGTCCTCCATCACCATGTTCGTGCCGATGATGTCGGCGGGCATCAGGTCCGGCGTGAACTGGATGCGCCGGAACTCCAGCGACAGCGCGGCCGACAGGGTTCGCACCAGCAGCGTCTTGCCCAGTCCGGGCACGCCCTCCAGCAGCACGTGGCCGCCGGCGAACAGGGCGACCAGGACGTTGTCGACGATCTCCTCGTGCCCGACGATCACCTTGCCCACTTCCGCGCGCAGCGCCTCGAACATCCGGCGGAAATCGCGGCACTGCTGCTCAACGGTCGCTGTTTTGTCTGTCATTGGTGGCTCCTGTTGTCAGCGGTCTCGTGTTCGGTCCTGTGCCCGGCGTTTGGCGTCGAGCAGGCGCGAGACGTGGCTTCGCGGCTGCTCGGGCGGCCGCTCGGCCTCAGGCGCCGGGGCGGCCGTCGGGCGGGGCTTCTCGCCCGGCGGGGCCGCCAGGTCCGCCTGCGGCATCTCCGCAGGCCCACCTTCGGGCGCCTCGTAGCGTTTCGCGGCCGCGGCGCGGCGCTCCGGCGTGAGCTGGTCGCGCAGGCGCCGTTGGCGCAGCTTCAGGGCGCCCAGCGTGGTCGCCTCGGCCGGACGGGCGCGCAGCCGCACCGCCGCCAGCGCCCGCCGCCACAACGCCGCGAAATCAATCGAGATTCGCCGCACGGCCACGTCCAGCAGGAACAGCGCCAGCCACGCCAGCAGCAGCGGACGGACCAGCGGCGAGGAGGTCTTCGGGACCGGCAACCCGGTTCTCCGGAACAGCTCCGCACGGGCGCCGTCGCGGGCGAGCTTGCGCCCGGCCGACGTGTCCGCCACCTCCGTCAGCAGCGCCGAGTTGTCCGTCAGGTCGTCGTACTCCGGCGCGAACGGGACGGTCACAACGCTCTGGACCGTCGCGGCCGAGCCCTGCGTCTGCCCGGCCAGCCGGGGGCGCAGGTTCACCAGGTAGCTGCCTCCCTGCTCGGCGCGGAACTCGCTGCGCCACTGTCCCGGCCCGACCTGTCGAAGCTCCAGCGGGCGGACCTTCATGTCCGGCGCGATCGCCTGGCCGCTGATGCCCGCAAGCTGGACGAACTGCCCGCCGCTGCGCGCCGCCTCCACCGTCACCGTCACGTCGCGCCCCTGCACGTCGGCGAACACCTCGCAGTCGGTGGACTGCGGGGTGCGGGCGACCCAGTCGGCCACCTGCTTCCAGAACTTGCCGAACTCCGCGCCCGCCAGCCACCGCGGCGCCCAGCGCCCGTCGGCCGAGCTGGTGAACGAGGCGACCTTGCCCACGCCCTTCTGCCCCGCGGCCAGCACCGGCTCGCCCCCGGCCGCCACCAGCAGCGTCTGGTCGGGCCAGCCCTTCGGCCCGGCCAGGACGCGCCCGTTCAGCGCCGGCAGCGCGGCCAGGCCGCGGAGGATCCGCCCCGGCGCGTGCGGCCCCGGCTGCGGCGTGAACGCCTCCTCGCTGATCAGCGCCCGCCGCACCACCTGCGCCTCCTTGACGAAGATCTGCGGCAGCGCCTGGGGGTCCTTGACGTTGTGAAACGACCCGCCGGTATAGGCGGCGATGGCCGCCAGCCGCGCCACGTCCTGCGGCGTGTGCGGAAACACCGCCACCCCCGTGATCGTCACGCGGTGCTTGACGCAGTCGTCGAGCTGCTGGCGGCTGGGGGCGGCCGGGTCGCTGTCGGAAATGATGATCACGTGCCGCTGTGCGGCGTCGGATTCCTTCAGGGCCTTGCAGGCGGCCTCCACCGGCGGGCCGAAGTCGGGCATGTCGCCCATCTGCATCCGGTTGACGGCGGCGATGGCCGCCTTGCGGTCGCCGACGGGGCTGAGCGGGTAGACCCAGTTGGCCTGGCCGGCGCCCCAGCCGTAGTCCAGCACGCCGACCAGGTCGCGGCGGCTGAGCGACTTGATGGCGGCGACGGCGACCTCCTTGCCCCAGTAGTTGCCGCGCGGCATCTCGCAGGCGTGCATGATGAGCACCAGGCCGCCCTTGGGCATCTCCTTGCGCTGCGGCGGGTCGAGGTCCAGCGGCAGGATGTCGGCCAGCGGCGTGCCGATCCACCCGCTGGCGCCGTAGGACTTCGGCCCGCCGACCGTCGCCAGCCCGCCGCCCAGCTCCGTCACGTAGCGGCAGAGCATCTCCTGCTGCTGGAGCGACAGCTCGTAGGCCGGCACGTTCACCAGGAATACCGCGTCGGCGCCGAGCAGGCCGGTCAGCGACTGCGGCAGTCCGCCCGCGGCCCGCGGGCGAACGTCGATCTGTTTGGCCCGCAGGGCCTCCACCAGCGGCGCCGCCTCGCGCGGTTCGGACGAGACGACCAGCACGTGGCCGGGACCGGCCACGAACGTCACCGCCGAAGCGCGGTTGTTCTGGCGGAGGCGATCCTGGCGGTCGTCGTCGGGCAGGAACGTGGCCTCGAACTCGTGGACGCCGCGGCTGCCCACCGGCAGCGAGACGGTGTGGACGTTGGTGCCCTTCTTGAGGTGCACGCGGGCGGTCGTGGCGTCGCTGGTCGGGTCGAGGTCAACGTGCTCGCCGTTGAGCGTGAGCTGGACGCGCCCCGTCGCCTCGTGCGTGGCGGTGAGGACGAAGCGCAGGGCGACGGTGTCGTGGCTGCGGGCGCGGGCCGGGGCGACCAGCCGCCGGAAGATCACCTCGTTGTCGTAGCGGTAGCCCAGGGGCAGCACGTCGATGGGGATGCCGTTGGCGGCCGCCACGCGCGCCACCGCCCGCAGGTCGCCGGAAGTCTCGTTGCCGTCGGTGATGAGGACGATGCGGACGGCCGAATCGCCCGGCGCGATGGCCAGGGCCATCTGCACCCCGGCGGCGAGGCGGGTTTCCTCGCCCGTCAGGTCCACGCTGCGCTTGGGCACGTCGGCGGCCGTCGAGGGCAGGCGGACGATGTGGACCGCCTCGGCCGCGTCGATGACGGCCACCAGGTCGCCCGGGCCCTTTGCGGCCAGCGCCTTGGCCAGCCAGGCGGGCACGGCGTTGGGGGCGTCGGCGTTCCAGTAGGCCTCGGGCACGGAGCGGCTGCGGTCGACGACGATCAGGACGGTCAGGCGGTCGTGGGTCCGCGTGACGGCCGGGCGCGCCAGCAGCGCCGCCGGCAGCAGCATCACGGCCGCCCGCAAGGCGATGGCCGCCCCGCGGCGCAGCCGCCCCAGCGCGCCCATGCTGCGCAGGCCCAGCCACACCGCCGCCGCGGCCGGCAAACCCGCCAGCAGCCACCACGGCTGCTCGAATTGGAACCCGTACGTGGCGAGCATCAGCCCGTGGTCCTTCCCTCCCCCGGCGACAGCGCTGAAGGCGAATCAGCGGGCTTGCCTTTGGCGTTCGTGCCCATATGAGCGGGTTCCTTCGGCGCACTTCGATTCAATGGCCTTCGCCCACTCAAGCATCTTGTGCGGATCGTTCCCGCACTGTCTGGCGATCTTCCTTCGCGCAGCCCGTGCCCGCGCCACAACAGGATCATCTTTGCCCATGGTCATTCTCGTGCTTCGTGGACGGTCCACGCGTGGGCTGCCCGGCTGCTCGACGGCTCCGCCGCTTCACTTCGCGCAGGACGCGAGCGTCTTCCTGGTGGCGCGGATGATCGATCCCTTCCTTGACGGCGAGCAGCGAGTCGAGGTCGATCCAGTTGGCTTCCACATCCCCGTACCGCCCACGCACCTTCTTGTCCCATGCGGAGGCGAAGTCAAGCCCTTCCACCTCCTGAAGCAGGTCGATTCGGTGAGGGGGCAGCCCCACTTGAACGACCTCCGTGGGCCTGCTCGGTTCCATCAACCAGCGGCTGCCGAACTCGGCGAGGGCTCGGTTGGCATTGGCGACGTTCTCGGGCGTACCTTCCACCAGCAGGTCCATGTCTTCCGTGTACCGCGGCTTGGCGTGGTAGACGAATGCCATTCCCCCAATGATGAGATACCGCACCTGGTGCTGCTCCAGCAGACGCAACAGGTCCTCGAAGTCCGCTATGCGATCCATCAGTCACTCCGGGAGCAACGACCCTGCCGGTGTCGGGTGATCTTCTCCACGTCTTCCAGAATGGCGACGTGTGCCTCCAGGCGCTGCTGGGGCGTGAGGCTCTGCCAGAACTCCAGGTCCCAGCGTTCGGCTTCCTCCCAGGTCTGGGCCCTATTGCCCACGATCCGCTTGCGCCGCTCCTCGGCCCGACGGCGCATGGCTTGCCGTTCCGCCTCGCTCGTGGGCGGGCCGGCCTGCCGACCGTGTGATCTCGCGCACGCCATCCTACCGCGCCTGTCTCATGCCCAGGTTAACGGGCTTGTCGGGGGTCCCGGACCAGCCTCAGCCTGATCCCTCGCTCCCAATCGGATTCCGTTGCCTTGAGAAAGTCGGCGAAGGACGAGAACTCCCGCTTTCGCGCCTCGAACTCTCGGAGGACCTGCGCTTGAATGCGGTCCTTCATGGCCACACAGTCCGGCTTCTCAGTGGTCGTTGGCATCTGTCATCTCCATCGGGCTGCGGATGTCAATCGTCCGAAAGCCGTTCAGAATGTTCACCGCGTTGTACTTCCGTATCCGGTCGTAGTTGACAATATGTCGGAAATTCCAACTCAGGATCACGTCCGCGCGAGCAACCGTTGCGGCAGCCACGTGTATCGCATCATCCCTGCTGGCCTCCGCGAGGATTCCCGCCCGCAGATACGCCGCCGCCAGACCTTCGACATCCGCGTCGACTTCCACGAACTCAAGACACTCGGGCGGCAGGGCCTCAAGGGCCTTGCGCACATCCTCGGGTGCCCGGTCCAGCTCGCGGAGAACCATGCGCGAGACCACCAGGAGGATATCGCCGCGACGGGCCCGCTCCATCACCTCCTCGCTGGCCCGCGCGAACTCCGCGTCCCTGACTCCGCCGAAGACGGATGTATCAACGTACGCCCTGATTCGAACCATGGCCCGGCGGGCTCCTCAAGCCTTACATGAATGGTATCACCTCCGCTCGCGGACCGCTACTCCAACTGCCACACCTGCACGCGGTTGTTGCCGGCATCGACGACGTACGCCCGCCGGCCGGCGCCGAGGCAGACGCCCCACGGATAGGCGAGCCGGCCGAGCTGCCGCCCGGGGCCGCCCCATACGCCCTCGCTCACGGCCGAGCCGTCGTCCGCCACGCGGAAAAGCTGCACGCGGTTGTTGCCGTACTCGCACACCAGCAGCCGCCCGTCGCCGGCCAGGGCCAGGCCGTAGGGGTAGCGCAGCTCGCCGGGGGCCTGCCCGGCCGCACCGAAGCCGCCGATGAGCCGCCCGTCCAGGTCGTGAACGGTGACGCGATGGTTGCAGGCGTCGGCCACGTAGAGCCGCCGGCGGCGCGGGTCGATCTGCACGGCCGAGGGACGCGCGAACTGCCCCCGCCCGCCGCCGAAGCTGCCGAAGGCGCCGAGGAACTCCGCGGCGGCGGAGTAGATGCTCACGCGGTCGTTGCCGCCGTACTCGCTGATGTAGATGCGGCCGTCGGGGCCGAACGCCACGTCGGTGGGGTAGATGAACTGCCCCGCGCCGGTGCCGTAGCCGCCCCACCGCCGCGCGAGCCGCCCGGCCGGCGTGAAGGCCACCACGCGATGGTAGTGCGTGTCGGCGAGATACACGTTGCCGTCGGGGCCGACGGTCAGCCCGGTGGGCAGGCCGGCGTCGGTGTCGGGCATTCGCCAGCCGCCCAGCGGCTTGCCCTCGCGCGTGAGGTGCTGCACGCGCCCGGTCTTGTCGACGACCCAGAGCGTGCCGTCGGCGGCGATGTCGATGGCGCGCGGGTAGACGAACTCGCCCGGCCCCCAGCCGGTCGTGCCGAAGGCGCCGACGACTTTGGCAACGCCGGTGGGGCGGGAGTGGCAACCGGACAGCACCAAGAAGCAAGCCAGGAAGAGCGCCGCTGGTAAGCGACGATGGCGCCCGCGCAGTACCCACGCGACGAGGGCGACGAGGGCGCCGATGCCCGCGTAGGTGCCCATCAGCATCAGGCACGAGGCGACGACGAGCCGATCGCGGGCGAAGTGCATCTGGTTCAGCAGCGTCTGGGCGAAGTTCGCCAGCCCCGGCGGCAGCAGCACCACCGTAGCCGGCACCTCCGTCATCGACAGCATCGCCACCAGCAGCGCCGCGCCCGCGACGGCCGGCCAGACCTGCGGCAGGTGCACGCTGCGGATGCGGCGGACCAGCGACGCCCCGTCGGTGGAGGCCAACTCATCCAGCGCCCCGCTGCGGGCGTGCAGCGCCAGGCGCAGCACGATCAGCGCCACGCCGGCGAAGCGTGCCGCCAGCCCGGCCGACAGCGTCCACCACCCCTCCGGCAGGCCGGTGGCGCGGCGCAGGGCGGCCTGGAACTCGACGAGCGATGCGCCGACGAGGCTCCCGGGCAGCAGCGCCGCCAGCAGCAGCGTGGGCTGCACCGCCCCCGCGGCCATCCGCCCGGCTCGCCCCAGCGACCCCAGCGCCAGCGCCCCGCCGGCCAGCAGCAGCGCCCCGCCCGCCGCCGCCGCCGATGTGCCCAGCGACGCCGCCAGCTTGTCGCCCATCAACGCCCCCATCTCCGCAGGGCGGGCGGGCCCGGCCATGGCGGCCGCCAGCAGCGCAGCCGGCAGGAGCGTCGGCATCGCCAGCAGCGCCGCCAGCACCGCCCATCGCCAGGCCGCCCGGTGCGGCGGGTTGGGCGGCGCGACGGAGGAACCGGACGACCAGTCCTCCGTCCGCCGCCACAGCAGCAGGGCGACGGCCGCGGCGGGCAGGAGCGTCGGCCAGGCCGCCCGCGCCACCGCCCGCGCCGAGCCGGTCTGCTCGTAGACGACGCCCAGCTCCATGCCCAGCGTCCGCACGCCGGCGAGGTGAAAGACGGCGTACTCGCCGAAGCCCATCACGAACACCACGCCGAAGGCCAGCAGCAGCGACGGGGCCAGCAGCGGCAGGGCCACGCGGACCAGTCGGCCGCGGCGCGAGGCGTCCAGCTCGGCCGCCTCCCACACGTCGCGGTCGATCGACCGCCAGCCCTGGCTCAACAGCAGCGCCGCCAGCGGCCAGTGCCACAGCAGCAGCACTCCCGCCGCGGCGGCCGTGCCCACCGCCTCGGCCAGCGCCGGGCGCATCGACAGATACCCGCCCAGCGCCGTCGGCGGGGAGAAGTAGATGCGCCAGGCGTAGAGCTGGAGATATTGCGGCAGCAGCAGCGGGGCCAGCAGCAGGGCGAACAGCGCCGCCCGTCCGCGGCGTGCCGTGCCCAGCAGCCGCCCCGGAACCCAGCCGAGCACGACGGCCAGCGCCGCCACCGCCGCCGCCAGGGCGGCCGTGCGCACGACCAGGCCGGCGGAAACGCCCGTCTCGCTCGCCGCCGCCGCCCCGCCGGCCGCGCCAGCCGCCAGCAGCGCCACGGGCGCGCCCACGAGCGCCGCCCACGCGGCCAGGCCCGCGCAGCCCAGCGCCGCGGCCGCCGGTTCGCGCCGCATCAGCGCAGAATCTCCATCGCCGTGCGGATGGCATGGGGCATGGCGTCGGCCACGGCGGCGTAGTCGGTCTTCAGCGGCGCAGCCAGGCGGTAGGCGCCGAATGCCTCGGCCAGCGCGGCGCGCACGGGCGTGTTGTGCGCGTCGCTTTCGACCAGCATCCGCTCGGTCCGCTCGCCGAGGAGGAAGGCCATGAGCTTCGCGGCCGCTTGCGGGTGCGGGCCGCCCGCCACCAACGCCGCCGTGTTGGGAATCGCCAGCGCGCCCGCCCCGCCCTGGTCGAGCGGCGTCATGGCGATCGGCCAGCCGCTGCGCTGCGCGGCGTAGACGTCGTCGGTGTCGGTGAGGCACACGTCGGAGCGACCCTCGGCGACCATGGGCACGGCCGTGCTGTTGCCCTGCACCAGGCGCAGGCCGTTGGCCTTCAGCCCGCGGAGGATCTCGGCCGCACGGTCGGGCCCGT
>Ga0172363_10001907_pt1 | contig 16777 bp, 12 predicted proteins | sample LakKivs2_kivu2a2_FD_114541 | JGI IMG/M metagenome (GOLD analysis project Ga0172363, IMG submission 114541) | Sediment microbial communities from Lake Kivu, Rwanda - Sediment s2_kivu2a2 | ecosystem: Environmental > Aquatic > Freshwater > Lake > Sediment | place: Rwanda: Western Province, Lake... | reverse complement strand
TCCGGCGTCTTCTCGGTTAGTTCGTTGATATCCCTTCCCACCTCGGTCTTATCCAGTTGCAGTACCTGCTCCATCGGCGGCATCGCAGCGCAATATGTCGCCGGCCCAATGAAATCGTTCACGATGTTGTAGAAGCGCTTGCTCACCTCGCGGTAGCTCTTCGCGTCCTTCTGCGAGAACTTGGCTATCGACTGGCAGGTCTTCTCCACATCCTTATATATGCACAGGCTGCTCTTGCCGTCGCTTAACGGCATGCACCACTCTAGGTCGGGGTGCACGTATCGAAGGTCATACCTCTTCTCAAGCTCGAAATCCTTGGTCGGGGGCGCGTAATCCACCATCAGGTGATAGATGGCATGGGTGTTGTGGAAATAGTCCGGCAGCGTTATCTCCTCCGTGGCCAGTCCTCCACCCAGCTCAAACCTCTTCTCCAAGAGCAGCACCTTCTGCCCTGCCTTGCTCAAATAACAGGCTGTCGTAAGACCGTTGGGACCCCCGCCAATTATTATTACATCGTATTTCTCTGCCATTTTCCCTCCTTGATTGGTTATTCATTATAGGTATAGAGGCGATCATCCTCTATCTTTTATCTTTTCTTGTGTACGCAAACGTGTCATTGATCTTCTTCTGACGTTTTCTCATCTGATCAATCAGGGAATCTGGCTCCTCTTTGCCTTTCTCCTCCCACGGTTTGGCCAGGCCCAGATCCTTAGCTATGATTCTATAGCAGTTGTAGCACTCGGTTCCGCCTATATTTGACCCTACCCACCAGGAGCCGCCTGTACAATAGAGGTTCTTTATCGGAGTCCTATGGTTCGCCAGTTCAGGCGTTGGCCTGCAGTCATAGGACTGATATGATGGGCGGTCATCCCCTGACATAGCACCATTGGGCGCCATGTTCTTCATCCGCAGGCAATCGTAAGGGGTGCTTGGATCGTAGCCGATGATATTATCCCAATTCATATTAGGAGCATGCTTCGACCAGATATTAATCAACTGCTCAGCATACCATTTCTTGAGTTTCATCCACTCTCTCTCAGTGTGGGCGGTGGCGGGCGGTCCTACCTGCTCGTTATTAGCAACGTGCTTCCCTTTAGGTGCATAGGAAGGATCAAACATACTGTGAGACCATACTGTAGGACAGAAATCCTCCACAGGAGGCCATAGCCCCATCTTCATGAAGTAGGTCTCCCTGGCGATATGATCGGGGTCGGGGGTTTCTGCCAGCCCGAGCCAGAAGGTCTCATTGATATCCGGGTTGAACGCTGCCGCCTCATATCTTGGCGCCTGGTGAATGGCGAAGCTGTACCACATGAGACAACCGAAGGTCGCTTCGGTAAGCTCCACATGACGTATCGTCTTCTCATCCAGATTCTCCCTGCCTATCAGGTCGAAACAGAGCTGGCGCGGGTTCAGGGTGCTCAACACAAGCTTCCTCGCCTTGATTTGAGAGCCATCTTTGAGGCGGATGCCTTTGGCAACACCGTTCTCTATGATGACCTTATCTACCTCACAATGGGTGAAGAATTTGACTCCGCCGGACACCAGTATCTTATGCGCGGCATGGGCTACCTGGTGGGTGCCTCCCCTGACAAAACCCAGGCCCGGCAGCTGCATAGGCCAACCTATGGTTTCGGCTCCAACACCCGTCTGGGAGACATCAACCGCCCCGGAAAGAACAATCCTGGCAATGCAGTATTGCAGTTCCTTGCTTTCCCACGTTTCCTTCATCGACCGCAGGTGGCTAGATGCCAGGTATAGCGCATCTGGTGTAAAGCCGGCTCCAATAAGGTGTGGTAATAAAGCGAGTTGCCTCTCCATAATCTGGGGAGCCATCCGATCCTCCGCCGGCAGCCACAGCCTATCCATCTGTACCCTCATGGCCTCATCGCCAGTCCACACCTTCCACAGTTTAAGCCACTTCTCGGCATCCTTTCCCGAGAAATTGGCAATGGATTTCGCAGTACGCTCCTGATTAGGATCGCACTTGGTGCTGTAGATAGCGATGCAGTTCTGATTTTTTCTAAAAATGGCGCCGTCGGCACAGGTGTACTGGTCGTGCTGGTTCCCATAATCCCAGAACTCTGGAAAGTCGCGATGGAACGGCAGGTGGTACCAGTCAAACATCATCGTGGCATGTGTATTACCACGAAAACCTGGTGCCGATGCTTCCTCAGTGGCCATGGAGCCACCGATCTCATGCCTCCTCTCAAAGATACCAACGCTCATCCCACCATATCTCATCAGATACATAGCAGTGAATAGAGCAGTGGTCCCCCCTCCAACTATTACCGCATCAAACACTTCATCTGGCATTACTGACCTCCTTCTTTTTGATATCTGACATTTCCCTGTATATATTAGATGGATTACTCTTTAATATTAAATACAAAAAAGGTACACCTCCTGACTATTTTTTCTTTGTTGATGCAACTTGCATCCTCTTCAAGAAGATATTTACCTGTTCAACCAGAGAATCCGGCTCCTCTTTGCCTTTCTCCTGCCACGGCTTTGGCAGCCCCATATCCTTGGCGATGATTTTGTAGCAATTGTAGGCTTCGCTTGAGCCCGAGGTGGGCATATGCCAGCCGGCCCCTGTGGCGTAGAGGTTCTTCACCGGCGTCCTGTGGTTCGCCATCTCGGGTATGGGCCTGTTCTCGAAAAACTGCCACGGGTCATGATCTATAACGTTCATGTTTCCGTTGGGAGCCCTGTTCAGCGTCCGCAAGGCGTCGTATGGGGTGTTGTAGTCGCAGCCGATGATGTTGTCCCAGTTCATATTGGGGGCATGTTTCGACCATAGGCCGATCAGGTCTTCAGCATACTTCTTCCTTATTTCTAGCCATTCGTCCTCTGTATAAGCAGTAGCCGGCGGACCGATTTGCTCGTTATTGGCGACATGATATCCCGCAGGTGCGAAGGAGGGGTCAACCAGGCTGTGGCACCAGACGACGGGACAATAGTCCTCAATGGGAGGCGGCCACTTCCCCAGCCGTGACCAGAGGCACTCCCGGGCGATATGCTCGGGATCAGCATCCTCTGCCAGCCCCAGCCAGAAAGTATCATTGATATCAGGGTTGAACGCTGCTGCTTCATACTTTGGCGCCTCGCGGATGGCGAAGCTGTACCACATGAGGCAGGCGAACGTGGAATTCAGGAGCTTCACGCGGCGTGCCACATCATAACTAAAATGCTCTTTACCTATCAAACCGAAGACGAGTTGCTCCGGGCTTAAGGTACTCACCACCAGCTTTCTAGCCTTGATCTCTGAGCCATCGGAGAGGCGGATGCCTTTGGCGGTTCCGTTTTCGATGATGACCTTATCCACACGGCAGTGGGTAAAGAACTTGCACCCGTCGCGGACCAGTATCTTGTGGGCAGCGTGAGCTACCTGGTGGGTTCCCCCTCTGGCGAAGCTTATATTGGGCAAACATGCGGATGAGCCGATCATTACGAACCCGAGCCCCGGTTGATTAACATCGAATGCCGATGACAGATTGAATCTTACGGCGCAATACTGCAACTCTGGGCTTTCCCAGAATTCACGTGCTACTCGTATATTGCTGCCTGATAAGACTAACGAATCTATATTGAATCCAGCTTGTAGAAACTCAGGATATACAGCCACACTTCTTCCCAGCACATCAGGGTTGGCACGTTCTTCCGCAGGGTTGAACAGCAGATCCATCTGCGTCCTCTGCATCGCATCCCCCATCCACACCTTCCGCAGTTTGAGCCACTTCTCGGCATCCCTCTCAGAGAAGCGGGCAATCTCCTTCGCTGTGCGCTCTTGGCTCATATCGTGCTTGTCACTGTAGATGGCCAGGCAGGTCTGGTTATTTCTGAAGATGGCACCATCGCTGCAAAGATGCTGGTCGAGCTGGGCTCCGTAGTCCCAGAACTCGGGGAAATCGCGCCAGAGCGGAGCGTAATACCAGGGTAGCTGTATAACAGCGTGGGTATTGCCGCGGAAACCCGGCGCAGCTATCTCCTCGGTGGCCAAGCCGCCGCCGAGTTCGTGCCTCTGCTCAAAGATGCCTACGCTCATGCCGGCATACCTGACAAGGTACATGGCCATGTAAAGGGCTTTGGACCCACCGCCGATTATCACCGCATCAAGGGTTTCGTCAGGCACCACTATCTCCTTTTTGTTATTTGATTGCCGCTATCTCCCTTTTCTCAACAAGCCTAGCCCATTAGCTTTGGTGGAGGGAGCATATACCATCTTGTAGCAACACGCAGACCATACCGCCCCCTCGTTTCTAATATTTAAAGATTTACCGAGTGATAACGAGGTGCTTGTTAAGCAAGAGAATTATAGATGAGGAAGTCTCATAAACAGTTCTGGACATCAGGAGGGATTAGTCCCTGGACGGATAGACGGTTTTTACATAAACTACTCAGGCAACTAGATGGAGACGTACTGCTATAGTCGCTGCCTCTGTGCGGCTGGTGACATTCAGCTTGAGGAGGATACTGGTAACATGGAATCTCACAGTGGAAGGACTTACCACCAGCTCCTCCGCTATCTGAGGATTGCTCTTCCCCTCAGCTATCAAGGTGAGTACTCTATGTTCAGTCTCTGTAAGGTGGTATTCCTTCGCCAATGTTAAAGCTTCCTCTTCCTCTGCCCATGACCTTTGATCACGGGAGCGCCGGCCAATTTTATGAATTACAATGATGATGCCCTTGACAGCGGGATTTAGGAGAAGGTTATTTGCTACCACATCGACCACACGCCAGGTGCCATCTTTGTGCCTTACACGCAACTGTGCATGACTGCCAATAGCATCGGCTGGAGTCTGGATCATTTTGGTAAGCCTTCGTGCTGCAACACTCAAATCATCCGGGTGAATGACTTCAAGTGTATCCTTACTGATGAATTCCCCTGGAGCATAGCCAAGTATTCGTGAAGCAGATGGGTTCTCATATATCACTTCCAATTCACTGCCCAGAAGCACGATGCCATCCGGGGAACTTTCCACCAGCGCTCGAAAGAGATCACGTTGTCGGCCAGCTTGTTCCTTCTTTCTTGTGGTCTGCATCTCCAATTCTTCCAACTCGGTAATTCGTCGCTTCAATCTCTCTAATTCATGCGCGGGTGCCTCTTCAGTTTTTTTCATAGATCGCAGAGTCTTAATCATCCCGCTATCTACACGTGCTAGCAGGTCAGATGGCATTTTCTTAGCAAGGCCAAACAGCTCATCCGTATCTTTTTTACTTATACTAAGTACCTTGGCCAAAGCTGATATGACCTTCTGTCTCGGCGGAGGCATAACACCGTTTTCAAGTTTACTCACATAAGCGTAGCTAATTGACGACTTTGCAGCCAATTCCCTCTGGGTCATACCTTTGGCCTGTCTCAGTTCTCTCAATCGCTGCCCGAATGTCATCACAACGCTCCTCCTAACGCAAATCAATACTAGATTTTGTTGAGCTGATTGTCAACTGATACAAGACATATGGGCAACTCATCCTAATAAGTACTGGCGCTGTCAATAGCTAGTAAAACTATCACTCGAGGCAAAGCTGGAATAACACGATGATTCTAATAGTACTTGGGATACGGCCAATTATTCATAGAATAGCATAGCCAAATATGGAAAAGAGAACTAACATGGGACTTAAAAACATAATGAAAAATTGTACTGTTACGAATATCTTCTGCCTAGCTCTATTGCATTTGTGTGGTTGAAAAAAGCAGGGGGCCCTCTTCAGTAACATAGAAGATAACCCCCTGCCCTTAATATCAGTATTAGCTGGGCAATCCCAGCCCGTATTTACCTGCGATAATATTCCTTGACATCTCACTAGTGCCACCGGCTAGACTCCACGCCCTTGAACTCAGATACATATGCCGCATCCTACCACCGAGCTGTACCCATTTTGATGTCTCATCCAACTGTCCATAGAGCCCCAATATTTGCATTCCCAGATTGGAAACCCTTTGAGCGACACGGGCACCGTGAATCTTGTTCTGGCAGCTAGGGATTACTGTCACCATTTTCTGGCATCCCATCCAGTTTAATCTTTCGCCCATGGTACGCCCTACTTCAATCTCAACAGCCATCTCAGCCAGTTTGTTACGTATAAGAGGATCCTTAGCCAATGGTTGACCATTCACAGAGGTCTCTTTACAATACTGTACCAACTGATCAAAGTATCTTCTGGCATTATGAAGGATGACCAGTCCATAGCTTCTCTCAATAGCGAAGGCATGCATACTCACATCCTTCCCTTTATTCTTCTGGCCCAAGAGATTCTCCTTGGGAACACGGACGTTATCATAGAATACTTCACAGAAAGCACCGAGACCTGTCATCTGTGTTATCTGGCGCATGGTTATCCCTGGGCTCTTTGGGTCGATGATAAATACGCTGATACCTAGATGTTTTTTCAAGGCATTGGGGTCGGTCCGGGCATATACCACACACCAGTCTGCACGATGGATACCGCTGTTCCATATTTTCTGTCCATTAAAGATGTAGCAATCTTTTTCTTCCACAGCTTTCAGTTGAAGGTTAAACATATCGGAACCTACATTGGGTTCACTCATACCGATAGCATATTTCACTTCCCCGCGTGTAATGGGGGGGATAAACCTGTCCTTTTGCTCCTTGGTCCCGAATGCTAAGATCAGATCGCCTTGCACTGCGGCGATGTCCATCCCTGGCAATCCCGAGTAAATCAGCTCCTCTTTCAGTACCCAGTCCTTCACCGGGTCTTCTTGACCTCCATATTCCTTAGGCCAGCCCAATCCTATCCAACCTTTTTCTCCCATCTTACGCCATACCTTCTGGGAGAGCTGGAGAACTTCCTCTCTTTCCTCCTCTTCAGGACCTGGATCTACCCCCATCCACCCAGGAGGCAACATTTCTCTAACAAAATCTCTTACTTCCTGTCGGAAGGCCTTCTCTTTATCATCAATAAGAAAGTCCATAATTCTCCTTTCGCCAGCCTAGAGCCCCAGTTGTTGGGCTACAATCTCGCGGTGATAATCGACATCGCCGAAGAAAACCTCCCCGGCCTTAGCCCTTCTAAAGTAAAGCTCCAAATCGTGCTCTTTGGTAAAGCCGATTGCCCCATGAATTTGGTGTGCCTGGGTAGCAACCCTTCTATAGGCATCGCTTATCCATGCCTTGGCAACAGATATCTCTTTGCTACATGGAAGCCCTTCGCTGAGCTTCCACGCTGCTTTATACAAGACTATCCGAGAACTATCAACGTCTATGGACATATCGGCTAAATAATGTTGAATGACCTGGAAACTACCAATGGGACGATCGAATTGTATCCTTTCCTTGGCATAGTTGACACTCATCTCCATGACTTGCTGATTCCCGCCCACCATCTCTGCACACTTGGCAAGGGCTGCCCATTCGATGATCCGTTTAATCATCTCCCAGCCTTGTCCCAAATTGCCCAGAATATTGCTCTTCGGCACCCTTACCTTGTTCAATGTCAGCTCACACTGTTTATCTCCTGCGATGGTACTAAGCAAAACAGTACTTATCCCAGAGCTTTTGGCATCCACTAGAAAGAGAGAAATCCCTTGTTCCGGATTGGCTTTTTTTGATGTTCGAGCGGCACAAATTATCCAGTCGGCAATCTGGGCATCCGTAACAAAGAGCTTTGTTCCAGTTACGAGATAGTCATTCCCCTTAAGTATAGCCGTAGTTTGGATAGAGGAAGCATCATATCTGGCGCTAGATTCGGTTAGAGCTAGGGTAAGAATCGCCTCCCCCTTAGATATTTTGGGCAGAATGTGTTGTTTTTGCTCCTCGCTCCCCCACTCCAGTATTGGCAAACCGCCGAGCACCACGGTTGAAAGGAAGGGCCCTGGAAGACAGGCTCGTCCCATCTCTTCCAGCAGCACGACGAGGTCAAGGAATTTGAATCCCCCACCCTTGTATTTCTCAGGGAACGGAAGCCCCAGCCAGCCCAGTTCAGCCATCTCCTTCCAGAGCTCAGTTTGGTAGCCTTTTTTATCCGCCTCCATCCCCCGAACCAGGGTTTTGGGACATTTGTTTGTCAGGAAGTCACGAGCTGACTTACGCAGCATCTCCTGTTCTTCACTAAAAGCTAGGTTCATAATCATCTCCCATATCTGAAATTATTTCTTTTCTCAACAAGCCCAGCCCGTCGGCTTTAGCAGAGAGAGCATATCCCTTCTTGCGGAAAAACGCGAACATATTGCCCCCTCGTCTCTAACGTCACAAGCATCTCCCTATTGATAATGGGTGGCTTGCCAAACAAGGAAATTATAGATGAGTGAAGCTTACAAGCAGCTCTGGACATCAGTAGGGATTAGTCCCTGGACAAATAGATGGTTTTTCCCAAAACTATTCAAACGACTTGATTAAGAGGCATTGCTATAGAGGCTGTCTACTTAATAGCGGAGCGACAACCCCTAGTAAGAGGATTTATCGCTCCGCTATATATGCCTTATTTCTTTTAGTTATCGTCCTACAATGCAAACAGCGATGGTGCACGCCGGCGGCATTGAGCCCTGATTATGGGTCAAGCCGTAGTTGATATTCTTTAGCTGACGCGGGCCGGCTTTGCCCTGAAGCTGTTTGTACATCTCATAAATCATGCGCAGTCCAGTGGCTCCAACGGGATGGCCGAAACATTTCAACCCTCCGTCAGGCTGGATAGGCAATCCGCCATCCAGGTCAAAGAAACCAGATTCGATGTCCTCTTTAACCTTCCCGCGCGGACTGAATTGCAGGTCCTCCATTATAGTAGCCTCAGTAATTGAGAAACAGTCGTGAACTTCTGCCATGGTGATTTCCTTGCGGGGGTTCTTCACTCCTGCCTCAGCATAGGCCGCCAGACCAGCGCGGTAAGTTTCCTCCACATGGGTGAAGTCATACTCCGGCTTAACCGGGCCGTCACAAGGACCAACGCACATCCGAATGGACTTAATAAACACGGGGTCTTGTCTGAACTTCTTGGCATCTGCAGCACGACATACGATAGCAGCCGCGGAACCATCAGAGACACCACAGCAATCGAAAAGCCCCAGCGGCCACGCTATGATAGGGGCATTCATCGCCTGCTCGACCGTTATCTCCTTGTGGAAGTGAGCCTTTGGATTGAGATTGCCATTGTGATGGCTTTTCACTGAAAGCCGCGATAGCATCCGCTTACCAGCATCAGGCGATATATTGTAGCGATTGAAGTACCGCGTTGCCAGCATGGCGAATATCGCCGGAGCTGTAGTGGTGATGCCTCCCGTTCCGGCTGTGCCTCCAGGGGATACCGATATCAGACCGGCATAACCCATATCCTTCAGCTTCTCAGCGCCCACCGCCAGTGCGATGTCACACGCGCCGCAGGCAACCGCATAAGAGGCATTACGGAGGGCATCGGTGCCGGTAGCGCACATGTTCTCTACCCTGGTTATGGGTTTATACTGCAGTCTCAGGCCAGCAAGCCCCAGGCCGGCCATTCCAGAGACCTCCTGCCAATTGCCGACCCAAGCCGCATCTATATCCTTGGGGTCAATACCTGCATCTGCATATGCCTCGTATGCCGCATCAACCATGAGATCGCTGACGCTCTTACCCCACAGCTCACCAAAGTTGGTGCAGCCCATGCCGATTATTGCTACTTTATCTTTTATACTCTCAGGCATTTCGTCATCCTCCTTTCTTAGCCTCTCACCGGCCTTGCTTTCCAATAGTAATTGTGTATTCCTCGATCAAAGTACATCTTCCGGAACACCATCTCCACTGGCATGTCAACCTTCACCTGTTCAGGTATACGGTCTGTTAGATCGAGCCAGGCTCGGCCCCCTCCCTCAAAATCAACAAACACCGGTGTGCCCGGAGGGTCTATGACATCTGCCAGCAAGTCCAGCGAATATGTGAAGACTTTAGCCTTCTTATCTGCGAAACGATAATCCTCAAAGTTATCCTTTGAAAGACAATAGTAGCACACCCTGATGGGCGTCATGCCGCCGATTCCGAAGGGCATCTGGTACATGACATGGCCGCATTTCAGACACTTCTTGCCGTAAAGCCCCAGCACTTCCTTGCGGCTCCTCTTTATTGCAGTTAGTGAAGTAAAAGGTATCTCAGGCCTCCTACCCCGCTCTACTGTAACCAGATTTCGCCAGCGCAGGTAGGTGTAGTAGGGCAAGTTTCGTTTCGAGCTGATCAGGGTTTTTACGCTGAGATGATCTTTGGCCTTCTTAGTGATCGCATTGGTCACCTGGAACAAGAACGCATCTGCGCCATTGCCGTACTGAGCCAATAGTATCTTGTCACCCGGCTTGGCTTCCTCTAAAGCAGTGACCAGCATCAGGATGCCCATCGCTGCACCGCAGGTGCCGAGGGTCATAAAGAAGGAGTCTTGAATTTGTGCCATGCCGAAGCCGGCGCCGACGGCGACCTTCCCATGCCGCCTCACATCCATGGGTGAGCTCATCACCAGCTTTGCTATGTCTTTAGCACTGACCTTGCACTTCTTCATCAGCCCTTCGATTGCCTTGGGAAGCTGTTCCGAGTAACCCTCGTCCAATAGATGGCGATCCTCCCACGCACGGACAAAGTGGTCATTGTGAGCTCTCCATTCCCCTGCGTATTCATCCGAAACGGAATAGCTACCCAGCAGTTCTGCTACCACATTGGTATCACCAATGAGAAGAGCAGCTCCAGCGTCGCCATACTGCGCCTCCCCCATACCAGCTGGCGCCCCCTCCCGCATATCAGCGGTGGCAACCAGCATGTTCTTCACAGTTCCCGCTTTGACCGCATCCAGCGCTGCAGATAGCGCTTGCGTCCCTGAGCGCAGCGAGTTGCAGAAGTCGGCGGTGCGGACATCACCCCGCATGTCCAAGGCTGTGGCCACGATTGCAGAGCTCTGTTTCTCCTTATACGGAGCACAGGTGGTGCCAAGGTATAGCCCCTCCACCTTCTTCGGGTCCATGCCGGCAAGGCAGTTGTTGCCAGCATCCCATGCCATCGTCACCGCATCTTCATCATAGCTGGCTATCGACTTCTCGCCGGGTATTGGGAAGCCTCCCCAAGCCTTGTAGAACTCCTCGCGGACCACCCGATGATAAGGGATGTAAGCGCCGAAAGAAGTTATCCCAACCATTTAGTACACCTCCTCATTATTTAGTTTGTGAGGGCTAATTAAAGCCCCTATAATTAAAGTCGGCCCACAATCTAGCCGACTGCATCTGCTTCACGTAATTTCTTGATGCGAGCGTTATCATAGCCCAAATCGCGCAGTATCTCATCAGTATATTTGCCGAAGCGCTCGCTCCAGTTCCGCACCTCAACCGGGGAGTCCGATATCTTATGCATCGAGCCTACCAAATTTATCCGACCAAGGGTAGGATGATTCGTTTCAACTATCATGCGACGGGATATCAGGTGAGGATCGGACTCTAGCTCATCTACACTGTAAACCGGAGCAACGCAAGTGTCCTTCTGCCGCAGCAGCGCGAACCACTCGTCCCGCGTTTTGGTGAGAAAGGTCTTGCGGAAATAACGGAACATCTCATCCTTCTTCTCGCCTTCATCGTACTGGTAGGGTATGAAATCCTCACAACCTAATAGCTGACATAGATTGGAAAAAAACCAAGGTTCCAACGCTCCGAGGCTAATATACTTCCCGTCCTTGGTCTCATATATATTATACCAGGGATATTTACCACTAAGCATGCCTTCCCCTCTATGTGGTACGGGACCTCCAAGCAGGTATGGGTTTATCTCCTGGATACTAAGCTCCACCACTGCATCGAGCATGGACATGTCAACAAACCGCCCCTGACCAGTGCGCTCACGGGATAGCAGTGACGCCAGTATCCCGATGGCCGCTGACATTCCCCCTGCAGCAAAATCAGCGAGAACCGTTCCCGGGATAACAGGCGCTCCTCCGGCAGACCCGGTGAGCCCTAAAAGGCCGCCCATGGCTATATAGTTGATGTCATGGCCTACCAGATCACGATACGGCCCGGACTGCCCGTAGCCAGTCAGCGAGGCATATATTATTCGAGGGTTGATTTTTTTGACGTTTTCGTAGTCCACCCCCAAGCGCTGCGCCACCCCCGGGCGAAAACCCTCCATAACCACATCGGCCGTTTTAACGAGGTCATAGAAAACATCCCGACCAGCAGGTGATTTAAAATCGATTCCTATATTACGGCAGTTCCGCAGACCGGGGCGTACTCCGTCGAAGAGCATTGTATAGGGGGCACCACGGCGCTCGGGGTGGGCTTCATAGACCTGAATCACGTCAGCGCCGAGGTCGCCGAATGTAGTAGAGCAGAAAATGCCAGGGCCGAGCCAAGTGATATCGACTATCCTTATCCCTTCCAGGGCCAGCGTCATTTTCCCACCATTTTTACACGAAGAAAGGGCCGGGATGCAGCCCGGCCACTACAAGTATTTATACGAGGGCCTTACCTATGTTGACCCGACTGTGGAGCTAAATTAAACCCATAGGAACTATATCATGCGCCAGCAACCACTGTCAATGGTCAGCACTATATATCGACCGCCTCACAGGCCAACTTTTAGCTAGCTCTATCGCAAGCTCTAGGAGACCCAGCTTGTTCAACGACGATTATCATCAGACCTGTTTTCAAAAAATCAGGTCAGCCTCATTAATCGTACAGCTATTTTATACAGTAAACTATTAAATCTTGATCACGCCGCGTATCAGCTTGCCGCTCTGCAAATCCTGGAAAGCTTCGTTAATCTGATCCAGGCTGTATTTCTTGCTAATGAGTTTGTCTATAGGTAACTTTCCAGCCATGTATAGATCCAGCCAGCGCGGTATGTCGATCTGAGGGACAACATCACCCTGCACCGAACCAGTAATGGTCTTGCCAAGGAAGAACTCAAACGGAGCTATATTAAGCATGGCGGTTATGGGAGCCATCCCGGCCACCACAAACACTCCTCTAGCGCGAATCGAGCCAAAGGCTTTCATCATTACCTCAGGACTGCCGATAAATTCGGCGGCAACATCGGCTCCGCCACCTAGTATCTCCATGATCTTTACCTGGGGATCATCTTTCTTTGCGTTGATGGTGTAATCGGCTCCGAGTTGTTTAGCCATCTCGAGTTTGTTATCGAGGGCATCAATTGCAATCACCTTGGCACCGGCGAGCTTGGCACCCATGACTGCACTCAGCCCCACACCGCCGCAGCCGAAGATAGCCACGCTCTGACCGGCTTTAATCTTCGCTGTGTTGATGACTGTGCCGATACCGGTGGAGGTGCCGCAGCCCAGCAGGCACGCTACCTCCATCGGAGCATCCTTTCTGATTTTCACCGCGGACCGCTCATGAACCACCATCTTCTCCGCATAACAGGCAAGCCCAAACAGATGATGTACTGCCACATCTCCCTTATGCAGACGTATGCCGCCATACGGTAAAGAGCCCATCATCTGAATTGGCAGGTTTTCAACACACCAAGTAGGCTGGCCATTGTAACAGTAATGGCATTTCCCGCAGCTAAATGTCACCATAGTGATAACATGGTCTCCGGGCTGGAGCGTTGTCACGCCCGGGCCAACCTTTTCCACTACCCCAGCCCCCTCGTGTCCCGGCACAAAGGGCAGGGCCTGGGGCATTTCACCCTTCATGAAATGAAGGTCCGAGTGGCACACGCCGACGGCTTGAAGTTTTACAAGCACTTCGTTTGCCTGTGGCTCATCAAGTTTAAGATCCTCGATCTTCAGCGGTTTTCCAACCTCGTTTAATACTGCTGCCTTCATTATTGTCTCCTCCTTTAGCTATAATTTTTCTGGGTAGAGTTATGCACTCTCCAAGACTTTCTCCGCTTTAAGCTTTTCAATCTCTGCTTGCGACATCTTCAGCAGATCCCGGCATATCTCCTCTGTATGCTGCCCTAAGAATGGGGCCAATTTGGCGGGAACCGGCGGGGTCTCCGACATATGAAAAGGAATATTAGGATAGAGCCTCTTCCCGACCTCAGGGTGGTCAAGTTCTACTATAGCTTTGTCGTAAGCGATCTGCGGGTCACTCATTGTGTCAGGTGCCCGCTGCACTTCACCTGCAGCAACGCCAGCGCCCTGCAGCAAATACATAATTTGTCTAGGCTCCAGGGTCGCTGTCCATTCTGCAATCTTTTTATCAAGCTCGTCAACATTTTTCAGACGCCCCGTCACATCGGCGAATTTGGGGTCTCGGGTCCATGCCGGATCGCCCAGCGCCTTGCTAAAACTGCGCCACTCCTCGTTGCTGAACACACTTATAGACACCCAACTGTCCATGCCTTTGGCAGGGTAGCAATTGTGGGGCGCAGCATACGCGCAACGGTTACCCAATGGCTGAGGCACCTGATTGTTCATCGTATATTCCAGATACCTCTCACCCATAAGAGCGGCAGCAACCTCCGTCTGCGCCATATCGATGAACTGCCCCTTGCCGGTGCGGCGCCTGTAGTCGAGGGCAGCAAGTATAATTATCGCTGCGTGCTTGCTGGCCATATGGTCGGGGAGTGGTGAGTTGGAGCCTGCGGGGAAGGGATCTTCCGGCTGTTTCCAGATGGAGAGCATGCCCGAGGCCGATGAGAGCATCGGTCCATAACAGGGATAGTTTTCATGTGGCCCGCCGCTGCCGAAGCCCTGGCTACTCACATAAATGATATCAGGTTTGATCTTTCGCACCTCTTGATAACTGAAGCCCAGGCTCTTCACCACGCCTCCTCGGAAGTTTTCTGCCACGACATCACCCACCTTAATAAGACGTCTTACGAGTTCTTTTCCCTTTTCACTTCTAAGATCGACCCCAAAGCTGCGCTTATTACGATTCCCCTCGTTGAAACCAGCAACGGAATTTTTAGGCCCGAGTGTTCTGACAAAGTCCAGATGTTCGCTTGATTCAATCTTGATAACATTAGCCCCGAGCTCCCCTAATATCTTACCAGCATCAGGGATAACCGCCCCCTGACCAAAACTTATTACTATTACCCCTTCAAGTGCGCTGCGTGTCATTTCCATAACCTCCTAAAGCACCCCAGCATAACTGAGGGCGATCAGATCGTCTTTAGTGAAACCCAGTTCCCCGCAATATATCTCTTCGTTATGCTCTCCGAGGCACGGCGCAGCACGCCGAACCTCTGCCGGTGATTCTGACCACTTGTACGGCGGTCCAGGATACTTACCCTTGCCCGCTATCGGATGGTCCACATCTATGAAAAATTTCCTCGCAGTAGCATCAGCACTATTAACAAACGTGGGTATGTCATAAATCGGGGATATAGGAACACCCTCACGGAACCCGGCCTCCCACAGCTCTATCTGCGTGAATTTTGTAGTGAATTCAACCATGAGCGCATATAGATCATCTGCGTTAGCGACCCTATAGATGAAATTCTCCCATTCGGGCAGGAGAAGCACCTCGGGATTTCCCAGCACCCGGAGCAGTGCCTGCCAGTTCCTTGGGGTCAGCGCTATTACTCTTACGTAGCCATCCTTGCACGGGTAAACAGGATAAATCATTGCCCCCAACCGACCTTCGGGAATGGGAAGGTTCGATGCGCCAGCTACCAGTGAGAAGGAGTAAATAGGCACAGACCAGGGATAAAGCCCATGACGGGCGGCCTCGTGTACCGAAACATCGATTTTTTGACCCTTGCCTATGGCATCGCGGCAAAAGAGGGCTGAGAGTATTTGGATATCGGCGCATACCGATGCGGAATCATAGGCCGGGGTGCCTGGCAGCAATGTAGGAACCTTGCCGCCATAGCCGCTGGTAATCATTACGCCACTGAGGGCGAAATCGACAATATTGGACCCCTTATAGTCCCTGTATGGGCCGCTTAGTCCAAACTCGGTTACACCTACCATTATCAGGTTGGAATTAATGCCCTTCAGTACATCGAAACCCAGCCCCAGGTTTTCCATATAGCCAGGCCCGAAGTTCTCCACCAGCACATCGGCAGACTTGGCCAGCTTTTTGAGTATATCCTTACCATCATCAGATTCCAGGTTAAGCGTTATACCGCGTTTGTTGGCGTTGCGGTAGAGGAAGTAGAAGCTCTTCTCCGGATGTGGATCCCCGTGGAGGAATGGGGGGATTTTACGCCCTATATCCCCCTGTGGAGGCTCGACCTTCACGACATCCGCACCCATATCAGCAAGGACCTTGGTACAGTATGCGCCCCTGCTATCAGTGAGGTCTAACATGCGGTATCCTGACAAAGCGCCCTCTTGCTTTTTTGGCATAAGCATACCTCCAGCCTATAGATTTCTTTGTGAAATGCTCCCGAGAAGTCCACGAGTTTTGTTGTCATTCACTTCCGTATGAGAACGAACCGCTTTGCAGTCGTCCTCAAGGCCTAATGAGTGCCGGTGGTTCTTTTGCAGTGTTGAATAAAAAATCATAATTTACAACAAATAGGGCCACAGAATGCGGTCCTACTATCTTGTCCAAGGTGTTTTCCTTGATTATTACTCTTTGGAGTATTTAAGGTTACAACCCTGCAGCCCATCATGTTAGCATATTCTAAATAACATTACAACGATTTCTCAACTTTTATGCGTCTTTGTAAGATGCATTGAAACCTAGCATTTACGACCTTCGCTACTAGTCCAATTAAAGACTCTCGCTGCATGGATGGGGTTTTCGATAACAAGTAAATGGTATCTATTACATCAATTATGGTGGAGCTGAGGGGATTCGAACCCCTGACCTCCTGAATGCAAATCAGGCGCTCTCCCAGCTGAGCTACAGCCCCGTTATGACAAATGGTGGGCGGTATAGGACTTGAACCTATGACCTTCT
>Ga0172363_10001905_pt1 | contig 16780 bp, 18 predicted proteins | sample LakKivs2_kivu2a2_FD_114541 | JGI IMG/M metagenome (GOLD analysis project Ga0172363, IMG submission 114541) | Sediment microbial communities from Lake Kivu, Rwanda - Sediment s2_kivu2a2 | ecosystem: Environmental > Aquatic > Freshwater > Lake > Sediment | place: Rwanda: Western Province, Lake... | reverse complement strand
TTATATCATATTTGACAGGGTTGTACTTAGAAGCACAAAAAATCTTGGACACAGTTAGAACAGTTGCAAATACTCCAGTAATGGCACCTCAAGTCGATAAAACTTTACAAATGTATCATTCGGCAGTTGGCAGATAAAAAGGCCTAGATTGTTTTTCTTATTTTTATAGCCTTATTTATTAAAAATTACCTGAAGATAAAATTAAAAGAAAGAAGTAGCTAACTAAGCAAATCTTAGCACTACTGATTTCTCTTCTTTTTAAACTCTAAGAGTTTACTCTCCAAATAATTTTACTTCTTTTATTCCTTCTTCGCCACTTGTTAACCAGTATAGTATTATTATCGTTATCACTACTAGCACTATCAATGCTAAATCTTCACCGCTTAGACCAATGCCGAAACTTGGAGCCACTACATCACCGAACCAACTTGCCATCGCTGCACTAGAGAAGAATAGACCTAAAGTAAACAAGAATGCTACTATTACTAATATCGGTAACATTCTCTTCCCTAATTTTGTCCATCCTTCTTCTGTTGTCACGAACGGTCCTAACAATAGACCAACGAGCATCACGAAGATCAACAGCGTCACTATCGATATCGAACCCATTGCAAACATCGATGCGAAAAATATGCTTATCTGTGGTGCAAAAGGCGAGAATACCACTACGTACAACGAGATTATCAATGCTACTATTGCGTTTATTCTGTTAACGTATGCTCCTTTACCGAACACTTTTGTCTTCACTAGCAATGCGTAAAACACTGCGAACACGAAGAGGAACGGTAGGTATAGTGCATACACATCTGCACTGCTCATCAGGGCATCAATTAAAGCCATTAATTAACCTCCTTCCTTTGGTTTTTCTAATTCAGGTGCAGCCTTTTCAGCTCCACCCCATGTAATAAATATTATCGGAATTGCTAATAAAATTATCACTATAACAGCAATGATTACATCAGATGTTTGTTCAAACAATTCGGGTCCTAACATCACTTTCCAGAGGCCGCTCGTTGCAAATATGACGAAAGCGAATATGATACCTATCACCAATGCTGCTCCCGCTTTGTTCCCCTGAAATAAATTTTTGGAAAGATAACCTGTCAAATCTGGTGGTAAGAACATACCAGTAATCAAGAGGGCGATCATAAAAACTAGAGTCACAACAATACCTTGTGTGAAAAAGGCAGCTAATTGTGTTTGTATATCTATGCCTAAAATAACGGGTGATGCCCAAACCATGAATGATGCTATTAGAGCAACTACGGCATTAACTGCAACATTTTCATCTGGCTTTCCAAACACTTGGCTCTTCCTAAGAAGACCGTAGAACACTGCTGATGTCAGAATGTATGGTAGCATAAATTTGAAAAATCCTAATTCTGTCAACCTTTGTATTACTGGTGTGAATATGTCTGCCATATAATCACTCCTTCTTTCCTGCACCTCTTTGAACTCCGACTAATATCAAAACCCCGATGATTAAAGCGGCCAACATAATTATCATAGCATTAACATCAGCTTGAATGCCAGTACCTTGATAACCAGAGGATAAAACTGTGTATAAACCGCTGGTAAAGAATAAGACTCCAAAGAATAGACCTATGAACATCCATATTATCCAACTGCTCTTGAAGACTTCAGTTAAAGTTTCGGAAAATTTTGGGTAGAACATACTAGCTCCGACCAAGCCAAAAACGAAAACTAACATTAACACAAAACCTTGAGTTATAAACGCCGCCAGAGGTGCTCCAATTTCAAACGCAGTACTGGCCAAATAACCCCATACGAAGAATGAAACGGAGATGGATAAAATAGCGTTAATAGTTGGGTCGAACATCTTAGATCTTTTTAATAAACCCCACATAATAGCTGCTGTTATAACCCATGGCAAAAAGAATGAAAATATTCCTAAATCAGCCAGCCTATCTGTAATAAGTTGAAACGGGTTTAACATGAATGCTCATAGAATAATTAGTAAAGAGTGAATAAATATTTACCCGAATTAATCTTTCTTAAATCTTTGGACTAAATCTGTCAGAGATCGTACACTTTCTATCAATGCTGGTAATGCATCCTTGAAAGCTTTTTCAAGACTGGACATTCTTGCATTTATATCGATCAGCGAGTCTTTTAATGAGTCTAACTTAACGATAATGGACTGTTCAGTTTGTGAAGTGCCCTTTGTTAGGATCGATAGTTGATGATGCAAGTTTGAAAGGTTTCTTTCTAAATCAGCATTTCTTACTCTAAACTCCGCCAATTTCTCATCGACATCTGCCATTCTCTCACGCACGATAGATTCAACCAATTCTTCTGTCCCATATTCTTCAGTAGCTTGTGGGTATTGTAAAGACGGCTCTGGGATTTGTGGCATTGGTGGTGCTTGAGGTTGACCAAATGTGGGCAAGGCTGTTTGTGGCTCAGGTTGTCCAGAAATTTTTAATTCCAATGCCTGAGTTAAAGCTCTATCAATCTCCTCTGCACTAAAACCTTCTTTCCTGAGAACATCTATAATCTCTGGTTCCGAGAAACCTTTATCACTCAATTCTTTTACTCTATCAGTTGGGATAAAACCTTTACCTAATCTTGGTGACTCTTCAGCTCTTTTTCCAAGTCCTAATAATTTGATCATCGTTAACACCTACAATCAAAATTCCGGTTTGTTTCAATTTATATTTATCTCAAGGAGGTTATTAAGTTTTTTTACTGAGTTTTTCATCTATCATCCTTTCCACTTCGTCTCTCGTAGCAAACTTGGATTTAATAGGACTATATAGGTCTAACAAACTTTCCAATTCCTTGACTTCAGATTTTCTGGCTGTTTTATCGATCGTTTTATTAATTCTTAGAATCTCGTTCCTGAGTTCAGAAAGATTATTAATAATACTTTTAATATCAGTGCTGATTTCTTCAAAGTCTTTTTTTATACCCTCAATCTCGTTTATGATTTTTTCTTCTATTCCCCCAATCCTCATTTCTATAGCATCAAGCCTCTGTTCAAGTGATCGTATTCTTCTAGTGTTAGTACTCATGATTTTTACGACTTCGTTGCTGAATGTTTGAACATCTGCAGCTTCCTTTTCAAAAACCATATTACCAATAGTAATTTTGATTTTTTCTGTAATAAAGATAACTAGAAATCAATTTTAACCAGCAGGATAAAATATTCTTAGGTGCTTGCTTGGTCTGTAGTTTTGAAATGAATAATGAATTAATGGTCGTTAATTGCGCCAACTGTTTATTCGGCTCAAGTTTAGAGGATTTTGATGTATGTTTTGCTAAGACTATAGATAAAATCATTGAAGTAAAAAAAATTGAGGGAGTAGTACTTTCTGGAATCAGAGAATATGAGTATGATTATGAACAGACCAAAATGTTGATTGAAATCGCTGAGGTTTATGATAGATTAGTGAATAGAGAGAACATACTGAACTACTCTTTACTCGGTAACCAGAAATGTGATAGTTGTTTTCCTAAACGAAGTTCTGAAATACGGTTCATAGTTCAAGAGATGATTAGAAAAGATCCGATAGGTGCATACGTGAAAATTGATAGACTGATTAGATCTTACTTGAAGGGGACGGGAAAAGAATCACAGATGTGTCGTATGTGTTATAAGTTTTATGTTGATAAAGTTTTGACGCCTATAAAAAATGCGCTCGAGAGTACGATTTTAATTCAAGCAATCAAAAACAAATTGCACAAATACAGATCGGGAGATAGAGGTTTATACAGAATGATTTTTCATCCTCTGATAAGACCCCAATTCATGTTGACCAGGTATAAACCAATACCACCAAAAGATGGGATGCCAATCAAAAGATACAATATTAATGGGACAACGGTCGAGATATTCAAAGTTCCTGGACAAGTAAGAGTTTATTATCATATCTCTCCACCGGAGTTCAAACTTTCTGATGAAGAATATACTGTTTTAGACGATGCAAGAAAATATCTTGCCGGATACAAACCGACTGAAAGGGAATTCTCTGAACCAGAGAAAGCAAGAGAAACATTCATGAACATGAGTAAAGACGTTGTTAGGAGATTGGTAAGGAGTAGAGGTTTAAAATTAACGGCAAATGAGATTGACGAAATGGCAAACATACTCTCAAGATACACAGCGGGTTTTGGAATTTTAGAAGTATTGTTAACAGATAGTAAAATTCAAGATGTCTACATAAATTCCCCGATCGGAACAATGCCGATTTTTGTTGGACATGATGAATTTGAAGAATGTGAAACTAACCTTATACCGACGAGAGAGGATGCAGAAAGTTGGGCTACTAGGTTTAGGCTTTTGTCTGGCAGACCATTGGACGAGGCTAATCCTGTTTTGGACACGGAATTGTACGTTCCTGGTGGAAGGGCTAGAGTCTGTGTAATAACAAGAAGTCTCTCACCAGAAGGAATAGGATATGCCCTGAGAAGACATAGGGAGAGACCGTGGACTTATCCTCTTTTCATGAATGTCAAATATTTTGATTCTTTATTTACAGGGTTGATGAGTTTCCTGATTGACGGTTCTAGAGCTTTGTTGGTAGCTGGAGGTAGATCCTCTGGAAAAACCTCATTGTTGGCAGCCACGATGCTTGAAATTATGAAAAAGTTTAGGATTGTAACTCAAGAAGACACGCTCGAATTACCAGTGATACAACTAAGAAATTTGGGTTATAACATAGAAAGATTGAAGTCACGTTCAGTGATAACAAAGGTTGAGACGGAACTACCAGCAGAAGAGACTCTAAGAACTGCATTACGTTTAGGTGACACATGCTTAATCGTTGGTGAAGTTCGTTCTGTGGAAGCGAAGGCTTTGTATGAGGCTATGAGAATTGGAGCATTAGCTAATGTTGTCGCTGGAACCATTCATGGAGAATCCGCTTATGGTGTTTTTGATAGAGTTGTTAACGATTTGGGAGTTCCTGCCACTAGTTTCAAGGCAACGGATGTTGTAGTAGTGTGTGGTATGCTCAGATCAGCCGATGGTTTACGTAAGTTTAGAAGAGTTGTTGAGGTAACTGAGATTAAGAAACATTGGAAGGAAGATCCTGTTGAAGAAGGGGGATTCGCAAACTTGATGGAATATTCTGCAAAAGAAGATAAGTTAAAACCAACTGGTACTCTATTGAACGGAGAATCATATGTAATAAATGAGATTGCTAAGAGAGTAAAAGAATGGCATGGTAACTGGGATGCTGTGTGGAGTAACATTGAGCTGAGGGGAAAAATTAAACAAACTATCGTGGATTACGCAAATAAATTAAAAAGACCGGAATTATTGGAAGCTGAAACAACATCGAAGAGTAATGAAATGTTCCATTTGATAGCTGATGAAGTTAGAAGAGAAGTTGGAGTTTTAGATTCGAAGATGATGTATGACAAATGGATGGAATGGTTTAAGAAAGAGTTGAAGTTATGATAGAAGATTGGAAAAAATGGCTTGCCCCATTAATCATAGGTATAATTTTAGTAGCATTATTCATTTCTTGGGTATGGGGTCAGCTATCAAACCTACCAATTGCGTATGTTGGTAAGGGAGAAAAGGCTAGGTTTATCAGGTATTTATCCTGCGCAGCTGCTATGTGTAGTGCGTGGCATCAGACTGATGATGATGCATGTCATAGTGGAGAAGTAATGAGTCAAGGTCTGGAATACGAGGGTGACACGTTGATAAAAGGATGTAAAGAGTTATGCGAAGAGATAAGAGATCGAGAGGGAGGAACAGCTCTAGAGCATTATTGTGGTGAAGACTATGCTTTTAACTTTACTTTTAGAGATTATGTTAATTTTACTTCTTTGGATATTAGAAATATAGCAAGCTTCAGGGATAGAATTATACATAGTAGTTGTTATGAATGTCCAGGGTTAGATTTGCATTATATCATAATAATTGCTGGTTTAATACCCACACGTAAACAATTTGCGATAGCAACACCTTGGGGACGATGGTTTTCAGAAGGTTATTTGTGCAGTAACAGTGATCCGATTAATGATTGCACTAGACCTGATAAATATGATAAGGATGTGGGTGTTATATGGTTGCCACACAACGACGCACAAAACTGGTGTAACGGCAATTATGTTTATCCTACAATAGACTCATGGGCTTATTGTGAATTCGATGAAACAACACCAGAACTTTGGATTTGGCCTGGACCTGATTTACCACATACAGAGAAATATTGGGAATGGGAAACTGGTAGTTGGTTACCGATAATAGGGGGTAGTTTTTTTACATCTTGCGGCTATCGTGCAGATGCATTTGGAACTGAGTATTGGTGTCCTCAAATCTTTATCTATGATAGTCATCCTTCAAACTGTCCTTAGTCTCAAAACATTATCTTTTACTAAAATAAAATTATAAATGAAATAATGTTGAATGAAAGATTCGCAAAGCTAGAAAAGGGAATGGATAGTTGGTATGAATACTTATGTAATTATTTTGGTAGAGCTTTCAAGATCCCTTTGAAAGATGAACAATTTAAAAAATTATCAGAACGACTTGAGTTCTGTGATTTGAATGTAAAGCCAAGTTACATTTACACGACTACAATAATTTTTGCAGTTATGGGAATTGTTTTCTCAGCGATACTATTCCTTCTCGGACTATCTACATATGCTTTATTCACGATATTCTCATTCTTAGGGTTTGCTTACTACCTTTTAGTCTATCCCACAATACTGACGAGACACCTCAGAATCAGAGCTACCTCAGATCTAATTCAGGTTGCATTCTATCTTGTCATTTCTTTGAGACTCGTTCCAAACCTAGAAACGGCCTTAATGTTTGCATCTTCGAACATAAAAGGTGTAGTTGGTAAAGATTTAAGAAAGATGGCTTGGGGTATGTCAGTTGGGAAATACATGAGTGCAGATGAGGTTTTAAACGCTTTTGCCATGAAATGGAAGCAAGAAAACCTAGAATTCTACGAAGCAATAAACTTGATAAGAACTTCGATTTCACAGCATAAAGAGAAGAGAGAAAAAATGCTCGATGAGGCAGTGAACATACTACTACAAGGTAATATGGAGAGAATGAAACACTACTCAACACAACTGAGGAATCCTTTGATGATAATAACGACTCTTGGGATTACGCTTCCAGTTTTGACGATTATACTCTTCCCAATAATTACTATATTCCTTACTGAGACTATTGAACCTATCTTGCTTTTCTTCTTCTATGATGTTATACTACCACTCGTTATTTATTATGTAATGACTGAAACACTAAAAACCAGACCTATAGCATTAAGTAGCATAGATATATCAGACCATCCTCAAGCAAGATCGATGAAAAAAATCGTTTTAAATTTCTTTGGAAAAAAAATAGCATTCCCAACTATAATTGTTTCCATTTTACTGGGAGTGATATTTTGTTCGATCGGGTATTACATAACTACATTGCCGGGTGACCCTGTTTCGTTAACAAAAATAGTAGGGGGGTTACTGATACTTTTTGGGATTGGGTTCGCCATCATTTTTTACTCATTCTTTCATTTTTACAAGAACATCGATATTAGGGATGACATCAAGAATATGGAGAAAGAATTCGGTGAAATATTGTTTCAGCTCGGTTACACCCTGTCAATGGGTATCCCCCTAGAAGCTGCTTTAGAGAAGTCTCATGAAAGAACTAAAGATTTGAAAATATCCGAGCTTTTTGAAAGAGTTTTGAACAACATAAAGAGGTTTGGGTTCACGTTCAAAAAAGCTTTGTTCGATAAAAAGTATGGAGTGATAAAATATTTTCCTTCGAACATAATACAATCGACGATGGATATGATATCGGACTATATCGAGAAAGGAGTTGTTGGAGTTTCTAAAGCAATACTATCCATATCAAACTATATAAAATCTATGCATTCTGTGGAAGAATATATGAGGGATATTTTAGACGAAACTACATCGAGCATGAGGATCATGATGAATTTACTTGTTCCTATCGCTTCAGGAGCAGTAGTCGGTATAGCAACTATAATGATAATGGTCTTATATCAAATTGTAAGCCTCTTAACCAATGTCACTGGTCTGGCTGAAGCATACCCACAACAACTTGGTCCAGATGTTTTGAGTGGGTTAGTCGACATAAAGAATATAATGCCTGCGGAAGTTTTTTTGGTTGTTGTTGGGATATACATGATAGAGATAACTATAATGCTGGCTATGTTCATAACCTCGTTAGAGTATGGAGATGATCCTTTAGATAAACACTATCTCATAACTGTGAATACTGTAATAAGCCTATGTATTTTCAGTTTTTCCATCTTATTAATTTATTTTATATTCAAAGGACTAATTAGTTTTATATGGGTCTCATGAAAAAAGGGGATGTTAGATCAGCCTTAAACTGGAAAGTTATACTGATACTCTTAATCGCGTTTTTGATTATGCTTTTTTTATTCCAGATAGGAATTATTACAAAGATAGTTGAAAGTATAAAACCAATATTAACAATAATACCGGGATGAATATGAAGGGAATTACAGGACATCAGATGGCGATAATCATGTCGATAATAGTTGCGATCGTAGTCATAGCATTGGTATGGGTATTCCTTGCCAAGGGAACAGAGGGTATTTCAGAGTTATTCGATAAAATAATCCAAGCTTTCTACAGTACTCTATGTGGAATACTCGGTTCTTGGGGATCTTTGTTCATGCCTGGTATGTGTTAGTGATGTTATGGTGGAGATAAAATTCATAATAGAAATACTCTTGTTAGTAATAACTCTTGTAATAGTACTTTATTGGGTATATACCAACTATAGCAACGTTGTCGATGCTTTCATAGAATGGTTAAGGGAAATGCTGAGTTGGTAGCATGGGAAAGTTGAGCACTAATAAAATAATAATGGTTATTCTTTGTTTAGCAGTAGCTTTTGTCATGATATATATTTTTTGGACAAATACACCCAGTGTTGTCATAACTAAATTATATCCTGAAAAAAGCAGATTGGTCAGGTACATGGCATGTAGTTTGGCTATTTGCACAAAGGGTTGTGATGGAAGTGATCCTACTGTAGAGAATATTTGTTTGGAGAATTTTACTGATACACCAGAATGCGACATAGAATGTAAGAGTGCGTGCGAATATTTATCAGGGGGGGATTTACCTGGGCCTGGTGAAGCATGTGGTAGGAGTTATACTCTGCAATTGACGATTGAAGGAGGGGGGATTTTAGGAGGGGCGCCCTTAAGAGGGATATATACCAGATGGTTTAGTCTCACAGCAGGTTGTGGAAGTTGCACTGATGCTAAAGATTTGATGACATACATGAAAGAAGGGTTTTTTCCACGTTGTGGTCCGCCTCCTTTATATATATTTCTTACAATGTTGCCACATTCATGGATATGGACACAAACTAGCATTCCGTGTGTTGGAATCCTTTGTCCAATAACACGTAGTTCAGCTGGTGCTTTCCCAAACCTTCCAGAGCCTAGTGATATTGTTTCTTCTGCAGAATTGTACGGTGGGATTTTTGATACGGATAGTGAAGCATGTAAACATGGATCGGGAAAAATTTGTTTGGAACCTGAAGTTGCCAGAGCTACGTTTGGTTGTTATGAGGAATCACCATTTAAAGATCAGTTGCCACTTGTCGGATGGTCTCCTTCAGCTTCATTCTGCGGTGGAGATATGGGTTATTATCAATGCAAATTCCAGGGTGATCTGTACATATGGTCACAATTAAAAGACCCGGATGATACTGATAAAGCGAATGTTTACATCAACTCAACCATACCAGAACCTGGCTACTATACTGTAGATGTGACACCAACCGATGTAGTAGTGAGTGAGACTCCTGAAGAAGTTTTGTATGGTATAGTCATTAAGAACCAATTGGGAACACCAAAAACTTTTTATATAGATTTCGGCTATGGTGTGGAACCAGATATAGAAAATATCTGTAGTTTTTACGTCGATGATGAATTAAAAAATTCTGTATGGATCGATTCTGAAGATGAGGAAATAGTAGAATTAAGATGCGATATCCCTGAAGAGCCTTCGGGTAATTTGTTCAAGAAAAATACTATTCCTATTAGTGTATGGCCTGCAGGTGAAGGACGCGTAGAACCAAATGTTTATTTAACGATCATCGATTTTGGAATAGAAGTGGTTCCTCTAGACCCAGATGATTTCCCAAATGGAGATAGAGCAACTGTTGGACTGGGAGAACTTGCTAATTACAACGTGACTATCACGAACAAATTTAACGAGAAACAGACTTTTGGGTTATGGAATGATACAGATGATAATGTGGATTGTATAGATTTGCCCGAATTCACGGATGTTGATGGGTACGAAAGTAAGACTATAATAATGAGATGCAGTTCTGATGATGAGGGTGAGTACAATATAATTGTAACGGCAGAGCATACTACGACTGGTTTAAAAAAGGATGATTCTGTTCGCTTGCGGGCTGCACGTTGTAGAGGTAATTTGCATTTGGGCGCTCCTGCTAGTGTTTCATCTGGAACTGGTTTTGAGATCAAAGCAAGTGGGTTCGAGGGTTGTGATGAAGAAGTTATAGAATTGAGGTTTATACATAGTGAATTGGGTCCGGACTATTATTGTACACCTGATCCCCCAGGCGAGGTATGTGATTTTTCTTTTGTTGCCCAAAGCCCAGGAATTTATAGAGTCTACGGTAATATGACCATATCGGGTGAAATTAAGACTAATACTACAACGATTACTATTACTAATAGAGCAGATAATCCCGCAAAAAAAGAAGATAGGTCGGGTGCTTGTTGGTTTAATTGGATTTCTCCACAACTTGGAGCATATACAATATGTAGAGATCCAAATTATAAAGTTACCTGTGAATGCACACAAAATTATAATGGTGAGGAAGGCTATGATCACTGTTGTGATCCTCAAGATTGCTGGGGTACTAGTATAAGCGCATCTAACCTTTGTTGTTCTGGTTTAACGCTTGGTGGTAGGGATGTTTACTACCCTGGCCCTAAATGTTGGGGGGATGGTTGTGTGCCATGTTTATCGCCAGATTTCTATACGGGCTATCCATGCGATGAAGTTTGGCCTCACAACTGTGGTCCCTATACTTACATAAGCCAATATGCCATACAAATGAGTCCAGATTATTGTCAAAGTAATGATGGGTGCAGGAGAAATATATTAATCAAGGGAGATACTAATCTGCCTGGATTTGCAAGGGGGTACGTAGAGTTCACACAAGACAACTCTTACATACAAATTGATATCAGGACTGGTAGTATCGCAGAAGACTTGAAACCAAGGCCTATCCATGGAGTCCAGGTTGTTGCATTGAATTACACTACAGACGAAAGTTATGCTCAGACACATGAGCCAGTTAATTTTGATTTATATCTCTTGGACGAGGATGAAAATGAAATATATCATGAGAAAAAATCTGTTAAGGTTTCAGATTTTACGGATTATAATTTTTATGCAAAATTAGGTTATGAGCAATGGGTTTGGGACAACGTAAAAAGGATAAGAATTGAAGGTGAAGCAGGTTTACTCATTGATTATATTGGGCTTTTGAGTGCGGAAGGTGTTCCTTACTGTTCTTATGGTGATGCCCCCACGAACAGAATAGTCAATGATGGCACGACTTGTTTTTGGAATTTAGATTGTGCAGATTTCAATAAAAACGGGTGGGATGGAGAAGAAGATACAACCGTGGGTGCAGTAGGAGAATGTGATTGTTCGAGTGGAACATGTGGAAGAGGATATTGTGAGTACCCACTGGGCAATGGAAAGAGTATTTGCTATCATTTCGTAGAATGTGCTCATGGAGGATGGAGAATAGGTGGGAGTGATTGGACCCTAGAGGGTGTTGGAAAATATCATAACACTGATCTGGACTGGGATTGCAGTGGTTATGAAATCGTTGATACAGGGACATGTGGATGGAAGAAAACAGGAGGGGTATGTTGATTGGATAAAAAAACTCTTTTCATAATCGTTTTCTCAATTATTTTTTTAGCGATTATCCTCATCATAGCCTATCTCTTGATAAGCGGTTCTAGTCCTTACTTTGATCAATTCTTGGGAAAATTAGAAGAAAAGGTAAAACAATTCTTTAACACAACATTCGGACCATAAAAAATTGATATTCTAGGTTTTAGAAATAATTATTATGAAGGGGAAAATAGCAGTAAGATTTTTATTAGCCATGTTTATTGCAATAATACTCATAGTTGTTGCTGTATACTTAATCTATGTATCGATTAGAGGTGGTAATTGGAATTGTACAAAATGTAAAACTGAGTTTACGGTATGGTGCTCTAAATGCTACGTAGAGCATGCAGCAGATCAGACAACATGGGATGGTGGACCAGAACTAGGTGATGATTTGTATGAATGTATTAATGATTGTGGCTTTTGGACTTCGGCATCAGGTCCAGACCAGAGATGTAATAATGATGCAAAGGAACCTTGTAAGGTCATGGGTGTTTATGATTAATCTTCTTGATTTTAGATACATGAAAAATTCATATTGTATCTTTAACAAAATAATAACATGAAAGGCATAGCAATACCGTACATAATTGCCTTAATTCTGGGGATAATCATCCTAGGGATTATTATATACATGGTTTATAAAGCCTGGCAGGGAGGGTCTTGGGATTGTGTAGAATGTAAAGCCAAGTTTACTACATGGTGTTCTGAATGCTACATGACAAACATGGGAAAAGGTGCTTGGACTGGTGGGAATAAATTAGGAGAAGATCGTTACAACTGTGTGAAGGCTTGTGGTTATTGGTCATCACCACCAGAAACAGTAGATAATCAAGATTGTACTGGAGCAGAAAATCCTTGTCAATCCATAGGGGTTCCCTTTTAAACTAATTTGAGAAATATATAATTATGTCAGTTGGTCAAGAAGAAATTTTCATGATTCTCCTGATAGTGATACTCATCATAGCCTTAGTTATGGGTGTCTATCCTGTTGTTTATGGGTTTGTGAAGAATAAATGTATAACTGAACAGTGGGGTGTTTTGAACAGCATTGATTCAGGTATTACTAGAGTGAAAGAAAAAAATGCCAACATCGAAAACTTTCCGTTTTCAGTATTAAACTGCGTGAAGTGTATGTGGTATGATTCCTTGAATTCAAGATGGGCAATTCAAATAGAAGGGGAGGATGAATTAGAATATAAAGATATTACTTACAAATTGATTAATGTTTCTGAGAATTGCATCACATGCGACGAGCCAAAATTGGATATTAACAATGATGGAATACCGGATAAATGTGCTAATATAGTTGGAGATCGTTCGTATACTTTTGAAGTAGGAAATGACTATGTAATTTGTAAAAATTGTCCCTGATAGCCCTAATTTATGTGATTATTCGATTCTTTTCCGTGATCAAACTGAAGTCATAACTGATTCATTAGATGATCAGCCGATATCATTAGTTTCTTATCAAAACATTTTGTATTTATTCTATCACAACAAGGTAATGCATAAGATAAGGGGACTTAATGTAAGAAAGAAAATAATATCTTATGCATGATTTAACCTTGTTTTCTTTGATATCGTCTGTGACAAAAAGCAAGGCATATTTTCGTCATGCAAGATGGAGTGGTAGAAGATACTGTCCTTGGTGTAATAACAGATCCATTTACAGGCTTGATGATGGAAAATTCAAATGCTCCAGATGCAGGAGGAAGTTTACTGAATTCTCTGGCACATACTTGTCAAGGCTGAAGATACCGTTCAACAACCTACTCTACCTCATTCACATGTTCGTCATGGGAGTACCTGCTTTCAGGATAGCAAAACAAAGCAGCATCAGCAAATCAACGATTGAAAGACTGTTCAGGTTATTCAAGCGAGTCATCTATGACAACAGCCTAGAGGAACTTCAACAACTATCGGGCGAACTGGAGATGGACGAGACTCTGTTTGGTGGCCATAGAAAAGGTAAAAGAGGGTGGGGAGCAGAAGGCAAGCACGTCGTCTTTGGTATCTACCATAGGAATGGCAGAGTCATAGTGTTTCCTGTATCGAACAGGAGGCAAGAAACACTGTTACCCATCATAGACAAACATACCAAACACGGCAGTGTTTACTACACTGATGACTATGAAGGCTATGTATCTTTAGTCATGAGGGGTAAACATATCAGGATAACAAAAGAAAGGGGTAAGCCAGTTGGAGTTAACAACATCAACGGGTTAGAGGGATTTTGGAGTTATGCCAAGGTTTGGTTATACCATTATCGTGGCATCCCAAGACAATATTTCCATTATTACCTCAAAGAAATAGAATTCAGGTTCAATAGTAGAGAAGAAGACTTGTTAGAAAAGATAGTTAACATGTTAGTAAAGTTGGTCCCCCCATCTTAGGTATTACCCACAACAAAAACGACAAACGACATTTATTATATAACTTCTCCTGATGGAGTTAATTGGAATGTTCCTTTTAAATTAACAGACAGTGCTCATTCTTATGGCTATCCTTCCGCTGCCGTTTTAAACAATGAAATCTATGTTTCATACTCGGTAGATTTTGGTGCTATACTTCCTGGTTCCATTGGTTGGGAAATTTTCATCAAGAGGTTTGCCGGTTCATGGACAGATGTTGGTCAGTTAACGAATAATGATGTTTTAGATGGAAGTTCTTATTTAGTTGTTTATCAAGGTAAGCTCTACGTATTTTATCATCGCAACATTGCACTTACAAGTGATTATAATATAAGGTACAGATTCTGCCAGAGCAGTTGTGGTAACATAAATAATTGGAATTCTGAGCAAGAAGCAACTTCGGGAGGGCAACACATTTATCCCTCAGCTGTCGAGTTTGCTGGTAAACTCTACATGATTTATTCCGCCAATAAGGGTACCGTGGATAATCCAGAATGGAAGTTATTCTATAAAACTTGCATAATTTGTGATGTACCAGATTGGTCTGGTTTTGAACAACTTACAGACACGAGCAATGATATGTATTCTGATTTGATTAATTACGACAACAAACTCTATCATTTCTATACTGAATGCAAGAAGGTTAGTTGGCCTGAATCCATATGGCGCGATGTAGATAATTGTTACATACTTTACAGAGCATACGACGGAAATTGGTATAGAAAATGTGGTTTTGGTGGGGGAAAAATACCAAATCTTTTTGCATATCCATCACTCGCTGTTAATTTGGGTAATCTACATATTTGCCATCAAAAGTATGATATAGATTGGAAAATAATCTGCAGAAAAGTTTAAACCAAAGTAAAAACAATTGTTTTTCATGAACAAATCCACTATTTCTGTCAAGAACATGTTGATGTTGATATTAATCGTAATCATAATAATTGGCCTCGCTGCAGTCGTTGATTTTATCTTAAAACTTTTTAGAGTACAGATGTGCATTCAGGAGCAAATTAAACGTGTGAACAACATAGAAGATTTGGTAGCCGAAGTTAGAGAAACTGGCTTTCCTGCTATTGAATACCTTAAAATCGATGGTGTATGTACTGAATGTATATGGTATAATGGGTCAGTTGGTTTCCAACAAATAGAAATAAAGTTTAAGAATGCCGCTACTACTTACCCAATAAAAGTTAGTATGCCATGGGATAATGTGGGGGGTGAAAGTTGTTCAGATAGTTTGTTGCAGGCTGGGAATACGTATACTATAGAAGTACAAACAAATCAAATTATTTGTCATAATTGTGGTGTTTAGTTAAAGTTAATTTTAAGACAAAACAAATAATAGTTCATGGCAGAACGTGTTACGAGTAATACATTGATCATAATCTTCACTATTATCATAGTGATTTTTTCTGTAATTGTACTGATACAACAGGTGGAGGCAAACATTGCTTTTTGGATTCTCAGACCATCTGAATCCACTGCTTTAGATATAGTTGGTAAAATCACTGCTTTAGGTGGTACAACGGGTAAAATTAAAACAGATTATAGAAACATAACTAACGAAGTGGATTATTGGGGTCTTACAGATAAAAAAATTATCTGTATGATTGCCTTGAAACAAGAGACTGGAGCATTGCCGATAAAAACTATTAACTGTTACTCTTTTCCATTCAATGTCAACATACCAAAACTTGGAGAGGTAGATGATGGTAAGAATGAATTTTTACTGTGTTTAGAAAAGGACTATGATGCTGTAAATGAAATCGTAAAAATAGATGCAAACTGGAAAGACTTCACTGAAGGGTGTGATTGATGGAACTAAGTCTACAAACAATATTTTTCCTTCTCGTCGCGTTTGCTGTTGGGGCGGCTGTTATTCTCTTCATGATAGGACACTGGATAGACCTCACAGGATTAAGGTATAAGATGGAGTCACAAAGGAATGTATTGAATCTGATACAGTTAATTGTATCGAGCAGTCCAATCGTTCAGGAAACCTCATTCGAGCCAAATAAACTAGTATTGGATGCAAATAAACTCGACAATTATGCGAGTATTGACATGTATGGAAAGAGTTCAAACCCTTCAAGAGAGAAATGGCAAGAATGTTGTCAATTTCTTGATTTCGATTACAAATTAACGGTTATAGACTTTACGGACGATTATACTTGGGATATTGGAAGTATACCTTTCACCACGAATTCTAAGTGTTATCCAAAGAGAGTCGCCGGGTATGCGGATTTGCCTGTAGTTATCTTTAGGGATGGGAATTACAACCCTGGGTTCATAAACATTACACTCATAAAAACTCCATTATCTGATTTAAGTTTCTGGCTTTCCCAGGCTTTTATTAGGGCGAGTTGGGAGGAATACGGAGAGATATTCGACTCGAAAATGCATTT
>Ga0172363_10001904_pt1 | contig 16781 bp, 14 predicted proteins | sample LakKivs2_kivu2a2_FD_114541 | JGI IMG/M metagenome (GOLD analysis project Ga0172363, IMG submission 114541) | Sediment microbial communities from Lake Kivu, Rwanda - Sediment s2_kivu2a2 | ecosystem: Environmental > Aquatic > Freshwater > Lake > Sediment | place: Rwanda: Western Province, Lake... | reverse complement strand
TATTTTCAAATTTACGGATGTCGTCTCTCACCGCAACCCCACCTCCCAACAATATAACACTATGACAATATAACAATCTCTTTAACAACGGAACAATTGAACCATGAAACAATGGACCAATTAACAGTGATGCCTTCCAGCACTGAAGTCATTAATTTATTCCATGATGTCAATTATACTCTCTTTAACCAATTGATATACCTCCATATAATTGTATTCCGTTCCCGGCACCAAAAGAGTATCTGTATCTCGCAAAAATTGCGGATCCTTTATTTTGTCTTCAAGATTTTTGAGATAGACAGATTTGGCAGGCATGTGATCGGTAAAGTTTATATATTGCCTGTAAGCTTTCACTATTTTGTCAAAATCGACTGAACCCCTGGTCATTGCCCAATACAAATCAAACAGATCACGTCCCTTTTTGCGTTGGTATAGCGCCCTGAGTTTAGTTCCAAGCAACTCACTCAATTCATAAGTTACAATGACAGATTCCCCCTGATACCATCCTGATTTCAGGACCATTTTCTTCCAGTCAAGATCGTAGACATGAAAATGTTCTCTGGTATTAACCTCAATTTTAAGTCTGAGCCTGATTACCGGTGGCATCTCGGAATAAAACCTGAAAAATACCTTATTACTTCTGGAAGTCTGAGTGATATTGCTTTTTCCGATAAAAGAAAGCGCATTTTGTATCCTTCCCAATATTTCTTTTATAGGTTCGGGGTCAAGCTGGACCAAGTCAATATCTTCCGAATACCTGACTTGGGGTTGAATGAATAACTTATGTATGGCCGTACCGCCTCTGAAAGCCAGTCTTTGATTCAAATAATCATCACTAAAAATATGGATTAGTGCTCTTTCGATAATCATATCCTGTTCTACCTGAGCTTCTTCAGGCCATTTGGCATGGGCTTTCCATTCTTCAATATAACGGCGGGGTATCATAGATCACCTTCAACATTAAAATTAATGATGACCTTCCACTTTTTATTTTTCTCGCCTTTTTTTTCATTGCTGGATACCAATGGGATCATATTGGGTCTTTTGTCTTTAAGCAGATTGAACAATGCCTCACTTCTTTTTTCATTACCAGGTATCTTATCAAGCAAAAAACCAAGGCGTTGCAATGAGGCAGTTTGGGGAAAATTTTTTGCAGCCCTTATCAAATCGGAGACCTTCATTTCATCAGTCAGCTCTTGCAAAACAGTAAATATGCTATTCATGCTAAGCCTGGATCCATAAAACAATAAATCGAGTGCTGTTAATCCGGGTGATGAAACCTTAATATAACCTGCACTGGATTTAATATCAATAATATCGTCGTCCGCCCATTCTTTTTTGACAAGGAAATGAATCGATAGCTTTTTATTCACCACAGAGCGGAGAGCCGGTTTACCGGTCACAACCCATGAAGTCATCGGCTGCTGGTGGGCAGCTCCATGCAAGGCAGCAGCGGTAAAAAGACCCAGATAATATTTCCTGCCGAGCGATTTCATCAGATCATCAATAAACATGGTCACAGGCAACATGCCGCCAGCAGAATATTCCGGGGTGATAATGACATAAAAACCTTTACGTATTTGAGCTATGGTTCCTTTTTTCTTCATTCTGAACAGAGCCTGGTTTATGGCTCTATCAGAAGCGTCAAACGCTGATTTTATCTCTTCAAGGGTGAAGGCGTACCTCCCCACAGACTGAAGTCTATAAAGAAATTCTTCCAGATATTTATAGTTGTTCAAAGTACAAAATTATATTATTTCATTTGCAATTAACTACGATTTTTGTAGCAGATCGCAAATATAATCAATTCTTTTAAAATTCGAGTGCTTGATCTCTTTTACTCAGTAAAAAAATCTCACCAACTCACAGATTAAAATCACCAAAACATAATCTACTCAACTAACAATCAAGAAAATATAAATTCTCAGCAGTTCCGTTTTATGAATTTCGGACCGGTCCATGATTGGACGATTGTCGATGGGGCCGAGGTGACGAAATACGATGTAACGATGTAACGAAATACGAAGTTACGTAGAGAGATATTTAGAGCTAAACAATTGAACAATGATCTCTCCGTGCCCCATTTCCGCCTTATAAAAATCGCGTGAAGAAAATCAGGGTTTCTACCGGATCGACGGCTGAAGTTCAGGCAGTCGTACATCCGGAGGTCTTTTATTTCATCACCAGTATCTTTGCCGTCTGTTCGATCGTGCCGGAATTATTTTTTACCATGATCATGTAAAGACCTGTCGGGAAACCGGCAGTATTGAATTGTGCCATCCTGTTTGTAAACTTCGTGGCCGCCAGAACAGTACCTCCGGTACCGAGTAATTCTACGGTAAAGTCACCTTCCTGATTCAGGACGACGGTGATCCTCTCATGGGTGGGATTCGGATACACTTTGAGTTCAGTTCCTTCAGCGATAAAGCTGTCAAATCCCGAGGGACAGGCGTTGGCGCTGTTAAAGGTCGGCGTGGTGAGTGCCACAAATGCGCCGCTGCCATCAGGGCATCTGCCGGTCGAAACATCCGCGGTCTGCGGCCCGAACGACGTGCTGTCAATGACTGTCTCCGCACCGTCACTTAATATGATCTCCTCACCACCGGCTGAGAGCTTGAAATTGCAGTGGATATAGGATGACGTGCTGTTCTCTTCATCGGCCCAAATGGGTAGGTAGCTGCCGGGTTCAATGATGGTATTCTCAGGGAAGGCGAATTTTGTCGGGTTGCTGAAGTCGTCAGAGAGATACAACCCAAAAAGGTCGACCGGGCTACCCGTTGTATTGTACAATTCGATCCAGTCCTCATGGTTGCCGTATTCATTGACGGTGTCGTTCTCATTCTTGGCCAGGAACTCATTGATCAGAACATCGCCCGGCGATACCACCGGAAGCTGAGCCTGTAAGGTATAATATTCATGTTCGGCGCGTTCAGGTGCGAATGCGCAGGCATCATCATTCTCAGCGTAAACATAATATTGAGCCTGGAGTGCATTCAGGATGAATGTTACGCCGTAGACATCGTCACCGGCCAGGCCGTCATTATGTTCACCGTCATCATACATGAGCATCCGGGAAAACTTTCCGGACATATCCAGACGAAGACCTAACCGGACCGCATCCGAGTTGGTATTGGTCACATGAGCCGTGATGGTCACCTCGCTGTTGTAAAAAGGTTCAGGATCACCGGGTGTGACATCCGTAATGAGAGGTGGCGGGCTGAGAAATTCAGGTGTTGACAGCAGGTAAGTCGTCCTGGCCTCCATCAGAGTGCCTATACCCGGGATGACATAGCTTGCGAAGGGGACGTCGGAGGTCATACCGTTCAGGAAATCGTCATAGGAAAAGAATTTATTCGTGTCGGATTGCACGGCGGTGTCGATCAGTGCCTGAAGCTGTGCCGCTACGGTCTGATAATACCCGTTAACGAAGTTCTCCGCCACCAGCGTGCGCATATGAGCAATATACATTTTCATGTATTCCTGATCACCAAGTATCACATTGATCAGGGGCCAGTCATTGTCGGAGGCATGCAGCAGGGGCGTGAGCTGCTGCATGTCAGGAACCGTCAGGCTGCCGCTGCCGCCACCCTGGGAGCCCGCAAAAGGAAAACCGCCCAGCGACATGTTCAGATCCCATACAATGGAGTTGAAATGCTTTGTGTTGTCCTCATATAAATAATGATTCTGCGAGAACCATCCTGAGTAACTGTCTAAATTGACAAGCACATTATTGAATGCCAGCATCCAGATGGCCCTGTCCATGTCAAGCATGGAGGGAACGGATGAAGGATAGTTGGTGATGGTATCGCATACGGCCACCAGGTCATTCCAGCCATAGTCCGACTCCATCTCGTACAAATCAAAGTAATCGCTGCTGTCGGATGAAATGTATTTGAGGTTGCTCCTGGAATAAGGTCCTGCCGTCACCGGACTGCATTTAATGAAGGTATTCTTTGAAGAATAGAAATGGTTTGAGCAGAACTTTTTATTGATGCTCTCATCATTGGAGTACAACCCGTAGTAAACGCCATTGATGTATACCTGTGCGAAATTGGAGCGCGGGCAATCCATATAATCCTGGAGGATATGGTATGACAACACCTCCCTGATCATCGACGGATCGGCATAACAATTGGCCAGTTTGATGCTTGTGATACCCTCGTACGACTGGTCCTTGAATTCATCTAAGGAGATGTGCAGCGGATTCTTAACGTAAGTCGAATCGTACGAGCTGGTCCCTTTGTATTTTACGCCGGCACTGTCAAATTGTACGCCGTTCACTTTTACCCATTCCGACATCAGGTAGCCCTGCGCACCATATTTGGCCGTGTCCATCATGTAATCCCAGTTGGGTTGAGTAAAGCTTATTTCAATCTTTTGAATGGTGTTAAGGTCATACAAAGTCACTTGACCTTTCACCGGCGGATTCTGCAAAAAGAAGGCAAGCAGCAGAACGGTGATGGTTAACTTTTGAGGTCTCATAAGTTATTGTTTTAAATTATTACTTGATTAAAAGGATTTTCCTTGTTATCATATCCCCACCGCCCGTTTTGATCATCAGGCTATAAATACCCGTTTGGCATGAAGAAAGGTCAATCACTGCCGTAAGCTCCGATTGAAAAACGATTACGCCGTATGAATTGATGAGGGTCATTTCCGAATGTTCAAATGAAACATCGTCTGTTTCAAGATAAACTATGCCTGATGTGGGATTGGGAAATACTCTCAGTGTCTTTCCGGTAATCTCATTGACCAATCCTGTAGTCTCGAAATAGAATGGTTCTGACAGTGCCGACAGGCAGCCGCTGCTGTCACCCGTCTGCACCTGGTAATAGCCGTTCTGAAGAGGTTTGTAATGCCGGTCAGTGGCACCGGGGATGAGGATGCTGTTGAAAAACCACTGATAGGATGCTGCCGGGCTCGATACCAGTGAGTCACCCTCCTGTGTGATGGTCGGTGTAAGCGGTATCGTTCCGTTGACATAACAGGCTGAGTATCGTAACGCATTGACTGTCGTGCCGCTGACAGATTTGGACCAGATCATGTTCTGGTTGGAGTCGATCTCATAGATAAATCCCGCCTGGGCAATGCAGATCAACATGTTGCCATTGGGCAGCTGTTGTGAGCTGCTCATTGAATTCGAGTGACCGTTGCAGGCATGGCGCCAGCAGTAAGTGTCAGGTTCATAGGCTGTGCCTGGTGTCCACGAATAGTTGTAGCCGTCGAAGGGAGGATCAATGATGTCGACAGACGACTGGTTATTGGATATCCCGTTATTGTTAAAGACGACGATATCATTTGCCCGCGGGCACCCCTCAGGCACCCAGTGGCCGTTATGGACAACATGGAAAACATTGGCACCCGGAGCGCCATAGGCCGCCGGGTTACCCCAGCGGTAAAGGATATCGCCTCCACGGCCGGAATTGCCGCCGCTATGTCCTGCCGCCTCCTCCGTGGTGGTGCTGTGATCGACAACATATATCTCATTCATGTAATGAGAGCTGAAGACGATCTGATCAAGATGAGGGTTGTAATCCACTCCGTTCAGGTGCAGCCAGTCGGTGGTCTGCGGTGAGTTGTTGTAGTTGATGTTCAGTAATTCAGGATGGTCGGCCACGATGCCATAATTGTCTTTCGACGGATCATATTGCTGTATCAGATGATCCCAGGCGTGCCATTCCCACACGATGAGGCCGCCGCTGCTGCCGTCAGGCTGGACTTCGACAATCTTATCGGGCCACATAATATGACTGTACTGGCTGCCGGCCTGCGTCACTTCGGCAGCGCTCTTCAGCTCCCAGGCGATGATGAGCACATCACCATCCGGCATAGGACATATGTCGTGATGAGAACAATAGGTCGATGTCGAATAAATATAATTCCATGTCACATTCCCGTCCCAGTCACTCATTTGCACCTGCCCGCATACACCTCCACCGTTAAAATAGTTGCCCATATGGGCGACGGTCCTCAGGATAGAACCGCCGGGCAGAAGGTAACAGGAATAGCCTGTCTTGGCCGAAGAGCTGAAGGTCCAGCTGTGATAAGTCACCCCGTTGGTGTCGATGAGATAAGCTTTGGTGCTGTTTTGCACACTGTACAATGTATAGTCACCCCATTGCTGGGCTTCAGTATTTAAATATATCATGAGAAATGTCAGTAAGATCCCTCTGATCAACAGCCTTAAATGCATCCTCACATAGATTTTTTTTATGACTATTTTATTGAATAATCAATTTGATTAAGCTATCCGTTTTATCCTGATTCACAATATGCACAATATAGACGCCGCTTTTCAGGGAACTTCTGTCAACGTGCAATGAATGGCCGTTAAACGCTTTATAGGTTCTGACCGCCCGGTTTGACATATCCGTAATAATGACATCATGGGTGTGAGCGTCATCATTGAATTCAATATCAGTAAAATCATTGGTGGGATTAGGAAAGAGATGGACCGGGCGGTCCTCATCATTAATCTTGACACCCTGTGAATTGCAGGGGTCACATTCGGCGTAACAGACGATTGCAGTCACCGTGTCGCTGTAAATTTCGATGACCCGGTTGCCGTTCAGGGCACAGGCGGCAGGTACACTCTCATATTGCCCCGCTGTGTTGCCGTTGACAAATCTGTGTTCACAGGCGTTGATCGTTGAATCGACGAAGGCGATGTACTCATAAATTTCATCTTCAAAAGAGTACATCATGGCTGTTGCGGGATCCCAGCCCTGGAAGTCGCCCGCGACATGAATGCCGGCAGGATCGATCACCGCCACATTTTGCATGTCGACTTTAAGACGCAGAAGAAAATGACCTGCCGGGGCATTGCCCGCAAAGATAACAGGCTCGATGACAGTTGTGTCATTTGCCAGTGAGTCGACCCATATCCACCTGTTGTCATTATAGTTATACCCCACGCGCGACTCGACAGGGACAAATTCCACATCATACCACTGATCACCGTTCAGGAATTTATATTCATATTTTGTGAAAGCAGGTATCTCCACGATAATACTGTATATGTCCGTTCCGGGCTCATTCGCCAGGGGTGTCGTATTGGGCTGCCAGTCACCGCCGGAAAAACCGGCGGCAGCCTGGAAGTCACCGGCGACATGTACCCCTGTCGCATTGATGACCTGATACCTCATATCCACAGAGAATTTTACCTTTTTTGCTGACAAATAGTGTAAAGCAATAAGTATCAGAAAAGAAACCAACATCAACTTTCTCATATTGATTCAGAACTCGTTAGCTTATAAACCGGAATGATAGCCGAAAGATCGTACGAAAACTTCAGGCAGTAAAATTATTGAGGTATAGAGGGTATTTTCAGCGGTTAATAAAAAAGCTTTAGGCCTTGTACTGGGCAAAGAAATTCTTCAGGTAGCTGGAACCTATTGGGATGTTTCCACCGGCAATGGTGATGATTTTATTTCTGACACTTTCAATTTTGCGGAAAGGAATAATGAAAGAACGGTGCACCCTGATAAAATCCCTGGCAGGAAGTTTATCCATGATGGCCTTCATGGTCATTCTGGCAACCAGTGGCTTCCTTCCGGCCAGGTATATTTTAAGATAATCATCCAGACCTTCTATATATAATATGTCGCTGAGCATGATTTTAATCAGGCTGTAATCGGCACGAATGAAAATATACTGCCGGTCGTGACTCTCTTTTTGGTGAATAAACTTGTAATATTCATTAGCCTTGTGGACGGCCTGCTGGAAACGTTCAAAAGTAAAGGGTTTTAACAGATAGTCCACGGCACTCAGATTGAATCCTTCCACGGCATATTCAGAATAGGCCGTGGTAAAAATGACCATGGTCTCCTGGTCGATCATTTTATAAAACTGAATCCCCGAAACAGAAGGCATTCTGATATCCAGAAAAAGAAGGTCGACAGGAAATTTGCGTAAAAATTTCAAGGCCTCCTGTGGTCTCGTGAAACTCTTCTGGAGGTCGATAAAATCGATTCTGCCGCAGAAATTTTCCACAATCGACAGGGCAGGAGGTTCATCGTCTATGGCTATGGCTCTGATCATTTCAGTTGGATTGACAGTTCTACCAAAAAATCATTGAGGTCATCCTTAATGGTCAAATGATGACCGGCAGGATATAAGAGCTCCAGCCTCTGCCGCGCATTGCTGATACCGACACCTTCCTGGGATTCTTCATAGTTTGGCAGGCAGACCTTCTTATTCCTGACCTTCATGATCAGTTCATAATCTGTGATCATGATATGAATATCAAAACTGGCGTCCTCTTCAGGGTTGACACCATATTTAAAGGCATTTTCGATGAAAGGTATCAGGATCAGCGGTGCTATCTGTTTACCTTCAGCGCGACCGTCAATGATGAGCCTGATTTTGGCTGTGTCAGCCAGACGGATTTTCTGCAACTCAATATAATCGACAAGGTAATTGATTTCCTTCTCAAGCGGAACGAAATCATGGCCGGCATCACTGAGCGTATAGCGCATCAACCCCGAAAGTTTGACAATGGCATCGGCCGTGTTATCCGCTTTCTGTAAAGCCAGTGAATAGATACTATTCAGCGAATTAAAAAGAAAATGTGGATTGACCTGTGCTTTAAGGTAAGATAATTCGGCGCTGAGCTTTTCTTTTTCGGTTCTCTTCCACCTGGTGCTGATCTTCAACATCAATGAAAAGAAGAAGACAGCCAGAAAAAGAAAGAAGTTGTGCTGCAATCTGAATAAATAGTCACCGAAAAATGGTCGTGGAGGAGAACCGGGAGGGCCGGGAGGCGGTAAACGGTCGTAAGTTTCAAAGGGAATGATCATCGAGGGCAGGAAGGCGATCAGTAAATAACAGATCAAAATGGCGACGATAAAATAGAAATATCTCTTCTTAAAGAACAGTCCCTGAATAAGAACGTAGAAGTTGAAATAAAAAAACAACAGCAGCAGCAGGTTATGCAATATATCTCTTATGGTATTCGGATTATGAAAAACACCGGTAATATCCCTGGAATTGGGATTGAAGATAACAGGTAAGGCGATAAAAACGATGCAACCGAAAAAATGGATAAAGAGTTGGCCGGTTCTGCTTTTCATTATTTTTATTTGGGTACAAATGTAAGGGAAGTGTGGCAGGGGGATTAAAAAAAGAGGTGAATATCAGGATTGTGCCGGAAATTGCAGTTCCACCTTCTCCCCCTCTCCTCCTTGCTACTCGCAGCTCGTAGCTCGCAGCTTATAATTCACTGCGCTATCTCTACTATCTTGGCTACCGGAAGCGAATTAAGCATATCCGTCACCTTCTGCTCCTCCGGGATGCCGTTGCTGTGGAATGTCAGCAGCGAGCTGCTGAAAGGCATCTGGATCTCATACGACAGCTCTCCCTCCGAGTCCTGGCTGCGTGTGAGCAACGCTTTGTATCCCGCCACCTTGATGCGTTTCTGGTTGGGGTCCGAGGCCATGAACACCGACATAGACAGCATCGTGTTGAGGCCTGCCAGCAGTGGTGAGTCGCTGACGACCTGGATGGTGACGCCGAGGGAGTCGCTGCCGTATTCCCTGTTGATATACAGTCCGGCGAAGCCGTAATTGGTGCCGCTGACGTTGTCGGATGAGGCCACCTTGTCCATGCCGCCGAGTGTCGGCGGCAGCATGTCGAGGATCTCCTGCCCGATGGCCTGGTTCACGCCACGCAAGGCCTCCTGCAGGGCGAAGCGGGCGTTCTCGAGGTCGCCGGAAGCATAGGATTCACTCGCCGTCTTGAGTTGTTGGTTCACATCCTGCGCCCTGACCTGTAAGGTCACCGTCAGCAGGATCAGCAGTGCGGATAATAACGCTGTTTTCATTGCTCTCCCAGTTGCTTTTTAATGTTATTGATATCGATTGCTGACGAGGCGTTGATGAAATCATCCTCATTGTTGAAGTTCACCCCCTCGGTGACGAGTATGGACGACTGGCCGAAGGGCACGCTCAGCTTGTAGCCCGTGCTCTCGTTATATTCAATCACAGCCGGGTAGTCCTCGAATTTGACCTGCTTGTAGTTCTGCTGCTCGCTGCTGGAGGAGTAAGCCCCTGATGCCAGGTACATGTTGACGGCCGACAGCATGGCGGCGTCGTTGCCCACGGTCACCGTGAACTCCTGGTCGCCGCCGCGGTATACCCGCTTGATAATGAGTCCCACGAAGCCTATGCCCGAGCTGGTCACGTTGTCCTCGGCGTCGACCTTGGGCAGGCCCGCGATCTTATCCGGCAGCTCTTTCAGGATGCCCTGCCCTATCTCCAGCTCGATGCCGAGGATAGCCTGCCGTATGTCATAGCGGGCGTCGGTGTATTTTTTACCGTTGAAGGCCGTCGCCGCATCGGCGATGTTGGCCTTCACGTCGGGCGCGGTTTTGCTCAGCCCCACGCCACGGGTGTTGGAAGGACGCCCGGTAGTTGGTGTGGACTCGGCAGGTGGCGCCTCCTGGGTCTGCTTTTCTTCGTCCGGTGTCTTCTTAATTACCGCATTCTCGGCTTTTTTCTTCAGCCTGTTCAACAGATCCTGCGAGGAGGCCGGCTGTGCGAGAAAACCGGCAAACAGGATCGCCAGGCCCAGAGTGAATAATGTCTTTTTCATCGGAAGGTGGATTGATGGTTAATCTGAAATGTGATCGTTATCGGGTTTTGGAAGAATTCAGAGATAAATCTTCACTGCAAAGATAATATATAATGGCGAAAAAGGTTCCGTCATGATAAAAAGAGATGAGATCAATAATTATATTGTTATATTGCTATATTGTTGTAAATCAGTATAATATAATAGATTCCCTGATTGCCAACTGCCAATTGCCAACTAACTACTGACAACTGATGACAGCCAATAAATTTACAAATCCCTCTTTTTTAATTTCACTCCGCGCTCTCTGTGTACCCTGCCACTGACCTGTCAGTGGCAGGCTCCGCGCCCTTTGCGGTTATAAAGAAAGAGATTTTATTGATAAACAGTATGGAGGGGATTATTTTTTGCAAAATATTCAAATCTTCTTTATCTTTAAACACTGAAAGCAAAAGCTTACTTATTCGAACCATCAAAACCAAATGACTATGCAAACACTATCCGGACGCTTTCACCTGATCCTCACTCTTACCCTGTTTTTTTCCTTATCGACCTTTGCCCAGCCCCTGAAGATCTTCTTCATCGACATGGACCAGGGCGACGCCGTCCTCATCGTCTCACCCGGCGGCAGGACGCTGCTCATCGACAGCGGCGACGAAGGCAAAGGGGCGCGCATCAAAGATCTGCTGGACCAGGAGGGCATCACCTCCCTCGACTTTTTCGTCTGCACCCACTACCACTCCGACCATTACGGCGGCATCGACGAGCTGGTGCTGAACGACTCGGTTCCCGTCGGTACCTTTTACGACAGGGGGGATACGAACTATCTGCCTTCTTCGAAACATAAGGAAAAAGCTTTCCGGAACTATCAAAAGACTACAGGAGGCACCGCCTCACACCTGACGCGTGGTATGCTGATTCCCCTGGATCCGGCTATGACGGTCCGTTGTGTCGCTTCCGGCGGTGTGGTGCTGAACGGTGACACGGCCACCGGCATCGATGAGAACGACATGAGCATCGCCCTGGTGGTACAATATGGCGGCTTCACCTTCTTCACCGGCGGTGACGTCGAGAAGCCCACCGAGGCCAAGATCGCGGCGCTGCACCTGGCCAGGGACGTCGACGTCTGCAAGGCCGACCACCACGGCTCACACATGTGCTCCCTGCCGGCGTTCATGCAGGACATGTCACCCGCCGTTATCATCATCTCCAACGGCTCCGACGGTACCTACAAACACCCCCGCCGGGTGACCCTCAGCACCTACCGTGCCCTGACACCGCCACCCGTCGTGTTCCAGACCAACAAATACCTTAAGAGCGACACCACCGGCGGCAACGTGCCCGATGTTTATATCGCCGATCCGCAGACATTCGACAAGGACGGGACAATCCTGCTGACGGTCGACAATGCCACACGCAAGTATGTTGTGAGCTACGGCGATACATCGTTTACTTTCACCTTCAAGCATATGCCCTCCACCTCCGAGTGGATCGTCATCAAAAACCTGCTGCCCGATCCCGCCGGCTATGATAATGTGAATGAGCAGGTCACGCTGCTCAACAAAGGCAGGGACGCCGTCGACCTCACGGGCTGCTTTCTGAAGAACGGAACCGGCCGCATCTGGTCGCTCGACGGCCTGCAGATCGCTGCCGGCGACTCACTGACGGTCACCCGCAACAACATGCCCATGAGCCTGCGCAACACAGGCGACAGCATCACACTCATCGGACGATCGAACCAGGTGATGGACGGATTTGCATATAACGGTTCAAAGACGGGAGTGGTTATCTGGACAGGACATTGAATGATAGTTAGGGGGGATGGTTCAATTGTTATTGCTATATTGCTTTAACTGCCAACTGACGACTGACGACTGACGACTGACGACTAACGACTGACGACTAACGACTGACGACTGACGACTGCACCTCACCCCCACCTCCCGCTTTTCAGCGGGACAAGCTCTCTCCTAAAGGAGAGGGGCTTTTAACTTCTCCATACCAACCACCCTCACCCATCTTCTCACCCTCTTGCGTCTCGAAGCTTCCGGGTAGAGCGGTTCGTTGCCTCCCCGCTCCCCCACAGACCCGTACGAGCGGTTTTCCCGCATACGGTTCCTCTGAATACGGTTTCGCTAAAGACTGCTGTGATATATCTTAGGCTTGAGTAGCGGATTCCATTCTTCTATCAGATTGACGTACTTTTCCCAGTTCCAGCGCCGTTTTCCTCCCCGGCGATTCAGCCAAAAGTGTAAACGGCGTTTCGCCTGTTCATAGTAATCGTGTATTTTCCTGCTGTTAAATGTAATCCCATAATACTCATAATGTCCTCTCAACATTTGGTTCACCCCTCGTATTATCTCCCCTTCTTTTCTATGCCTGTTTTCCCTCAGCCACTCATCCATCCGTTTGAGTGATGCACGGAACTTCTTGCTGCTTGTCTTGCGTTTGAGTACATTTTTCCCTTTACGGCTTTTGCCCCAGTAATGGGTAAATCCTAAAAAATCAAAGGTCTTTGGCTTTTGTCCATCCTTGTCCTCCAACTCTACCAGTCTCGTCTTCTCAGGATGTAACTTTAAACCGTATTTCTCAAAACGCTTCGGTAATACCCTCATTACCCTTATTGCATCTTCCCTGTTGATAAAGCCCAGCAGAAAATCATCTGCATAACGGATGATGAAGCTTTTACTCTTTAGCAGCGGCTGGATTTGTTCATGGAACCATTCATCAAGGACATAATGCAGATAAATATTGCTTAACAGCGGTGATATACTCCCACCCTGAGGTGTTCCCTCTCCCGGGTAGTAAACGTTCCCGTTTTCCAGTATCCCCGCCTTCAGCCACTTATTTATCATCCGCCTTATCACACCATCCTTTATCCTTTTGTCCAGAAATTCCCGCAGACACTGGTGATTTATGCTCCCAAAGTAATTCTCAAGGTCTGCATCTATGATATAATGCTTCCCTTTTATAGTTACTTCTTTGTACAATGCTTCCAATGCCTGATGTTGTGACTTGCCCGGTCTGAACCCGTACGACGTATCGTAGAATATCTCCTCATATACCGGCGTGAGAACTCTTGTTACTACTCCTTGCAGTATCTTATCCTCTATCGTTGGCAATCCAAGCGGCCGTACCTTCCCGTCTCCTTTGGGTATGTATACCCTCCGTACATTCGGTGCACGGTACCTCCCGCTTTTGAACGCTCCCAGTAATTGCGGTATACTCTCCTTTCGCCGTCCGTTGTACTCTTCCCATGTCTCCCTGTCCACTCCTGCAGCACTTTTCTTGTTCAGGCTGTCGAAGCTTTCATCGAGCATGGCCTCGGTGATGTACTGTGCCAGATTCGTCGATGCTTCATCCGGAAATTTCCTCGCTCTTTCCGCTATCTGCATTTCTACTGTTGACATCTCTTTCATGCCTCTGGTTCACGTTGTGTTTCTAAAGTGCAGCTCCGTATTCAGACATCCCCCTTCCCTACCAGGTGGCTTTCATGGAGCTGATTTCCCACCGTTCAATCGGTACTATGAGGATGTTAAGACTGCTTCCGCCTCTCTCTTTGACTTCGGTTTCCCTCGTCTTGGATACTATCACGATATTGCCTTTTCTTTGCGCCTTCACGGGTGGCAATATCTACCCGTGAGGCCCGGACTCTTTGGGTTCGGACATTCCGCTTATCCGTTTCTCGTGTGGAGACGGGAAGCTCTCCCAAGTTCCCGTGGATACCTCTTGTGCATCTGCCCTATTCTCAGACCCCGGCCGGACTATTTGACCTCAACCTTAACGGTCATTTAGTGCTGCTCACATTGCTGCAACAATGAAAGCTCCTTGCAATATGCTACATTTCGGGATTCTATCACACAGCTTTTGCACTCCCTGTGTACGCTTCGTGCAAGCATCTCTGCTTACTACGCAACACCCGGTTTTGGTTGCTGGTTAGGCTTTACCAATCAGGATTGGTTACCTGAGGGCATCCTGCGATCGGTTTCAAAGAACATTCTTATTCCCCTCTCACGGGTTTAGCTTGGCGCGACGCAGCTATTAGCTCGTAGATAACACGATCAGTATTGCCCGAACGACAATCCTAACCTAAATCGTCACCTTTACTTTTTTATTTTGCTGGGGGTCGTTTTTCCGGAATGGGTTGAAGAATGATCCGGAATCTTCGGTTTCCGTGTCACCGTGCAATATTCAAAAGTGCGTTAATTCACAGTTTTATTTTCAATTCATCAAAAAACTCCAATAGATTCAGTGAACGAATAGTGAATTGGGATGCTATCAGTGGAATTCTATTTTCTTTTGTCTTGTGTTCTTGTGTTATGATAATTCCACTCTCGCAAATGGCCATCGCAATAATATAAGGATCGGCCCATGGAGCTGGACGGTCGATTTTATTGTTCCAATATTGTGGATTGTATTTCAGTTTTATCAAATCAATCTTTTGAGTCTGGCAATCGTCAATTCCTGAGAATATTTTTTTGTTCCTGTTGCTCCAGAGTAAAAGTCTATCCTGCGGATTGGTGGTGTTTTTTATTTCGCGGTAGACTTCAATGTGTGAATGCAACTGTCCGTTGTGAATTAAACTGTCGATGTTTTGCCAGATAGAGCGAAATAGTTTTATCGGATAACGGTCATGCAGTTCTTTAAGTGAACTCATATCAATTAAGTAGACACTGCCTGTGAATAAATCCCTCTTTATCGCCATTAAATAAGTTTCTGGAGATACTTGTCCTTTATGCCTGTGATCGTTGACAGCGAGGTATAAGTCAAATCGCCTTTTTTGTAGGAAGCAATCAGATTATTCAATACCAAACGGCTTGTACGCTTGATGAAGGTTTGTTCCCAGTTTCTTCTTCCGCCCGGTTTTTTCTGCACCGATTCTAGTTCCGTTTTTAATCGTTTGTACCGGCCCGGATTTAAAATGCCCAATTCTTTAAACCGGATGAGAGTAACCAGTTTGCTTACTCCGAAAGCCTTGGCAGTATCATTCAATTGTTTTCCGGTAACAGGATATTCTTTGATTGACTCCCTCACTTCCTGTTCAGGCATCAACAGGATTGCCGTAAACTCGTCGCAATATCTTTCATCGGGTTCGTTGTGCTCATCATTTTCAATATCAACTGTACAAATTCCGTCTTGCCGTTTCAACAGGTGGCAAAACTCATGGAAAAGAGAAAATAATTTTACCTCATCCTGGTCGCTTTCATTTAAGACCATGACGCTCACCTCACCGAAAACCGAAAATGCTCTTACTCCGTTTGTCTTTAAAGGATGTTCGATAATGGGAATGAAAAATTTCTCTTCGATAAGCGATTTATAATAGCCTAATGCTGTTTCATCTTTGCTTGCAACGACTTCTTTCAAAATGGCATAATCAATATCCAGAATTCTCCAAACCTGATCAGCCAATACCGTCGCCGGGACATTGGTATCCAGGTCGGGCAGTTCCGTTTTTCTTTCCGTAATTTCTTTTAACTCCCCTGCCAGGTACAATGCTTTACGTTTTGCCAGATAAACCTGTGGCGAAATTTTTTTATCCCGGTTCAGACGGAAATCATGAGGCAGTTCAATGTTTTGTTTTGTGTCGATGGTATAAAAAGCAACCAGCGGTCGCTTGTAAAGATCGGCAAGGTCAAAAAGAATATTTTGCGGAACTCTTTCTTCGCCATTTTCAATACTAAAATATTCTGATTTCTGAAGTTTAAGTTTTTTTGCTACATCCTCCTGGCTCAGGCCTGCACTTTTACGCATGAACTCCAAAATTTCCGGTTTAATTTTATAAGTCGCTTTTTCAGCCATTTAATGTGAAAATTTACGATTTATGATTGACCCTGATAAATATCAGACGAAATGAAGATGGTCTAATCTCTCTGCACAATTTTACAGTCAAATATAAGTCATTTTAGTTGAATCGTGTGGCAGTTATCCACGAATGTGAGAATGTGTCACCGGAATATGCACCTGCATCAGCACTTTCACTCATCTCTTTTATAGGGAGACAGTATCTCTGAGTAGAGGGTCAAAATGGTGCAGAACTTACAATTTCTCTATATTAAATTTTTATATTAAATTTTATAGAAGATATTTGCACTAACTGAAAAGTGCTTTCGTCATCATAACCATATGTAAATTCATATCCGATACTGAATGCTTGTTGTTTACCAGGATACAAATTTGCCGAGGGAGACATTATTGGCAACCAGGTTCTAATT
>Ga0172363_10001903_pt1 | contig 16790 bp, 11 predicted proteins | sample LakKivs2_kivu2a2_FD_114541 | JGI IMG/M metagenome (GOLD analysis project Ga0172363, IMG submission 114541) | Sediment microbial communities from Lake Kivu, Rwanda - Sediment s2_kivu2a2 | ecosystem: Environmental > Aquatic > Freshwater > Lake > Sediment | place: Rwanda: Western Province, Lake... | reverse complement strand
CAGGCAACAGGCGACAGGCGACGGGCGACGGGCGACAGGCAGCGTATAATTTTTTGGATTTACCTGATGCCTGAAGCCTGGAACCTGAAACCTTTATTTAGCTCTGTGCTTTATTAAAGCAGTCAGCATTGCGCTTATTCTTTCATACTCTTGCTCTAATTCATCATATTGTTTCTGAGAAATATAACCAACCTCTGTGGCTATTGCAAGCTGTGTTCTTATTTCTGCAATTGATCCTCTGGCAATATAAAAATGCCGGACACTCTGTTTATCAGTATCAAGATGATCTCCCTCAGCAATATTTGATGGTACAGAAACGGAAGATCTCCTCATCTGATCTTTAAGCCCAAAATCCTTAAACTGATTTATGTTGTTTGTGAGCCTGTATATACTTACAGCAAGATCTTTAGAGAGTTGCCATACTTTTAATTCCTTAAAATTTCCCATAATGCAACGATTTTAGTGAATAAAGACATAAATAATTCCAAAGGCAAAATAATAAATAAAAGTCACATTGTTGGAAGGATTATTAACAACCTGATGCCCGACGCCTGATGCCTGACGCCTTTCCAAAAGACCTGCTTTTCTAAAAACTGATAAAATTTCGAATGATATTAAAATTACCTTTCAAGTAACTAAAAATCAATTAACTATTTTAGACTTGTTGCATAATTCAAATTATTATATAATTTTGATTCGTTTTTTACCTGTTTAATAAAAATAAAGGTACAGGGGAATTCTGCATCCAGGATGCAGAACGACTCATATTTAAACTTAAAATCTATCCTATGAGAAAAATTCTGATGTTTTTTGCCGGAACACTGATTACCGGATCTCTCCTCGCGGGCGGGCTGGTTACAAATACGAACCAGAGCGCGTCATGGGTTCGCCTTCCTTCAAGGAATGCATCAACCGAAATTGATGCAGTTTACTATAATCCGGCAGGATTAATGAAGCTGGAGAACGGATTCCATTTTTCCCTCTCAAACCAGACTATTTTCCAGACAAGAGAAATTACCAGCGATTACATTTATCTGAATAATGGTGTTTATAAGGGTACCGTGAAAGCGCCTTTATTCCCTTCTGTTTATGCAGCTTATAAGCTGAATAAGCTCGCGATCTCCCTGGGATTTAATCCGATCGGCGGAGGCGGCGGGGCTACTTATGAGGATGGTCTGCCCTCATTTGAAATGTCACAGGCTGACCTTGTCCCGGCTCTGGCTGCTGCCCCTTACAGTGCAACTGATTACGCACTTGATGTATATTTCAAGGGAAGTTCAATCTTTTTCGGACTCCAGGGCGGATTATCATATAAAATAAATGATATGCTGTCGATAGCTGCCGGTGTAAGGTATGTTACTGCCAAGAACACCTACGAAGGTTATTTAAGGGATGTTCAGGTCAAGATTGCCTCAGGATGGACCGATGCAACTACGATCATGACCGGAATAGCTGCAGGTGCAACTACTGCTGCTACCAGCACGACCGCTCTGGTCACAGGTGGTGCAGGAAGTCTTACTCTTGCCCAGGCAGAAGGAATGGGTATCATTACAGCCGGTCAGAGAGCACAGCTCGAAGCCGGATTAACTTCATTCGGATCACCGACAACGGTAACAATAGCAACGGCAGATGCAGTATTCAAAGGCGCTGCTGCAAAGTATACAGCCACATCTACTTTACTTGCTGACCAGGAAGCTGATGTAACTCAGACTGGTTCTGGAATCTGCCCGGTTTTTAGTGTTAACTTGTCACCAATAGAAAATCTTAATATTGCCATTAAATACGAAATGGCTACCAAGCTTGAGCTGACAAATGAAACTAAAAAAGATCTTCTGATAGGTTATACCGCTACAGGTACTCCTATTACACAGTTCCCAAACGGAGAGGTATTCAGAAATGATATGCCTGCAATGCTTTCTGTTGGCGCTGAATTCAATTTATCAAAAATCAAACTTGCTGCAGGGGGAAACTACTATTTTGACAAATCTGCAGATTATGGACACAAGATTGACGATGACCTGAATTCCTCGACACCTACCGCTCATATTGACAACAGTGAAATTATCGACAATAACGGTATGTCCCTGCATGGAGGAATTGAGTATAAAGTTTCCGATAACTGGCTGGTAAGCGCAGGTTATGCTTTTGCAAATAAAGGAGTCAACAGTTTATACCAGAGTGATCTTACCTTCGCAAATGGAACACATACATTTGGTTTCGGAGGAGCATTCACCCTGAATACACTAAGAATTAACCTGGGAGGCAGTTACACCATGTACCTCGAGGACGAGAAAACCGTAAATCATTTCCTGGGAACTGTAAATATGCTGCCGAAAGAAAGCTACTCAAAAAGCACATTTGTTATGGGAGTTGGAGTGGAATTCAGCTTCTAAGAGAAATTTCATATTAAGGCAAAAGGTTGATCCCATCCGGGTCAGCCTTTTATTTTTAAACATGAATCAAAATTTAATACCCTTATCGTTCAAATATTTAATATACCTGCCTGCCCTGGGAGCATTCGATGAGGCTAGTCTCCTGTACCAGACAGATGCATTGACATTATCAGCATCCTCCAGGGCTGCATTTACGATGTTGATATAAAGCAGTCCTTCAATTCCGCGATCCAGACTGCCTATACTGTCGATCACAGTCTTAAAAAGAACAACATTATCAGAAGGTTTTCCCTTTGAGGCCCTGCTGAAAATATCGTCAAGTAACTTATTCAGTCCAGTATCAAGAGTGACTCCATAAAAATAAAAGCAGTTTTCCGAACATTCTTCAACCAGGTCAATCCAACCAGTACCTGGCTTCAACGCAGGAAATGTAAGAGTAAAATAAAGCTTCTCCCCTGCCGACCTGAAAAAGTATTTTTCCGGGCAAACCGGGATACCTGACGATGAGATCAATTTGCTTTTCTTTCCATCCGGATAGACGATGAAAATGTTTTTATCCGCGCAAAAATACCCGCTCTTTATCCTGTTCTCAACAGTAAGATATATCAAAGTTGATTCCCCGGTCATCTCTATCTTATTGATTTCCAGCGTTTCGTGACTTTTCAGTCCGTAATTGGGCTGTACTATCGACTGGGAAAAAAGAATTGTTGTTGTACAAAGCAATCCTGCACCTGAAAGGAATCGTTTCATTTTGCTGCACTTGAGACTGCAAGATAAAAAAACTCTGTGGAACTCAGTGTAACAAAAAATTTTTAAAACTTTCACAGAGAGACACAGAGAAGACACAGAGAAGCACAGAGAAAAAACACAACCCTGCCTGAAGAGAATTGGATTATATCTGGAAAACCATCAGATGCAGGGTTGCTGCAATATATTAATAATCTGTATTCTGCGGATCAAAATTACACCATCCCGATGTCCAGTCGGTTACACCGAACGCTCCCCTGTAAGTCACAGTGTTGAAAAACGAATCAGTAAGCCGCGAATTGGTGAAAGATGCACCGCTTAACAGGGGAGACCCCGAGGCAGGAAGGAAGTTCGGGGCAGTAAGGTTAAAAGGATTGGTAACCTGAATCAGATCATTTGTGGCTTTCACATCATTGTTCCTTGAAGCAGATGTAAACCATGCTTCAACACCTGCCATATATGTTGTTACATAATTATTTGTCATTCCGGCTAAAACAGTGTTTTCTATCTGTAGAACATTTGCTGCTGCCTGTGCCGGAGAATCTCCTTTCTGACCATCGATATAAAGACCGTAAGGCCATCCTGCAAAAACCGAGTTGTAAATTGAAAGGCGTGTTCCCCTGCGAAGCTGGATTGCATGCCTGTAAAGAGAGTTTGCAGTTGTGCCGGATGCAGCAAGCGGACCAAAAACACTCCCGTTGCAGAATACCGGTGCAGTTACCGGGGTAAGCGTTGAACCGTCTGCATCGTTATCGGATTCAAAACCATTCGATTGCGACTGGTCGGCAGAAGCCGGATCACGAAGGCTTACAAAGAACTGGACTTTACCTGAAAAACCGTTATCAGTGTCCCAGTCGTCATCCCATCCCCTTAATGCCACAAGATATTTCGCATTTACGGTTCCTCCGAACCATTCAAAAGAATCATCACCCGAGTATGAAACCTGGATATGATCCATTGTTGTACCGGAACCGACAGAATAGAGTGTCAGACCGTTAATCTCACTGTTTGCTGTAGCAGTAAGAGGAATACCAGGGAATTCAATCCTGACATACTGAAGCACTCCTGAATTGTCGGCAGGATTTGTTCCGCCGTAGTTTGAACCTATGCCTCCCTCTGCAATACCCACACCTGTACCGACGTCATGTTTGTTGGTCGGAGCTTGTCCGCATATCACAAGGCCTCCCCAGTCACCATAGCCGCGCTGCCCCTTTGGTTTATCCGAAGTAAAGATGATCGGCTTGGTCGAAGTTCCCTGAGCCAAGATTTTTGATCCTCTCTCAATTATAAGGGTTCCTTTTGTTCCTGATACGCCTTTGATAATTGTACCTGCTTCGATCGTAAGTGTTGCATTATTCTTCACATAGACAAATCCCGAAAGGAAATAACGTGCATTTGCATACCATTTTGTATCGGTTGTGATATCACCCGTCACTGTAATCTGCTGCCCGTTTGACGGAATTACGGTAACGGCACAGACTGCTTCAAGTGCATTATTTTCCTGTGAAACTGCCTTAATATTTGCTGTGCCCAGGGAAACGCCTGTTATTACACCATCTGCAACAGTTGCAACATCTGCATTGTCGGTTTCCCATGTAAGGTTGGTATTGGTAGCATCAAGAGGAGTGAAAATAACATTCAAATTCAATGTTGCGCCCACCATAACATCAGCTGTCACCTGGTCCAGTTCAATAGCTGTAAGGGGAACATCCTTCTCGCATGACAAAGTCAACACTCCCAATAAACCGGAAAGAGCAAAAGCCGTCAATAATCTCAATTTTGTTTTCATACATTCTGATTTTTTAATCAACATTTATTTATCTTACTTTATCTGTTTTCTGATTATTTGCTTCCCGGTCATAGGTTGTTTCTCATTATTTCTGGTTTATAACCGTTTATATCCTAAATCTTTAAGGATATACCCATACTGAAATACCTGCCCGGGTAGAACGATTTGGTTACCTGTTCCCGGGTGAACTGCTTTACTCCGGTAATTGTACCGTTTGAATAAATATCCATGTCGACACTGGTATTTATTGTTTGCCTGTATTCAACCACCTGGTTTAACAGATCCTTTATACCTCCTTTAATTTCAATCTTATTCCCTATCATCCTGCTGAATGTAAGATCGATTACATTTCTCGGCATTTCATAGATGTCAGGAATATCTTCCCACTGGTTTGGTGATGGTCTTCCGACTGCAACTATTCTTTTACCTATCACATTATACAGAAGGCTTATCATCAGGTTCTTATCATTCTGATAGAAGATCCCTGCATTTACTATAAAGGGTGACTGACCTTCGAGCGGGCGATTGCATGACAGTGAGCTTTCTTCAAACTGCACCTTACTGTCTATCAGTGAGCTGTTCAAAACAAGTGTGAAATCCTTAAGCCGGTTTATGAAGCCCAGCGATTTCCGGAGCTCTGCTTCGACTCCTGCGCTGTATGCCGACCTGACATTTTCAAATGAATACTGTGTCGGATTATTACCAAGGATGATCTGTTCGATCGGGTTCAGGAATTTCTTATAGAATATACCGATATTGAACGTTTCGCCTGACTGAGGATATAATTCATATCTGAGGTCGAAGCTGTGAATATAGGCCTGCTTAATGTGAGGAGCGCCATAGATACCTGCATTTAACTCAAAATCAACATAATAGAATGGAGCTATTTCCCTGAATTCAGGCCTGTTGACAGTCATGCCATAAGCTACCCGGAGGAGGCTTTTTTCCGTGAAATTGAATGTCATGTTGAATGAAGGAAAAAGGTTAACAGTGTCCCTGTCAACCTCAACCTTTGTTGTAGATCCCTGTTTATAGCTTGAAAGTGTCTGCCTGTTACGTTCCAGTCTTAAACCGGTATATATATTTATTCTTTGTCCTGCAGGAATCCTTGCAGACAGAAAGCCTGCCATCTGGGTATTGGAAGCCGTATATGAATCTGACAATGCTGTGACTTCCATAAGTTTGATACCGTCTGTCAGGTTTATATTCTCCGGAATGAAAATTTCTCCTATCGGCCGGGATACCTGGCCGAAAGTTGATGCAGAACTCCCTTTTGCATATCCGAAATTCCTGGCCTGGAAGCTTCTTTGTTTATCCTCAAAGTAGAGCCCCGACCTGATCTCCGGTACAAGTCCCCCGATATTCAGTTTTTTTATGAAGCTGACCGATCCTGACATGGTGTTCTCCCTTAAGTCTATCCACATTCTTGACTGTGAGGAAAGGTCTGCCTGGTCTGAGAATAAAAGCATATATCTGGTAGTATCGGCCTGGTCGCGTATATATCTGTAGCGCCTTGTGTCAGGTTCTTTCCTGTTACTGGTTGCATATCCCAGTATCCATTCAATTTTTGTATCATCATTCTTTATGGCATGCTCGCCGGCCAGCTGCCCGGTATAAACCTGCCTGCTCATGTAACGGATTTCATCAGAATGAATATATCTTCCGTTATTGTACCATTCCCGTCCGGTCCTGGCTGTAAAGCGCGATGTTCCCGATTGGTTCAGGAGGTTTCTGAATTCCAGTTTTGATCTTTTTCCGAAATAGAAGGATGTATTGTTCATTATGGCAATCCTGGCGGAGTTTGAATACTGGATATCATGGAACTGATTCAGATAGGAAGGCGCATCATTCAGAAAATTGTATATTGAATAATCTATGTTGGTTAACTCATCTGAACTGTTTGAATAGCTGTATGTTACTGCCAAAGTATTTCCAAGGGTACTTTGGCCAAACTCCATTCTTCGATTAAAACCTGCAAGAAATTTCTGATCGGGTATCGCGATCGATGATACCGTTGTCCATCTGTTCCCGAGTTCCCTGCCAAGCGTGGTTATTCTGTCCCGGATCGCAGGATTTGTAGCAGATTCATATTCATTCAGGTGAGTCGGCATTGACTCCGGCAATGCCCGTAAGCCATTGTCATAGCCGAGCCAGTCGGTCTTGCTTCCTTTTTCTTTAAGAAAATCCGAAAAAGTTGTGTTTTCAGTATAGCCTGTTCCGTACGAAATAAAGTAACTGTTTTTGTCGGGCATATTTTTTGTTGAGATCTTAACAAATCCTCCTGAGAAATCCGCCGGCACTTCTGCCGCAGGTGATTTTAAAATCATAATATTGTCGATAAGCGAACTGGGTATAATGTCAAATGAGAAGGCTTTCACATCTGCTTCGGAACTTGGCGTGGCTGCATTGTTAAGCCATACATTATTATATCTCTGAGAAAGTCCCCTGACTATCAGGAACCTGTTATCTATTATGGTTATCCCGGGAATTCTTTTTACAACTTCGGAAGCATCTTTGTCGAGTGTTTTGGAGATTTGCTGGCCCGAGATCCCTGTTGACACAAAAGGATTTGTTTTGATATCAGTTATCATGGCAATCTCGGTATTGGTTCTTCTGACAGCTGTCACAGTTATATCTCTGAGGGCTACAAGATCGCTCTCCATCTGGACTGACAAGTTTGTTGGCCTGCCTGCCTCTACCCTTATGCCTTCAACAACCTTTGTTGCATAAGAAACGTAGGATATTCTAAGGTTATATACCCCGGGGTTAAGGTTCCTAAGGACAAAATGACCATTGATATCAGAAGCGGTTCCCGTTGTTGTTCCTTCTATCCGGATGGTAGTTCCTGCCAGCAATTCAGAATTTGATCTGTCTGTGACAATCCCTTCGATTGAACCGGTTTGTCCTTTCATCTGCAGTGAAACAGAGAAAAATATGAAAAGCAGTGCGGTTTTTGTATTAATCTTGTTCATAGTTTTATTTATGATGATTTTCCTTATATTTCCGCAACAAAGATCTGTCAGAGCAGAATAAGAAGCGGTTACAAACTGTTTAAGCTTTGGTTACAATTGTGTTACATCCCGATATTTGTAATAAAATTGTAACACTGTATTCAGTTTATTGCATATAACTTTGCATCCTGTACAGAATTCAGACCCTTATAGAAAATCATTTTTTCTGACAGCTATGGATTTAAAAAACAAAAGGATCCTGATTGTTGATGATGAAGAAGATCTTTGTGAAATTCTTCAGTATAATTTAGGGAATGCCGGTTACATAACCGAGGTTGCTCATTCAGCGGAAGAGGCATTAAAAAGGCAGCTGGCTTCGTTCGATCTTATCCTGCTTGATGTAATGATGGGGCCAGTATCAGGATTCAGGTTTGCCGACATACTGAGGAATGAAATGGAAGTCAACGTGCCGGTCATTTTTCTGACTGCAAAGGATACCGAGAATGATATACTTACCGGATTCAGCGTGGGCGCTGATGATTATATTGCGAAACCATTCTCAATTAATGAGCTGACTGCCAGGGTAAAAGCAGTTCTGAAAAGATCTCAGAAAGAGAAGATCAGAAGCCATGCGATTGTCAGATTCGGGCCATTCGAACTTGATACGGTAAAGAAGAGAGTTCTGGTAAATGATGAGAAAATCGAGCTTACCAGAAAAGAGTATGAGATATTTAAGCTTCTCATTGAAAACCAGGCTAAAGTATTTTCACGGGAAGATATTCTTTCAATGGTCTGGGGCAAAAAGGTTATTGTCACAGACAGAACGGTTGATGTAAATATAACCCGTTTAAGAACCAAGCTCGGAACCTATGGACAGAATCTCAGGAACAAATCAGGTTACGGCTATTATTTTGAATTCTGATTCATAAAGATAAGCTGATGTTTTCCACTAATAAATTCAGAAATAACCTACTTTTTTTCTATTCTACAATATTCATAGTTGTTGCAATTATTATCATTACTTATCTGTATAAAAGGGAGAAAGAGTACAGGATCTCAACCTTGAATGATGAATTATACAATATTACAAAGATCGTCGACAACTATATAAATGTCAATTCATTAGACAGATCGGGAAATTACCGCCTGATTGATTCGCTCAATCTCCTGCTGCCTCATCCGAATCTCCGGATCTCAATTATTGATACTTCAGGACATGTTCTTTACGACAGTTCAGTACATGATTACGAAAACATGGAAAACCATAAGGCGCGTCCGGAAATAATTCAATCAATAAACGAAGAATTCGGAACAGCAGTAAGACATTCAGGTACGACAGGTCAGAACTATTATTATTACTCAAAATTCTACACAAAGTATTTCATACGTGCAGCCCTTCTCTATGATGTTAACCTTGTAAATTTCCTGAAAGCGAATTTCAGGCTCCTTCTTGTTATCTTATTCTGTTTCATAATAATCGGGGCTGTTCTTCTTGTTGTCACCAACCGCTTCGGGGAATCAGTTACACGACTGAAGGATTTCACTGTCAGTCTGAAAAACGGCAAACCTTTTATCTCAGATTTTCCGAAAAATGAACTTGGGATTATAGGCGCCGAAATACTGGAGATATATAATAATCTTCTCTCGGCTAAGAATGATCTGTCTGTTGAAAAAGAAAAACTTGTTGATCATCTTAATGCTCTTAATGAAGGAGTGGCATTCTTTTCCCCGGACCGGAACATAAGTTTTAACAATGATCATTTTATCCAGTTTATGAACATGATATCGGGAGATCTTAAAATTTTTTCTTCAAACTTCTTCGAAATACAGGAATTTGCGGAAATTACCGATTTCATTGAAAAAAACAGAGGAGTTAAATTCGGCGGCACAGAATTGCCTATGCTCGAATACCAGGTAATCAAGGACGGAAGATTTTTCAGGATACAGTGTATCATATTCAACGACAAAAGCTTCGAGGTTATCCTGAGTGATGTGACAAAGATTGCCAAAAACAAACTTGTCAAGCAGCAAATGACATCAAATATTGCGCATGAGCTAAAAACACCCGTATCGTCGATAAAAGGATATATTGAAACATTGCTTAGTGACACAGCAATTGAGCCTAAAAAACAGAAGTACTTTTTAGATAAGGCACTAAACCAGACAGACCGCCTTACGGGCCTGATAAATGATATATCTGTTCTCAATAAAATTGAAGAAGCCGGACTCTCCTTTTTCCCCCCGGAAAAAGTGAAGATCAGGAAAACTATAAAAGAGGCCAGGGATAATTTCAAATCAGCTATTGAAGCAAAGGGGATGAAGTTTGAAATTGAGGTTGATGAAAAAGTAACCGTGAGAGGCAATTCATCCCTGATCCTCTCAATTTTCCAGAATCTTGTTGAAAATGCAATTAATTATTCCGGAGAAAACACGACCGTCAGGATATTGGTATACAACGAGGACAAGAAGTTCTACCATTTCTCATTTTCTGATAACGGTATAGGTATTCCGGAGGAACATCTCGGTCGGGTTTTTGAACGATTTTACCGTGTTGATGCAGGCAGATCGAGAAAAAGCGGAGGCACGGGACTGGGGCTGGCAATAGTCAAGAATGCTGTCTTGCTTCATAAAGGTGATATCATTGTCAGGAATAAAACAGGTGGTGGAACAGAGTTTCTGTTTTCACTTCCTAAACACTGACAATATGATACATAAGACTGATTCTTATATTACTTTAAAGAAATAATCTTAAAAACAAAAAAATCGCTGCACCAAATACTGCGGAGACCGGTATGGTAAGAATCCACGCCCAGAATATCTTTGTTGTCACACCCCATTTCACTGCTGAAATCCTTTTAGTGGCACCAACTCCCATTATTGAACCGGTAATGGTATGTGTTGTGCTTACCGGAATTCCGAAATGAGTGGCTCCGAACAGAGTTAGTGCTCCGGCTGTTTCAGCACAGAAACCCTCAAAGGGCTTGAGCTTTGTTATCCTCTGCCCCATAGTCTTCACGATTCTCCAGCCTCCGAACAGTGTGCCAAGAGCTATAGCAGCATGGCACGATAATACAATCCAGAGGCCGATCTCAGAGTCTTTTGTCATATGACCGGTTGCTATCATAGCCACCCATATGATTCCCATTGATTTCTGTGCGTCATTTCCCCCATGGCCAAGACTGAAAGCTGAAGCGGAGATCAGCTGCAGCCTTCGGAACCAATGGTCCACTCCGAAAGGTGTTCTGTTTTTGACCAGATGCAATACAATAACTGAGATAATATATGACATAATCATACCGAGAAGCGGTGCAATAACAATGAAAACACCAATTTTAATCAACCCACCATAAATCACAGAACCGAATCCGTTACTTGCCACTGCAGATCCCACCAACCCGCCAACTAGTGTATGAGAGGAGCTTGAAGGAAGACCCAGCCACCATGTTATAAGGTTCCAGAAAATGGCTGCCATAACTGCTGAGACTATTAAATTCAATGTCACGATATCAGGATCAATCACACCTTTCCCAATGGTTGTTGCAACTCTCAGAGGAAATGCCAGGAAAGCAACAAAATTAAAGGTTGCTGCAAGAACAACTGCTGCAAAAGGTGAGAGGACTTTTGTTGATACAACCGTGGCTATGGAATTGGCGGAATCATGGAATCCATTTATAAAATCGAAGATCAGAACAATACTTACAACAATAATCAGATATGTCATTCCCGCCAGATAATGTTTACAAGGGATCTTTGCTCTCTTAGTTGCTCATCTACAACAACATAGAATATTCCATGTTTAATGGCATGTGCAAAAGTAAATACTCCTGATCGTTCTGACTGGTTATCTGCTGTTAAATTTTTGTTACAAATTCGGACTGAACCCGGAATCTGTATGGATCGTTGAAGTATAATCTGAAATGATTTCTTGTCAATTAATTACAATTATATTGCCAACGCCCAGCTCAAAATAATTTTCACCGAAGGCTTCCCTTATCATTTTGATCTGCGTCTCCCCTGTACAGTGAGTAGCCCCGCATTTGACCACTCCAAGGGCTTTCATCTCCGAAATTATTGATCCCATCTCCTTCTCACTTTTCTGCAGTAAATGAAAACCGCCGAATACCATGTAAATATTCTTATTAAAGTCAGTCTTTATCTGCTTCAGCATATCAACTATTCCCGGATGTGAACAGCCGGTCATCACAACAAGTCCTTTACTGGTATTAAGTACAAGCGTGTGTTCAGCAATCTGAAAATTAAATTCACCTGAAGTAAAAAAATTGTCACAGATCTTTGCGGGCTCTCTCACCAGAAGCGGCTCGAGACCATAACCTGTCATCTGTTTTTTGAATTGAGGGGAAAATGAATAAGGAATAAGAACCGGGATGCCGGTTTTCATTTTTACAAATGCGGGTATCCCTCCTGTGTGGTCTCCATGCTCGTGGGATAAAACAAGGATATCAACTTTGTTTGCATCCAGCCCCATCTTTTTGAAATTAGCTTCAAAAATCTCCGGTTTTGTGCCGGTGTCAAAAAGGATGGTTTTATCCAGACCCTCAACCATTATTGAATATCCCCAGTCGGATTGCAATCCGTCAACCTTAATGTAATTGTCATAAATTACTTTTACAATTACCGGCTTTTCAATCCCGTTAGCGGCGGTAATCCCGGAGACCGGTTCTTTAAGGTACCTGTAATCCTGAGCATCAGAGCAGGAATAAAGCTGAATAAGTATCAGCGCAAGGAAAATTCTTACTTTCATTTCATGAGTTATTAATTTTTTTTAACACGGAGGAACACGGAGTTATTCACGGAGGAACACGGAGTTGATGTATTATTGAGCCATTGTGCCGTTAATTACCAAAGTTAATGTATTAATAACTAAAACAGGTAAAAATATGCTTCGATGCAAAGAAATGTAAGATATTTGAGACTATCTTTGATTAAAATATCAAAATCTTAAGAAACACACAACATAGAAAATGTAAATATATCAGCGTTCATCTGCGAGATCAGCGGAAGATTATTTTTCCCGCAGATAGCGCGGATTTACACTGATAAAAAATAAACATATGAAAAATATTATGAATAGATTCTTTTCAAAAGCACTGGCAGTAAGTCTGTTAATTCTGCCTTATTCAATACTCTTCAGCCAGGTAAAAAGTCCTCTGACAGATGGAAAACAGAGAGCTGCTCTGTTTGCAAAACAGCTTGAGATGAAAGAAAGCTCACCTTTCAAGGATCTTAAATGGCAGTTTGTCGGCCCGACAAATATAAGCGGCCGGTGTACCGATGTCGAAGCTATATCCCCGAGAGGCGGCAACTATACCATCTGGATAGGTTCCGCGACCGGCGGTGTATGGAAATCGACTAACGAGGGCACAACATTCGAACCGGTCTTTGAGGACGCACCCACAGCATCCATAGGAGATATTGCCATCGACCCGAATAATCCGGATGTTGTCTGGGTCGGTACCGGCGAGGCAAACATATTCAGGAGTTCAAACGCCGGATGCGGGGTATTCAAAACCACTGACGGAGGTAAAACATGGACTAACACAGGACTGGAGAATACATACACTATCGGACGGATAAGGATCAATCCAAAAAATTCAAATATAGTCTATGTGGCCGCAACCGGACACGAGTGGACTCCTAACGAAGAGAGAGGACTCTTCAAAACCACCGACGGAGGAAAGACGTGGAACAGAGCACTTTATATCGATGAAAATACCGGCGTGTTTGACCTTGTAATGGATCCGAGGGATCCGAATACATTATATTGTACTTCATGGGAGAGAACCAGGCTGAAATGGAATGATCCCAGAACCTACGAGACAACAAAAAACTGCGGGATCTGGAAATCGACAGATGCAGGCAAAACATGGAAGAAGATCAATTCGGGATTACCCGAGCAAAATAAGCTGGGGAGAATCGGTATTGATATTGCCAGGTCAAATCCGAAGGTTCTCTATGCATATGTGGATAACTATGAAGTTGCGTATAAGGCGAAGCCAGGAGAGACGGATTCGTACGGACGCCAGAGAAAGGATGTTATAAAAGGTGCAACTATTTACAGGTCAGATAACTCCGGAGAGACATGGACACAGGTCAGCGGACTCACCCCGGAGCAGAAAACATATATGGAAAGGCATTCAGCCACATACGGCTGGGTATTCGGCCAGATAAGGATCGATCCGAATGATGAGAATACTGTTTATACAATGGGGCTCCAGCTTAACCAGTCGACCGATGGAGGGAAGACTTTCCAGTCATTGAGAGGACCCCATGTCGATCATCATGGCTTATGGATAGATCCGGCAAATTCAAATTATCTCCTCAACGTGCAGGATGGAGGACTGACCATTTCCTACGACAAGGGAAAAACCTGGAAATTTCCTATTCGTGAACTGCCGATGATCCAGTTCTTTAACCTTGGGTATGATCTAAGTACACCTTTCAGGGTATTCGGATCAATACAGGATCATGGAAGCTATTACGGAGTAGTTGATCTTTCCAGAGGCCGGGACAGGGTGCCCGCCGTGGAGTTCGAAGATATCCTTGGCGGGGAAGGGACAACCCATTCAATGAACACTGCTGATAATAATACAATTTATGCAAGTAATTTCTACGGTGCGCTGGCAAGGGCTGAAATGGATAATTTCCCGCAAAGCACAAAGAATCTTCTGCCAAGAATGTTTCCGGATGAATCTCCCCTGAGAGGTGAATGGGTAGCTCCGACACTGGTGTCTCCACATAATCCGGACATTATTTATCATGGTATGCAGTGCCTGATGATGTCAAAAGACCGAGGTAATACATGGGAATTCATCAGCCCGGATCTCTCCTACAACAATCCTAAAAAAATGGGAGATATAAGCTACCAGACAATATCTGTGTTTGATGAATCGCCTCTGAGATTCGGACTTATCTATGCAGGGACCGATGACGGCAGGTTATGGAGGACAAAAGACGGGGGGAAAAACTGGTCAGAAATAAGAAACGGGGCTGTCCCGGAGAAATTCGTTTCAAGGATCATCGCATCAAAGTATGATATTGCTACAGTCTATATGACGCAGACAGGCAAAAGAGATGATGATTTTCAGGTATATATCTGGAAATCAACTGACTTTGGAGATACATGGCAGGACATCTCAGGCAATATACCTCTCGGGCCGGTCAATACCATCAGGGAGGACCCCGTGAACCAGAATATACTTTATGCCGGCACCGATGGTGCTGTATTTGTATCAAAAGACGGCGGGAAAAAATGGGATCTTCTCGGGAACCTGCAATTCACATATGTTCATGATCTTGCAATCCATCCGCGAGATAATATGATAATAATTGCAACTCACGGACATGGTTTGTGGGTGATGGATGCAAATCCTGTTAACGAGAAAGACAAGCTCAGACAAAGAAGACAATTTCAGGATCCGGAAACCATTGATTAAATGGCTCAGGGCGCAGAGCACAGGGCGCAGGAGACAACTCCGTGCAATCTCCGTGGTCTCCGTGTTTTACCATACGAAGCTTAGGCGTAGTATGGTCTCCGTGGTGAAATGAATGAATAAATTAATTACTGATCATCAGATATTTATCCACCTTCTCCGATACATTGCCGATAACTGCAGAATCAGGTAATCCTGCCTTATGAAGATCAGATAATACAGATTCAGTCTTGTTTTCAGGAACACACATTAAAAGTCCTCCGGATGTCTGCGCATCAAACGCTATCATCTTCAGGTTGTAGTCCAGACCATTTGCAAACTGTGTGTCAGGGTCGGCAAACTCGAGATTTCGGAATGACACCCCTGGTAAACATCCCTGGTCGGCAAGGCGATATGCATTTCCTATCAGCGGCACTAACGCCATATTCAGGTGTAAAGATACTCCGCTGGCTTTTGCCATTTTCAGGACATGTCCTGCCAGGCCAAATCCAGTAATATCGGTCGCGCACAGGATTCCATGTTTCTTCATAATTTCTGCTCCGTTTTTGTTCAGAAGCATCATATACTTTTTCACTTCAGATACCTCATCATGGTCAGTCAGACCAAGTCTCTGGCCGGCAAGTATAATGCCCATACCCAGCGGTTTTGTGAGGATAAGAGTATCGCCAGGCCTGGCACCTGCATTTGTGATTATTTTTTCCGGATGAACATATCCGACAACTGCAAGCCCGTATTTCGGTGGGAAATCATCGATCGTATGGCCGCCGATTATTTTTACCCCGGCTTCTGCAGCTTTATCTGATCCTCCCCTTAGAATATCAGAATACACTTCAATAGGAAGCCTGGCTGCCGGGAACATTACAATATTCAGCGCTATAACCGGAGTTCCGCCCATCGCGTAAACATCGCTTATTGCATTTGCTGCTGCTATCTGTCCGAATTCATAAGGGTCGCTGCACACAGGTGGAAAGAAGTCGGTGGTGACAACCATTGCCAGGTCGTTGCTTATCCTGTAAACACCGGCGTCATCATGGGTCTCCGTCCCGACGAGTATATCCGGATCTTCAGGAACAGGAATCATTCTCAGTATTTCTTCAAGCTGTTTCGGCGGTATTTTGGCTGAACAACCTCCGGCTTCGACCATCCCTAGAAGATCTATTTTCATCTGTTATTTTATTAACATTCAGGGCTTCACAATATTTGAAGCAGAAGCCATAGTCTGGACTATTTCATACATATTGCTCAGAGTGCCGATCTTTATTTTGTCCTCAAGTGAGTAATAATTAACACAGGTTGCACAGAACAGCAATTCTACACCCATTTTTTCAATAATCTGCAGATGTTCAAAAAGAGGTGAATCAGAGGATCCAAGCTTTACACCGCTATTGTAAAACACCATCCTGGAAGGAAGAACCTCAAGATCCTTAGCAGCTTTTATAAAATTGATCATCAATAGATT
>Ga0172363_10001901_pt1 | contig 16810 bp, 17 predicted proteins | sample LakKivs2_kivu2a2_FD_114541 | JGI IMG/M metagenome (GOLD analysis project Ga0172363, IMG submission 114541) | Sediment microbial communities from Lake Kivu, Rwanda - Sediment s2_kivu2a2 | ecosystem: Environmental > Aquatic > Freshwater > Lake > Sediment | place: Rwanda: Western Province, Lake... | reverse complement strand
TCGCACATGTAGTCGAGCGTTGCCAAGTCGTGCTCCACGACGAGCACCGCCTTCTTCGATTGGGCCAAGCTCCTGATGACCCGCGCGGCGTTCAGGCGTTGGTAGACATCGAGGTGCGAGCTGGGCTCATCGAAGTAGTAGACGTCCGCATCCTTCGCAGCTGCGGCCGCTATCGCCAGGCACTGGAGCTCCCCACCGCTCAGGTGGCCGATCTCGCGGTCGAGCACTTCACCCAGCTGTAGCTCATCTATCAACTTCTTCGCAACCCCCCGCTCGTCCACTCTTTCAAGCAACTTTCCAACTTTTCCCTTCACGGCGACCGGCAGCTTGTCGACAGCCTGCGGCTTGTAAACGACTTTTGTTTTGCCTATATTCGTGAAGTATGCTTGGAGCTCTGATCCCTTGAAAAATTCGTTCAGTTCGCGCGCTGAAGCTGACTTCGAACGCCCGAGGTTGGGCTTGAGCTTGCCGGCCAAGATTTCGAGCGCAGTGGTCTTGCCTATGCCGTTTTGCCCCACGATGCCAGTGACCCCGCCCGCCCGTGGAATGGGCAGTCCATAGAGGGCGAAGCCGTTTCGACCGTAGCGATGTATGCATCTTCCCTCGAGCTCCTTCGGTAGGTTGATGATGTGAATGGCCTTGAATGGGCACTTGTGGACGCAGATGCCGCACCCACTGCACAGCTCCTCCGAAATCGTCGGGCTCAGCGTTCGCTCGTCGATGACGACTGTTTCATCGCCAGTGCGCACACCAGGGCAGTAGCGCTGGCACTCGAGCGCGCATTTTTTCGGATGACACCTGTCGCGATCTATGATGGCTATCCTTGGCATGTTATCAAACCGTCCTTTTATCTTTATATAATCCTTCTACTTATTTCAGATGGGTGAGCCGATGGAGTGGTGGCAGTGGATCATCAAGATCGTGCTGGGGCTAATTCTACTTCTGATAGTTGTGGGCAGCGCCATCTTCGGCTACATATGCGCGAAGGCTCAGGCCAAGAGCTGGGCCGCAGGTTGCTTCGCAATCACAGCTGCAAGCATCGCGGCATTCGCCTGGCTAATATTTTTATTGTGGCGATAGTTGTAAGTAAAAAATCTAAAGTTCTCCTTTTTTCCAATATTCCATGTTGAGTTTGACCGCGTGCTCTCCGAGTTCGGCCCGTATCTCGTCCACCGCTTGTGTGAATTTTTGCTCGGTGTCGAGCTCGTTTAGTTTCCTCAAGCGCGGGATTGCGAAAACATCGAGCGCGAGTTCTATGTCCTGTTTTGTGAGCGGGGCCTCCTTCACCTTGTCCCGAAGTATCTCGGCCGCCTTTTGAGTGATCCATTCGAGTTCTTGCATCATTTTATCCCAACATTTTTAACATTCACAAACTTAAAGCCATTTGGTGATGGTATGGATGTTTTTGACGCGATAAAGGGGCGCAGGAGCGTGCGCGCTTTCAAGCGGGACGCGATAAAAGATGATGATCTAAAAAAGATTTTGGAGGCCGCGAGGTGGGCCCCGAGCGCAGGAAATCGTCAACCACTCGAAGTTGTAGTTGTAAAAGATGAGGCGACCAAGCAGAGGCTGGCTCAAGCGGCGCGCGGACAGGATTTCATCATCGATGCTCCGGTAGTCCTAGTAATATGTGCGAACATGGCGAGGACATCGAGCAGGTACGGTGAGCGCGGCGCCAATCTGTATTGCATCCAAGATACCGCGGCAGCGACGCAGAACATTCACTTGGCGGCGTACGCGCTTGGCTACGCTACGTGTTGGATAGGCGCCTTCGATGAGAAAGAGGCAGCTGAAGTCGTCGACGCGCCGAGCGGCGTGAGGCCCGTCGCCATCGTCCCCATAAGCAAGCCAGATGAGAAGCCGAGCGCGCCACAGCGCATCCCGTTGAGCGAAATCGTTCACGAAGAAAAATTTTAGATGAGTTTGGCCCCGACCTCGTTGATACATGTGACGAGTACAGAACTTGGATCTAGCCGCTCGAGGAATGCTCCCTTCACCTCTTCGACTTTCTCCTTTTCAACCAGCGCGAAGACGGCTCTGCCAAGCATCACCATGCTCGCCCCAATCGCTCCTGCGGACATGGCATCGTTCATCAGCGTGCGGATGTCATCGTCAAGGAATCCCATGGATTCTGCGAATTCTGTGGAAACATCCACAAAATTTTTGACCTCAGGAAAGCGCAACAATTTTCCAAAAGCTATCCCGCCATATTTTTTTGAGCGCCTGCGTATCTCCTCATCTTGAAGGAGCTCTTTCGTCGACAGCGGGCCGAGCGTGCCACAAATTATTCTCATGTTTTTTGAAACACCGATGCGCCGCCATCTTCCATGTGGCGGGGCTCCCGGCTCGATCCCTATCACCAAGCCGCCGATCATCTGCGCCCCGACATCGCCCAAGCCTGTGCCGCACGTGACCTCTGCGACATGTGCTATTCTCGCAGCCTCCGTGTGTGGCATAGTCATCCCCAGTGCTGCGGGCAGGGCCAGCGCCACGCCGAACGCGCCGGCGCCGCTCGCACCATATCCAGCGCCGATCGGAACCTGCGAATAGTGATTGATGATTACATCTGCTGGTTTGGGTGCGTCACGCAATATCTGCTCGGCCACGACAAAACTTGTCCGAGCTTCTGGTGCCTGTTTATCGTTGATAAAAATTTTGACGTTCGCTCGCTCGCTGGGCAGCGCCTCCACATGTGTGGTGACGCCGATATCTATGCATGGGCCGCAGTTGCGGGAGCCCATCCGCTCCGGGTCGCCTGCCTCGCAGACCTGAAAAAATCCAGATATGTGGCCTGGCACAAACGCCGACGCTTTCTTCATCGCTTGCTTCCCCGAAATTTCTCTATCGCAGCGCCCAAGATGATTTTTGCTATTTCCGCCTTGCTCGCCTTCAAGTGTCTGGAGCTTGAGGATGTGACGATTTCCACCTTGTTCGTATCGACACCGAAGCCTGCCCCTTGCCTAGAGACATCGTTCGCGACGACCATGTCGAATTCGCCCTCGCGCAGCTTCTCCATCGCCACCGCCTTCAGCTGCTTGTCGCTGACGTCGTGCTCCGCCTTGAATCCGACGATGAAAGCTTTCGGCGCAAGCTTTCTAGCACCATCCACGACCCTTGGCGCTGGAATGAGCTTGATGCTCAAAGGTTTGTGATGTCTGAGTTTTTCTTCGGATATTTTTTCCACGACGAAATCTTGAGGCGCAGCTGTCGAGACGACGATATTTGGTCGCCTCTTTATCTCATTCACGAAGGCTTTGCGCATCTCAGCGGTCGTTTTAACTCGAACCACCTTCACGCCCGCGGGCGGTTCCTCCGACCCCGGGCCATAGATCAAGGTGACGTCGGCTCCACGGGAGACCGCGGCGCGTGCCACGGCTATGCCCATCTTGCCCGAACTCCTGTTTGTTATGAATTTGATCGGGTCGATGTGCTCGACGGTGGGGCCAGCTGTGACGAGCACTCGTATCCCAACCATGTCTTTTGGACCGAGGAGGTCGATCACGAAGTTAGTTATCTCCTCGACGCTGGGCAGCTTCGCCTTGCCCTCCACTAACTTCGGCTCGAGCACCTTGACGTCGGCCGCCTTCAGCCGCGCGATATTATTTTGGAGCAACTTGTGCGAGTACATCGAACCGTGCATCGCGGGCACCATGGCCACAAGTTTTCCTAGACCCATGGCGACGGAAATGACCGATGTCACCGGCGTGTCGTCGATCGCGCAGGCTACCTTGCTCAAAGTGTTCGCCGTCGCAGGGGCCACGAGTACGAGGTCGGCCCAAGTCGCCAGCTCCACGTGCTCCAGTTTACCCGTCAGCTCCGAGACGACTGGGTTGCCGGTCGCCCAGTGCATGAACTTAGGAGTTATCAGCTGCGCTGCATCTTGCGTCATGACTACCCTGATGTCTGCGCCGTGGCGCATGAGTTCTCGCGCCAGCTCATGACATTTCACCGCAGCTACGCTACCGGTGATGCAAAGGACTATCTTCTGGTTCGCCAGCTCTGCACTTTTAGTGCCGCGAATGTCGTGCGATGGATGCATGTTCCACCTTAGATAAACAACGTTTGCTCAATTTAAAAGGTGTTTTCTGTGACATTACAGAATGCGTTTTGTTAAAGGCCGGTAAAAAATTATTTCTTGAATTTGGGCCATTGATTATATCCAACAGAAGGATCATTTGATTTATACTTAAGAATAAATTCCACTTCTTTTTTATTTACTTCTGTCTCGGTTGCATCTTCAGATTCCCAAAGGATTTCCCTTCTAATGGTAAAATCTTTTCTTTCTCCTTTAGTAAAATCTTTTTCAAGAAGTTTACTATCTGGACTACCAAAGTATCTAAATGTTCCAGTTAAATCTTTTCCAATATAGATTTTACCATTTGGATAAGTGATTTTGTAAATCCGCTTCATAATTAGAAGTGTCTTGTTCCATAGAAAAACCTTTTTTGGCCGCTCCCCAAAACACCGAGGAGCGGGGTAGACAAGAACTCTTCGAGTTCTAATTGCATGGTTTAACCTCTGTGTGATTGTTCACTCCTTTCCCCTCCTCAGCCATTCATCAACTTTTAATTGGTATACCGCTTCAGAAGCTTGCCGTGGGTATCGATTTCTCCGTACATGACTCTCACCGAGGATATCGGCGCCCCATCCTCCGCGAGTACGAAAGGTATCTCGACTATCTCGAGCGCCGCGAGCCCATTCGAAGTTCTGATTTTGTTCAGCTCCTCCGCCCTCGCCCTCGTCTCTGGGCTGACGACGATCGCCTGAAGCGCAACGTCACTCACAGCTGTGCCGAATGGATCTGATATCACGGTGATCTCCGCGCGCTCGATCCACCCCTTGAGCTTGAGCACCTCCAAGAGCGAGCGCATGCGCACCTCAAGTGGGGCTATACCCACAGAATCTTTTCGGAGCTCCATCTCATCCGAAACTATCCCAACGACCACGTGCTCGCCGATCTCGAAAGCTTTCGCCAAAATCGCCACGTGGCCGTCGTGAAGATAATCGAAAGTTCCCCCGACGGCGACTCTATTGAACTTCATTTGGCCAGCTCTCTCGCCTTTTTAGTTGCAGCCTTCACGGCCTCGATCATGGCCTCGACTACCCTTCGCTCCTCCATCACTTTGAGCCCCTCAGCGGTGGTGCCGCCGGGCGAGCGGACCATGTCGATGAGCTCGTCCGGAGTTTTGCCGCCCTTCAACACCATCGCCCCGGCCCCCTTCGCGGTCTGCGCCGCCAGTTTTTCCGCCACATCCTTCGGCAGCCCTTCCTTTACCCCAGCGTCCGTCAGCGCCTTGATGATCAAGTAGAAGTAGGCCGGGCCGCTCCCGCTCAATCCAGTCGCCGCGTCGACAAGTCCTTCATCGAGTTCGACCGCGATGCCAACCGAGCTGAATAGTTTTTTTACGGCCTCTCCATCTTTCTTGCCGGCATTCTTTCCCAAGCAATAGGCGGTGGCCCCCTCCCCAACTGCGCACGGCATGTTCGGCATCACCCTGACAACCCTAACCTTTCCGAGCTTGCCTTCGATGAACTTCGTCGTGATGCCTGCAGCTATCGAGACGACCAGCTTTTCGCCGACGAAATCTTTTATTTCATCTAGCACATTCGGAACCTCTACTGGCTTCACGGCGAGAAATATTATTTCAGCTTTTTTTGCAATTTCTCTATTGTTGGATGTTGTGGTCACGCCTAGATTAGCCAACGCTCTAAGTTTGCTTTCGTCCTTATCGCTGGCCACGATGTCTCGCGCCTTTAGGGCACCTGCGTCGATGAAGCTCCTGACGAGCGCGGAGCCCATCCGTCCTGCTCCTATGAACCCAACTTTCATCACATCACCACTTGATTTTACTGACAGCACGATTTAAAGGCTCGCCACGCATATAACATCCTCACTGTCGAATAACTCCTCCGCGATGATAGGCTTCAGGCCAGCAGAGTTAGCCCAATCGGCGAGCTGTTCTGGACCGTGTTTGCGCTTGAGGCTCGTCATGATCGCAACTCCACCCGGCTTCAAAACTCGGGCTATCTCCTTCATCGTTGCGGCCGGCTCCGGCACGTTCTGCAACAGCGTGACGGACACCACGACATCGAAACTTCTATCCTCGAATGGAAGGTGATCTGCATCCGCACGCACGAGCGACGCCCCGCCCACACGTTTTCGAGCGATGCCCAACATCTCAGCGGAGGAATCTACCCCAATGACAATCTCGCCTCGCTGGGCCAGTTCTTCCAAAAACATCCCAGTCCCACAGCCCAAATCCAAGATGTGCGCAGCACGTTTTGGCAAGTATTTTTTCACAGCTTCATATTTTTCCCACTGGATGCTGGTGTAGCGCATATCATAAAAGTCCGCCGTTTCATCGTAGCGGCGCCTGAGTTCTAATTTTCGTGCTGACATCAAAAGTAGATGTGCGACAAAACTTTTAACTTGGTGCCCCAACTCGATTTGATGTTATGCTCGAGCGAACAAAAAAACTTAGGGCCAAACTTGCCGCGATGGGGCTGGATGCATTTGTCGCGGTTAAAAATGCGCACTACCTGTCTGAAACTACGGCGTCCATCGCTGTGATCACCTCAAGCAAGGAACAGACGCTCATATGCAGCCGAATGGAGTTCGACAGGGCGAGGAGAGAAAGCGCAATAAAAGACATCGTAGCTTATTCTCCGCATCGAGTTCCGCTGCGTTCCGGTGAGAAGGTTCGCTTCGGAGAGCTGTGGCTGGTGATAGCTGAGCGCCTCCATGAACTCAACGCGAGAGAGATAGGTTTCGACGCGTTGAGGCGCGACCAACTGCGCAAGATGCGAAATTACTACGACGCTAACTACAAGGAGATGCCAGAGATCATCGCCGAGATGCGTATGATAAAATCTGCGCTGGAGATCGCTTGTTTGAAAAAATCTGCTGCGCTTGCATCACTCGGCATGAAGCGAGCATCCGAGCTTATAGAAAAGGGACGAACGGAGCTGGAGATCGCGGCGGAGATCGAGTATAAGATGAGGAAAGCCGGGTCAGATGGCATCCCGTTCGATACAATCGTGGCATCTGGAAAACACTCTTGGCTCCCGCACGCCATGGCGACAAAAAAACGCTTGCGCGACGGCGAGTTGGTCGTCGTGGACCTCGGCGCCAAATATAAAGGATATATTTCTGACATGACCAGAACTTTCACACTATCGCCGACGAGAAAACAATTGAAATTGGTAAAAACGATAAAGCGCTCACAAAAGGCAGCGCTCACCCGAGTCAGGGATGGCGTTCGCGCTAGCGATGTGGATGCGGCGGCGAGAAAGGTGGCCTCACTCGCAGGGTACGCTAAGTTTTACTTGCACAGCACGGGGCATGGCGTTGGGCTCGATGTACATGAACCGCCAAACTTGTCGCCGAGATCGACGGAGGTACTACGGAGCGGCATGGTGACGACGGTCGAGCCAGGCGTCTACGTCAGAGGAGTCGGAGGCGCACGGTGGGAGGACATGGTGCTTGTCACTAAAAGAGGATGTGAACTACTCACAAAAATAAACATTTAAGTTGATATTGAGTAATTATCTCAAAGGTGGATTTATGAAGCGCGAGAAGTGGCAGAAGGAATTCAGCGCGTGGTTCAACCAGATACTGCGGGACGCGGACATCATGGACACCCGCTACCCGGTGAAGGGGCTCTACGTCTGGTTGCCGTATGGGCTGAAGCTGCGCAACCATGTCTTCGGGATAATACGCCGCCTACTCGACGACTCCGGACACCAAGAAGTTTTGTTTCCGTTGCTCATCCCAGAGGACATCTTCAAGAAGGAGGCCGAGCACATCCGCGGCTTCGAGGGTGAAGTTTACTGGGTCACTCACGGCGGTCGGGACAAGTTGGACGTGAAGCTTGCGTTGCGCCCGACGAGCGAGACTTCCATCTACCCGATGTTCGCGCGATGGATAAGGTCGCACGCCGACCTGCCGATCAAAGTCTACCAGATAGTCAACATCTTCCGCTACGAGACGAAGATGACGAAGCCGATGATGCGCCTGCGTGAGGTCACGACCTTCAAAGAGGCCCACACCGCACACAAGAGTTGGGAAGAAGCCGAGAGGCAGGTGAAGAAAGCCGTCGAGATCTACAAGCGATTCTTCGACGAACTTGGCGTGCCGTACGTCGTGACGAAGCGGCCAGCGTGGGACACCTTCGCGGGGGCAAAGTACTCCTTGGCCTTCGATACGCTCACGCCGGACATGAAGACGCTCCAGATCGGCACCGTCCACAACCTCGGCCAAAACTTTGCAAAGGTCTACGACCTCAAATTTGAGACGCCCGATGGCAAGCACGACTTCGTGTATCAGACATGCTATGGCGTGTCCGAGCGAGTCATCGCGGCCGTCATGATGGTGCACGGTGATGACCACGGACTGTGCGTACCACCAGCCGTCGCGCCAATACAGGTGGTCGTCATTCCAATTCCATTCAAGAAAGAGGATGTTCCTATCCAACAGATCGCCGAAGGCGTTGTGAACGAGCTGAATTCCGTCGGCATCAGGGCGCACTTGGACGCGCGCGACATCAGGCCAGGTAAGAAGTTCTACGACTGGGAGCGCCACGGCGTGCCGCTAAGGCTGGAGATAGGTCCTGAGGACGTGAAGAAGGAGCAGGTCGTCGCGGTCAGACGAGACACTGGCGACAAGCAGACGATACAGAGGCGGGCGATCAGGGTAAAGGTGAGGCAGCTGCTCGACGAGATAAATGGAGACCTGCGCACCCAGGCGTGGAAACTTTTCAGCGGGATGATACACGAGGCCTCCGATGTCAAGAGCATCAAGCAGCTCATCGAGAAGAAAGGCGGCATAGTTCGCGTTCCATGGTGCGAGCAAGAGGCCTGCGGTCAGATGCTCGAGGAGCAAACTGGCTTGGAAATCTTGGGCCAAGAGCTGGAGGGCAAACAGGCATCAGGCATCTGTCCGATATGTTCCAAGCGAGCGAAGAGCCGCGTGCTCATGACCAAGACTTACTGATCGCCTCAGAAATTTCCTTCTCGGATGGGAATCCTGTTGGCCCCTTGTACCTTATCTTTAGGGCAGCGGCAGCGTTCGCGAACTGCGCAGCTTCGATAGCATCATGAGACTCCAAATATTTCACGAGGAAAGCGGCACCGAACACATCGCCAGCGCCAGTGAGATCCTTGGCATCCACTTTCAGCGCTTTGACTTCGCTCAATTTCCCGTCTGCAAAGACTATACAACCCTTCTCCCCCTGAGTCAAGATCGCCACCTTCGGGCCGAGTTCGACAAGCTTTCGCAACACTTCCTTGGCATCCCCATGAATCACTCCCGCCTCATCCTTGCCAACCTTCACGATATCTACATACTTCAGGAACTCTCCAAGGTCTTCACGCGCCTTCAGTTTGACTTCACCGCTCGCGCCTATTTCCCTAAATATTCCTTGTGGGTCGAGCATCACCAAATTTGTGTCCTTCTTTATCGCTCTCAGTACATCTGGCGTTATCTCATCTACGATCGGCGAGATGTAGAAGCCGCCAGCATCTTGGTATGCGTACGGGATGTCGTCCGGCGATATCTTGGGTGCGACACGCGTGCAGGCCTGCTTGCGGTTGCCCGCCTCGTCGTACGTGTTCTCAAACGTGGTTGTACTTTCACCAGCTACCAATATGCCTTCCGTGTCGAGCCCAAATTTGCTGTAGAGTGGCGGAAATCTATCCGGAAAATCTGCACCCACCTTCGCCACTATGCCTGCGTTCTTCTTTAGGGCCGCGAGAGCGAAGCCAGCATAGGTAGGTGCTCCACCGAGCGCATTTTCTATGACCCCCCACGGCAGGACATTCACATCGATCGAAACATGCCCCACGACGACGACATCGAAATCCATCATCTCTCCCTCCTTCCAACTATGAAATCCTCGACTGCCTTCCTAGCATCAACATCTGGCATTTGAACTGGCGGATGTTTGAAGAAGTATGCGGAAACCCCGACGAGCGGCCCAGCGATGCCACGGTCGAGCGCAAGCTTCACGGCCCTCAAAGCATCGATTACGACTCCGGCGCTGTTTGGCGAGTCCTCCACGGAGAGCTTTACATCAATCGTCAACGGGATGTCGCCGAACTTCTTGCCCTTCATGAAGATGTAACAGACCTTGTTGTCCTTCAGGAACGAGACGTAGTCGCTCGGCCCTATGCGCAGCGGCACTTCGTACGGTATCTGGCTCGACACCGCCTCGGTCTTGCTTATACGTTTGGAGCTCAGGCGTTCCTCCTCGACCATATTGAGGAAGTCGGTATTCCCACCGATGTTGAGCTGATAGCTCTCCTCGAGCTTGACGCCGCGGTCCAGCAGGAGCCTCGCGAGTGTCCTGTGCAGGATGGTAGCACCGACTTGAGATTTTATGTCATCGCCGGCGCATGGCAGTCCAGCATCCTCGAACTTCTTTCCCCAGTCCTTCCCAGACACTATGAATTCCGGGATGCAGTTCACGTAACCGCAACCCGCGTCTATCGCCTGCTGCGCATAGTAGCGGGAAGCCTTGTAGCTCCCGACCGGCAGATAGCTCACCAATATATCGGCGCCGGAATCCTCCAGCACTTTTTTAACGTTCACTTCTTTTTGGGTTCTATCGACCGGCACGACTGGCTTCAGGTACTTGCCCAGCCCATCGAGCACTGACCCCTTCATCACCTCTACTCCCAACTCTGGCACATCGCTGAATTTGATTGTGCAGTTAGGTGGGGTGAATATCGCCTCGGCGAGATCTTTTCCCACTTTGTTCGCATCGATGTCGAAAGCGGCTACAAAATTTACGTCGCGGATATGGTATCCGCCGAAGTTTACGTGCATCAGACCAGGAACGAACTCATCCTCGCGCGCGTTTTTGTAATATTCTATACCTTGCACGAGCGAGGAAGCACAGTTTCCTACGCCAACTATTGCAACATTCACTTTTCCCACGTTTCCCCTCCTTGCTTTTTTATCTCAACTTAAAGTATATCTTTTAACATTAGTAGGTAAAACTTTCCGTTCATCTCACAAGCAAAGCCAACATCGCTCGTTTTGCCTCGATAATTAAGTAAACCCCTTAATTGCGATTGCCTAATGTGATAGCTTCTACCAGATTTAACATCGATATAAAGCTTTTTTTTGTTCCGTTCGGCACATATGTCAATCTTTTTTCTGCCACCTATTGGCTCAATACTCCAGCCACGTGAAGCAAGTAGCTTTGCCAATTTTAACTCTGCTTGCTGCCATCTGCGAAATTTCGTTTCCCCCAACATGCGATGACACGAAGGACACTTTTTGCTTTTCCCCCCTCGCGATCGCCACTCGTATCCACAACTCATACATTGCATAGTTGTTACAACCATACTTCAACCTTGGAAATATCTCAAAAAATAAGTATTTAAAGCTTATTGTGGAATAAAATTTGGTGTCATCTTTGGCTATGCGGCGATTGAAACGCAAGACGACAGTAGAGTTGCTTTGGCCCTACATCTTGAAGTTGCTTCAAGAGAGGCAGATGTACGCGTACGAACTCAGGGAGCAAATGGAGAAGAAGTTTGGGTGGAAGCCGCCAATGGTCACATGTTATATTGTGCTCTACCGGCTCCAGCGCGTGGGCTACGTGACAGCGGAGTGGAAGGAGCAACGAGGCAGGCCAGCGCGAAAGTATTACAAGATCACCGCAAAAGGGAAGGAACTATCCGAAGCAGCAAACGGCTATTTCAAAGAACTTTTTGGGAAGCTAGTAAAGAAATCTTAGCGCAAGCGGCTGTGTGCGACGACAAGCCTGTGGACTACTGTGATGTACGAGAGGATCGCCACCAATATCAGCGCATACCCAGTTCGTTCGACCAGCGCGAATATCGCGAAAATCAGCATGCGCTCGGCCCGTTCAGCGAAGCCGACATCCAACTTCCCAGCCCCAGCCGCTTCGGCACGGGCACGGACGTAGCTCACCATCAAACCTCCAACCAACGCTAAAGCACCAGCCAGCCAGCCCCATTGCCCAAGCTCCGGCGTCCCACCGTATACGATCCCGATGATTATCGCTGCCTCCGTAAAGCGATCCACGACGGAATCAAGAACTCCTCCGAACGCTGTCACTTTTCCTGTGACGCGCGCGACCGCACCGTCGATCATGTCGAAGAATCCACACACGAGCAGTGCGATCGCAGCGAAGCGTAGCAGGCCGTAAGCAAAAAGCACGCCTGCAAGCAAGCTCACCACGAGCCCGATACAAGTCAGCACGTTTGGCGTTAATCCTGCACGAGCGAACGCTCTTGCCACCGGCTCGAGCACACTGTCAACCTTGCTCCTAAGTCCGCTTAGCATGACATCGCCACAACAGCTTTTTTCTAGGCAAATAAGTGTGTTTGGGTGAACATTTGATATATCTTGGACCAGCTGGGGTCCCGATCTCATGCGAGGAGCGAACCACTCTGGCCGGCATCGAGTGCACGGCCAAGCTCAAGCTGAACGCCCTCGAGTGCGAGTTCGTGCGGCAAGTTGGGATGGGAAACGAGATGGCGCGGCAGGTCGGAGAACTCGCTGAAAAACTCGGCGTCCGTCTATCCGTCCACTGCCCATACTTCGTGAACTTGTGCTCTGTGGAGAAAGAAAAACTCAAGGCTTCTAAGAAGAGGATACTCGATTCGGTGGAAAGGGCGCATTACATGCACGCCGATGTCGCTGTGTTTCACGCTGGTTTTTACGGCAAGCTCTCTCATAAAGATGCATTGGACACTGTCAAGCGTGCGTGCGTTGAGATGGTAGATGAGATGGTATCGAAGGGGATAAAAGAGGTCAACCTCGGTTTGGAAACGATGGGGAAGCAATCTACTTTTGGAACGATTGACGAGATAATTTCAGTTTGTAGGGAAGTCAAAAATTGCGTGCCGGTCATAGACTGGGCGCACATCAACTGCAGATTCCTTGGGATTTTCAAGAAACAGGAAGACTATGGAAAAATATTTGACCAGCTTGCGCCGTTGAAGCTAAAACATCTTCACACCCACGCGACATGCGCCGAGTGTACCGTCGCTAAACCAGGATTGGGAAACGAAAGACATCACCTAACACTCGACGCGAAGAAGCCAGACTACGAACCACTTGTCAAAGAAATCCTGAAGAGAAAAATAGACATCACAATGATCTCCGAGAGTCCGGTACTGGAGAAGGATGCCTTAGTATTAAAGAAAATGTTCGAGAAATACGGATACAAATTCTGATTATGCTGAGCGCAACTTATCCAAAATGTCTTTTTCAGCGATTTCCACTTGTTCTCCGGTGCGCATGTCGCGAAGCGTTACCTTTTTTGCGGCGAGCTCCTTTGGTCCAACAATTATAACATGCTTTGTTTTTCTCGAGTTCGCGTAGGATATCGCCTTCGCTAAGCTTCGCCCCATCAGATCGACGTCCACGTGCAGGCCAGCTCCGCGCAGTTCCTGAGCTATCTCCAAACATTTTGGCAATGCTTTTTCACCGGCAGGTAGGAGCACGCAATCGAGAGCTTCCGCTTGGGGCTTTTTTCCTTGGGCGAGCAAGATGTCGGCAATTCTATCGATGCCGAACCCAACGCCAATAGCAGGACAAGATTCTCCTCCCAGCAAAGAGATCAACTCATCGTATCTCCCGCCTCCTCCAATCTGAACATCCCCAACGTAAATTTCGAAAACGATATCAGTGTAGTACTCCAAACCCCGAGCGATTCCAAAATCGATGGTAAATTCTTTGACTCCCAATGCTTCCAAATATTTTAGGACCTCTTGCAAGTTTTCGATCGCGGCATTCGCCTTCGGCATGTGTGCAATTATTTTTTTAGCCTTTTCGATCGCACCACTTCCTCTCGATGCAATCAATGCTTTTAATATTTTTTTATCAGTTTCTTTTACAGATGCTTTGTTCAGCTCATCTTCAAGTCGTGCTTTATCTTTACTGTCTATCGCACGCATAATCGGATCTTGAGCATCATTTTTTACGCCCGCATGTGTTAAGATCTCTCTCAATACTTTTATGTGCCCTATCCGAAGTTCGAAATTTTTAACACCGAGTTCACGAACTGCATCATATGCCAGGGCGATGACTTCTGCGTCCGCCTCTGGTTTCGCCGATCCTACCAGTTCAAATCCCGCTTGCAGAAACTGTCGCCATCTTTTTGCCTGCGGTTCTTCGTAACGAAAACAATTGCCGAAGTAGAAGAGTTTCAGAGGCTTTGGTTCAACTTTGAGTTGTTCGATGTATAGACGCACCACTGAAGGAGTTAGTTCTGGCCTTAGAGCAAGCCAACGTCCAGATTTGTCTTGAAAAGCATAAATCTGACTTACAACGGACGCTCCACTCTTCTTCTTGAAAAGCTCAAGGTTCTCGAACATAGGCGTCTCGACTTCAGCGTAACCGTAACGTTTGAACATTTCGCTCATCGTTCGCATAACTTGGCGGATGCTCGCTATTTCTTCCCCAACAAGATCGCGTGTACCTCTCGGTCTTTGCACGGTACCACCTAATCCTCCGTCACATTTTCTATGACAAATGTCCATACCGACGACGAAGTTTCTCCCCACGCGTTGATCCCAATCACTTTCCAATAATAATTATCGTACACCAGCGGGCCTACCGTCCACGCTTCCATCAATCCTAAGAGGTTGTCTACCTCGGGCGATGAGAAGTCTGGATCGTTATCGACGAGCAGGTGGTGGTTATCGGCGTAGAATCCAGCTATCCATTCCAACGTCGGAGTGTTTTCACTTATGTGCGCCCCGTTCTCTGGCCAATATAGCTCCGGCGCCTCGGGTGGCGCGGTGATGGTGAACTTGAAGTTCTCTGACCAAGCGCCCCAATTGCCGGCCGCATCCCTCGCGCTTACCCGCCAGTAGTATGTGCCGCCAGCCGTGAATGTGTACGTGTACGAGTTCTCCGCGATCGAACTATTGTCATGGAAGTACGGCCACTCGAACGCAGCGGTGGTGCTTATCTGCAGGTTGTACGTTGCATTTAGTTCTGGCCGTGCCCAAGTGAACATCTTAGTCATAACATTGTCGGTCCGATTATCTTCTGGAGATATTAGCGTTGGGGCGGCAGGCTGCACTGTATCTATCGTGAATGTCCATGTCGATGTCCATCCGACCTCCCTGTTATCGGCACCAAATGCCCTGACTTTCCAATAGTATGTGCCGTCGACGAGAGCCGAGGCTGGTGTGTGCGTGTTGCCCGTGATGTTTTCAAGTACTGGGGAAGAGAAGTCCGAATCGTTATCGACCCAGAGCTCATACTTATTCACACCTATCGTGGAACGCCAACTGAAAGCTGGTGTGTTATCGTTCGTCTGTGAGCCATTTGCTGGAGAAAGCAATGAGGGCAGATAGTTGACAGAGTAAACTTTGACATATCCATTTTGGCTGTCGTACACATTGGTAAGATAGTCTGGGATATCTATCTCATTGCTCACACGTATCAACATTGGGGAACCGTATATTTCGGGCGAGGTTAAACGAGCTGTAAGTGGCGGTAACTGGAACTGGTAGGTTAGAATCCAAAGAACGCGGGGGATATCTGGATTCGGCATAAAATTGTAGAGGCCGATCGTACCATACCCCACATCGTACAATATCACCCCTGCGAGGTACTTGTTTTCTCCGTCCTGCTCGACATAAGCGTCCCAGTATTGGAGATCAAGGACGACATTTTCATCTGCGAATTCATATGTTATAGATTGCGAGGAGAGGCTCGAGGAGAGATTATCCTCTGCTCCTACGTACGTGTCAAAAAGTGCGCGGAAAACTGAGTTCGTGTCCAAAGTGAAAACTATATAGTCAATTTTGCAGTTGTAATTGTCCTTATAAAGTAAGAGCAAGTTCGCGAACTCATCTTCACTTGTCTCGGATGAAAGCCAATCGATGTCATCTCGCCTGCCCCAAGGATGTGCGACGCCAAGGTCGCTTAAGGCTACGGCCTGATGGTCTGTAACGCGATAGATGTAGTCTGGTGGGCGAATGGTCTCGGTGTTTTCCCATTCTCCTTCGTATCCTGTGGTCTCTGTACCGTCCACCACCGAAGGTCTCCTAGCTGTGGCGGTGAAAAGGTGCCCGTACGACCACTGTATGGCGAATATGGAGTTATCTGGCGTGTTTTCTTTAGCCCAAAGTGCAGCACCCACTATCCCCTCTTGTAGGGCGTCCCCTATCGGCGGGCCAGTATTCTCGGCCTGAGCGTGTGCATTTATGATGTACGGAGTGGCGATCAGACAAATGATGACAGCGATCGCGATGGGCCTGCGGATGGGGTTTATATCTTCAATGGACGGTCCAAAGGATGAAATGGAGAGACGTTTAAGCCCGATTACTATCGATGCCGCCCCCACCCCAGCTAATACCGCTAGAATCGGCCACCACTGCCTGAGAAAACGTAGTTGAGCACGGGCGAGTAAGAACAGCACGAGCAGCCACGGCAACAACAATAGTTCCCCACGTTTCCTCGTGTAAATTATTTTTGTCAATGCGACAGCCACAAGCAAGAACACTATCACTGTTAGCAATCCCGCTCCATAATATCCAGAGAGCGCATCACCCCAATCACTAGCTGGGGCCATCTCGCTGGCGTATCTCGGTATCGTGACGCTCGGTGCCCTGAGACCGACAAACTCTAGGGTCCCAGAAACGAAACTGATCAAAGATGTCCTCACAAAAAATATCCCGACACAGGCCACAGCTATCACAACAATCATCCCTTTGATTCCGAAATATCTTCCCGCTAGCACGAATGCTGCGATAGCCGCAAACGCTAACATTAGTGGAAGATTGGAGTTGCCACCGATGAGCCAAATGACGAGTG
>Ga0172363_10001900_pt1 | contig 16816 bp, 17 predicted proteins | sample LakKivs2_kivu2a2_FD_114541 | JGI IMG/M metagenome (GOLD analysis project Ga0172363, IMG submission 114541) | Sediment microbial communities from Lake Kivu, Rwanda - Sediment s2_kivu2a2 | ecosystem: Environmental > Aquatic > Freshwater > Lake > Sediment | place: Rwanda: Western Province, Lake... | reverse complement strand
CACTGGTACGTACAGTGTTGTTATGATCATAAACATTCTGGCAGATGAAATCGGGTGAATGTGATTTGAGGCAGATCCCGTCGTCTGCTGCATCGAAGTATGAATTTGTCACGCTTACGCTGTCACAGTCGACAATGTCTATGCCGTCGTTATTCCAGTATGATTTGCTGTCAACGGTTATACCGTCCACAACCAGGTTCCTGCACTGGTCGTACTGCTGGTTCCAGCTGCCCGGATCCTTAAGGATTATTCCCCGGATCTGTACATTCCTGCATCCCCTGAAATAAATATTTTGCGGACGTATGCCCTCGTTCGGCCTGTCATATCTGAGAGGATCGCTAATTATACCCTTGTGAATAAGATCGACCAGGTTGTTTGCCACCAGGAATCCCTGGCCGTCGATAACACCTTTACCGGTAATGCCAATATTCTTCTGATCAAGAGCAAATATCAGGGCTGTCCAGTTGAAATTCCTCTCATAGTCGAGGGGATTCAGCGATCCGACCAGTACAGCTCCTTCTTCAAGCTGAATGGTAACATTGGATTTCAGGTAAATGGTCCCTGTCAGGTAACGGCCTACATAGAATAACAGACGCCCTCCGCCGTTGGCGCTGATGTAATCTATACCCTTCTGAATGGAATTTGTGTTAAGTGTTGTTCCATTCGATTTTACTCCGAACATTGATGCATTGTAGTCCTTTGCATTTAATACATTGAAAATCACAAATAAACAAACACCCAGTAGAATCTGTCGCTTTTTCATAATCTAGCTAAACCAGTTCTAAAATTACTCAATAAAGCTTCATAAATGAAAAGTAAATTAAAAATAAAAACTTACACAGAGGTCTTCGGCCCTCCCGAGTACTCGGGATCGGGACTCAGACTGACACAGAGAACCACAGAGAACCACAGAGGCATTACTCTGTGGAACTGTGTCTGCTCTGTGGTACTCTGTGTAAGTTCTTAGATAGTTTCAACACTGAAAGTCCTTCGTTCCGGTACGCTGTTTTCTTATCAGTTTAGCAGCTTTATCAAGATAAATGGCAATTACTGTAAATGAAGCAAATACTGCAAGGAACCAGACTACATTTCTGAGGTTTATCTTTTTACCTCCCGGGAGTTCGCCTCTTCCGTGGCCCTGGCCACCACGCATTCCCCCATCAAAGGATCCCCTCTCAAAGCGTTCTCCACCGGGCTGCCTGAATTGCTGCCGGAGGCTGTCCGGAACATTCCTGTTCCTCATCATCTGCCTGCCACCTTCTGCTTCGAACCGAGCCCTTATGCTGTCGGGAAGCTCCCGCATTGCCGGTCTTTCAAATCCTTCACGTGATCCCTGCTGCCTGCCGATTCCGGCTCTTCCTTCAAAATCGCCCCTGCCTTCAAATCCGCCGGAACCTCTTCCCATTCTTCCCTCAAAAGGCTGATCTGAATTCATTTTAAAGATCCTGATGCTTCTTTCCCAGTAATTAAGTCTGGTGACAGCAAAATAACCTGCAGCGAGTATTGCCAGCGAGATTACTATATAGCTAAATTTCTTTACCATTGGTTGCTCGTTTGAAGTTAAATCTCTGAAGAACCCAGTTCCAGTGAAGTCCCAGGTGAATTCCGAAAAGCACAAGTGTGATCAGCGAAGAACTTGCATGCATCACTCTCCAGAACATCGGTGATCCGCCCAGTTTAAGCCATGAAAAATCAATTGTCCTGGCAATTGCTATTCCGCTGAGGATCATAAGAGTAACTCCGGCAAGCAGCACCACATCCAGTATATAATTGAATCTTGCCCTTCCCGGACATTTTTTTACAAATCCAAGAGTGACTTTCTTTATCCAGCCCCAGTTGAGGATCTTGTGAAGGATAAAGAATAATCCTATTATCAGCCCTGCCCATTCATGAAATGCAAGTCCATAGAAAGACCGGGGATCCATAAGAAGCAGCATCACTATTGTAAGTGAAAGGCTGAGAAAAAATTTAACAATATTCATAACTTCAGTTACTAATTACCTGCTAATAAATTACTTATTAGTAAGTCTTTGAATATGTAAAGGGGGGATAATTCTGACTTACTTCATAATAAAGACAACCTGCCGGCAGGTTTTATTCCCGGCAGAAAAAATCCGTGTGAGGCTGTCTCAGGCTTTTAAGACACCCTCCACGGAATTATTTCGGATAATACTGTATTCTATTCTTATTGAACCGGTTCAGCCGGAGCAGGCTGTTCGGGTTCCTTGCAGTAATCCTTAAACTTGGAATGGTATTTTTTCTTCCAGTCCTTCTTATGGTTTTTCTGGGAGCCGCCTGGTGCAACCCCGGTGAGCAATATCTTTGAAAGAAGGAACAATCCTGCTGTCTGCCAATAGGTAAGGACAGGTCCGTGGAAAAGAGCCGGTATCAGCCAGTTCCAGAGTGCCATGACACCCCAGATAACCAGGAATACAAACGCCGTACCCAGAATTCCTATTCCAATCCATTTCAATACATTTAACGCTTTCATACTAATTATTTTTTAAAAGTTTATACAATTCCGATAATCTCTCCCTCAGGGCAAGTATTGCATATCTTTTCCGCGAGATGAGGGTATTGACTCCGACACCGGTTTTTTCAGAGATCTCCCTGAAGGTCATTTCCTCAAACTCGTTATCAATAAATACGCTTCTCTGCTCTTCAGGCAGTTCCGACAGTGTCTCCCCTATGGTTTCCCATATCATTTCCTTCAGTTCCTCATCCTCCGGGTTTGATCCTACCGCGGGCAGGATCTCTTCCAGGGTAAGGGGACCATCTTCGCTCACAGCCACTGCATTATCATAGCTGAATGTAACGGGCCTCTTTTTACGGAAAAGATCGGTGATACGGTTGTCGGCCACCCTGTAGAGCCAGGCTGTCAGACTTTCAAGTCTCCTGATATCATTGAATCCTACTGTAAGCTGGTAAAAGACATCCTGCAGAATGTCCTCGGCCTCCACCTTGTCGGGGATCCTTTTCCTTATATAGCCGAGCAGCTTGCCGCGCTCGCCTTTATAGGCAGAGGTGATTTTTTCCAACTCTTTGGGACTCATAATAAAGGATCTTTACCCCTATAGACGAAAGAGAGGGAATTATATTTTAAAAGACTTGTAAATCATTAATAATGTATGAGATAGAGACAACATCATTTAAGGATTTCATGAGTATTCTTGAATGAAGAATGAAGAACATTTGAACGGCGAAGTAAGAAGTTTAAGCACTTCTGACTTCATAATTCGTTTGTTCTGCATTCTTAATTCAAACAATGAAAACTTACAAGACTAAGCAACTTCTGTCCTGAACTTTTTCCTGTTTTCTTTACAAATGCTTTTAATCAGCCTGCGGGCAGACATAACTCCGGTAGGAAGCCCGCCTCCCGGCTCAACCCACTGGCCGCACATATAAAAATTCTTCAGCCCGGGCAATGATTGAGACATTGGTTTCATCAGGACATTTGCATTCCGGGGTGTGATAAGCCATCCCTCGAAACTGGCTTTCCAGTTTCCGGTATATCTTTCAAAGGTCATCGGGGTTGCCACATCGATCATTTCAACCTGAGATGATATTCCCGGGAAACGCTGTTCAAGAAGGTCAATTACTGTACCGGCTATTTCCTCTTTTTTCTTATCATATAGTGTTCTGTCTTCGTGAAGCTTTTTCCAGTAGTCGTAATCAGTGGCAAACATCAGGGTCAGGGCTGTACGGCCTGCCGGAGCCATTGAGGGATCATGATGATAGAGGTGAACCGATAATCGCTCACGTATTTTTTCGGCTATCTGCACAGGTTTTTTAAGTGTAAAGCTGAAGCCTGATACTGAATGGGGGATATCATCGAATTTTCGATTGGCACCCATTCCTATTAAGATAAGCGGCGGGAACAACGGCCATTTATCATAGGCGTTCCTTATCTTTTCGTCTGTATATTTTCCGTCGAGCATCCTGAAGATGGTGCCGAAACCGTCAGCAGCTGAAATAACGATGCTGCTGCGGTATTCAGTACCATCGGCAAGACGGATACCTGCAGCTCTGTCGTTTTCGGTAATGATCTTTTCGACACGCTTCCCGTAATTTATTTTCCCGCCAAGATCCTTATAGCGTTTTTCCAGCGCCTCCGACATAGGCATTGATCCCCCGATAGGATACCCGGCGTTTTTATTATGCAGATAAGCAAATGTGAACAACATGAAGAACATTGAGAACTCGGGTATCCACATCTCAAGCAGTGCTTCATGGAGAATAGGATCTGTAAAGCGGGCTGCAAATTCCTCGCATGTAAGAGTCATCCACTCTTTCATCTTTTTGCCATTCTTCATAAAATGGATGCCAAGGCGGATCTTCTGCATGATTTGAGACAAAAATGAAGTTTTGTCTGCAGCCTGATCAAACGGCAGGCACATCCGGATTCCGTCGATAAACTGCCTGATGGGCTCAGCATCCTGTGGCGAAAATTCAAGCAGATGCTTTTCAAGCCGGTCAATATCCGTATAAAAGGTTAAAGTACGTCCTGTTACGTCTTCCGTATGCATATATTCTTCCATATTTATGAAATCCCTGTTCTGAGCTATACCGACCTCTTTCCAGAAGTTATGTAAACCACTCCGGGGATTTGATCCGACAAGCCAGTGTATACATGCATCTATAGTATAACCTTTTCTTTTCCACGAAGTACAAAGACCTCCCGGTTTGTTGTGCATCTCGAAAATATCGGTTTTATATCCGTTCATCTGTCCGTAAATGCCGGCGGAAAGGCCCGCGAATCCGGCACCGATGATGATGATTGAGTTGTCGTTCACTGTGTTTGCCATATTATTAGTGATTTTTACTGTATTATTCAAAATTAAGACTATTTGGCAAAGAAATCTGGAAGTAACAATCTGTTGAACAGGAAATCGGTAAATGACATTCAGGAACCGGCAGACGGCCGGCGTCCCGGATTAACCTTAATCAGATGTCAGTAAAATCTGATTTCATACAGGAAAAATCAGAAAAAACCTATTAACAACCTGACTCTAGAAGCAATACCCAAGGCATATTCCGAATGGTATGAAATAGATATTCCTGAAGTCTCCATGGTCTCCCGGAACATAGTTGAAAAAGATCCTGGCCTTCATATTCCCTGATGTTAACGGCTGGAACCTGTAGCCGATAATGGGATAGAACAAATAATGGGGAAATACATTTCCAATCGAGGCTGTGCCTCCAAGTCCGATTTCAACGAAATTCCTTCCTTTTCCGATATTTATTGTAATATGATGAGGTAATGTCAGGTACCTTGGTTTGTAACTTGTTTCTGAAGTGTCCGTAGCCAGTTCCAGTTCTTTCCCGTAACCTGCTCCAATATCCGCGCTCAGAATCAGAAATGTCACCGGCAGAATTCTCTCATAACTGACAGCAAAATTTGATCCGCGTCCCATAAGGTTGAGGTTAATGCTGTTCAGGGGCCGGTTTGAAAAGGACCTGCCTGACTCCTGGCAGGAGGCTGCTGCAGATGAGAACAGTAACAGGAATATCAGAATAATCCTGATAATTTTCCTGATTCCGTCAGAATCGGCAGAAGAATTTTTCATTCCGTACTTCAGGGTATTTTTCATCTGACTGGGCAAATTAACAGATTCTTAATCAAAATTAATCAAAATCAGGGGTATTCAATCCTGATTGAAGAAGTAAAGTGATTACCTGCATTACCAGACCCACCAGGGCGCATTGACGTATTCTGCATACACCAGAATGTCAAACAGGGCATGAGCCGAAAGGGCCGGCAGCAGGCTTTTTGACAGATGCCTGGTGAGGCCGAATAACATTCCTGCAATAAATGTCCAGAGAGCCAAGAAACCGATATTAATATGTGTCGTTATCACCGTAGAGAGGAACAAGCAGCATTTATACCCTGTGTGAGATAATGAGCCGAATAAGATTGAGAAAGGTCCGTTTATATTTTTAAGGTGTCCCTGTATGAAACCCCTGAATACCAGTTCCTCCGTGCAGCCTATCAGTGCGGCTGTAACAACAAAAAGATGAATTGATCCGGGGAAAAAGCCTATACCCAGGTGCAGCCTGTAACGGACTCCGAGCCCGATACCCAGCAAAATTCCGAAAATTGTATAAAGCATGGTGGTTTTTAATGAAATACTTTCACCGGTTATCTTTTTGAGATCTGATGGTATTCTTGTATTTCTGCTGATAATAATTGCGGAGACTAAAAGAGCAGCAAAGGATATCAGCCGGACCGGAAATTCATAATGAATAAAAAATGCAAACACCATCAACCCCAGACTGCAAAAGACTGCCTCGGAAATAATAATGAGTCTTTTCCCCGCTGCCATCGGATATTAAGTGGGTATTATAGATTTTTAAATGTTTTTACCCTTCCTGTTGATGAACCTGAATATCAGCACGAGGGGTACCAGCAGTAAAAGCCAGCCGGATCCCAGGCACATACCCTGGTTGGCAGCAATGCGTGTATCCGGCAGTGATCTCTGCAATTCGGTTTTTTGGATTGGATCATCCAGGAAATCTACCGGCAGTGAAAGGTATTTTAAATTTTTCAGTGTTTTGATTGATGAGATATCTGTCACTGTATCGGTCACGGTCAGTCCGTATAGCTTGCTGAGTCCGGTTAATGCCTTAAGGCTGCTTATGGTATCATTTGTTATCAGTTCAATTACTTCAAGACCGGGATGGGAACCTATGAAGGAATTGAATCTTTCCTGGGGTACATTCCCGAAAAAAGCGATCCATCTGAGTGAAGGCAATCTGATCTGAGTGATATCAAAATCAGGTTTGTTATCGCCGAGCAACAATACTTCAAGATTTATAAGGTCATTTATCATATTGATATTCAGGAATGAATCAGACTCCCTGACTTCAAGCTCTTTCAGATTAACGAGCGGTTTCAGTACTGAAAAATCAAAGGTTCCTGGTTTCTGAATGAGTATTCTTTCAATCATTTTATTGTTAATTAAAAAATTATCAGGAAGTACAAGATCCTTATCCAGTTCGGTAAGTATTAGCTGTTTTAGCCCGGGCAAAGGCGGCAGCGGATCTGTGATCACTGAATCTGCCAGTGGCGCTACCAGAATTTCAAGTCCGGCAACGTCCCTCAATAATCCGAAATCTTTTTCAAACAGATCAGGAGCAGCAATAAACCGCGGCCTGAATATTTTTAACAGACGTGTCATATCAGCGAAATCTCCTTCGAACAAAAGGCCGGCATCGGGTTTGATTTCAGCCAGCTTTGACAGATATGGAAGATAACTTTCAGGCATATCTGATGTGAGACGGACGCATTGAAGAGCTGAAAAATCCTTTTCATTCATTTTTTCAAACCATGGGATAAGACTTTCGTTATCCGGTATTGAAATGGTCGATATTTTACCATTGACATATAATCCCTCATCCGTCTGCGTGAAAAAGAACCTGTTATCTGATGATGTGTCGCTGTAAATAAAAATGTAATCCCCGCATACAATCATATCTCCTGAGCTTGCGATCAATGCTGCCGGATTCAGACTGTCCGGCTCATAGAATGTCGAGAAAAATGATTTGGAATAATTATTAAACAGACCTTCTTCTCCGGCAAATTCAATGATGGAATATGGTTCAGGCTTGCTTTTGCATGAAGTCAATAAAAGGATTATCCCTGCCAGTAGAGAAAGCAGGAAATATTTCCTGAGACAACTGTACTCGTCTCCGGAAAGTGTCTTACTGTTCATGGATTTAATAACTAAGTGGATTAATAATCAATTTGTTAAAACAGGTTACATTGATATATAACGTGAAAGATCTCCCAGATATTTGTTATAACAATATACATTTAATAATATTTAGATTGTTTAGTTGCTAAACAATTCTCTTGTGTTCGAGAGAGCTTTCCCTCCGTCGACCGGATTCTGATGCGCTTTTTTCAGGATAGCTTTCATTTCATTAACAATATTTGCATATTGTGGGTCGACTGCCAGATTTTTCAGTTCATTTGGATCATTTACTTCATCATATAATTCAACACCAAGCTTACCGGATCCCCACTCTGTATACCGCCATTTTTCTGTGCGGACGCTGTGTCCCGGATTCTGTCCCCTCTGAACCTGTGTATAAGCCGGATGATCCCATTTGGCGGTAGGCTTTTTCAACAGTGGCTGGAGGCTGAAACCTTCCAGACCAGGGGGAGGAGTTAAGCCGGTAAGATCAGCAAGTGTCGGGTAAATATCAACCAGTTCAACAGTTCTGCGGCACGTTTTTCCTGCCGATTTCAGACCGGGTACAGAAATTATCAGCGGACATTTTGCTGATTCCTCGAAGCAGCTCTGTTTGAACCACAGCCCGTGTTCGCCCAAATGATATCCATGATCGCTCCAGAAAACCACAATTGTATTATCTGAAAGGCCGAGTGAATCAAGTGCGTCGAGAAGCCTTCCGATCTGGGCATCCACAAATGAGATTGCAGCATAATAGGCAAGCTTGCATTCCAGTGCCTGGGCATGAGTTATGCCGAAATAAGGCCACGGACTTGTTGAGGCCAGAGCCGGTGCAGGATAATATTCCTGTGTTGTTCCGGATATTTCCGGGAGCTTCATCTGCCCCGGTTTGTAAAGATCAAAATACCTCGATGGAGTTATCCATGGGCAGTGAGGTTTGTAGAAACCGGCAGCGATAAAAAAGGGTTCATTTCTGTGCTTGCTCATAAGTTCAATAGCCTGTGTGGCTACTTCACCGTCTGTGTGCTGGTTGTCTGTTCCCTCTTTATCCGAATAATAAGCCATTGCCGAACCCAGACCTCTTTTTGGTGTATAATTTATGACATCAAGCTCAAGAGATGTCTTATCGAGGCCTGCAGGATTAAAACGCTCGGTCCAGGATACTTTATCATCAAGTCCGTTAGTGCCAATGTCACCAGGATTCCCATAATGGTACATCTTGCCTACCCTTGCAACGTAATAACCGTTTTTTATGAACATCTGGGGAAGAGTCTGGATGTTGGGCATATCCTGCCTGAAATGATAGGTCAGATCAAAAACTCTTGTTTTATCAGGTCTCAGTCCTGTCAGAAGTGAACTGCGGCTGGGACTGCTCAGGGGGAACTGGCAGTAAGCATTCGCAAAGGCGATTCCCTGTGATGCAATACGGTCTATATTTGGTGATTTAACAATGGGATTACCATAGCAGCCAAGGTCATTGTTCATATCGTCAACAGCGATGAAAAGGACATTCTTTTTCCCGTCTTTTGCATATACCGATGATGCCGCAGTTGTTAAAACAAGCGGGGCAATTACAATTTTCAGCAAAGGATTTCTCATGGTAATTTAATAATGGAGTTTTTCAGAATCCTGCTGCCTTCCACCCCTTGCGGTAATCACGGCTTAAATACTTGTTGGCATCAGGATTATTTGTGAATTTAAGATTATCGGAGTCCCATTCAAGCAACTTGTCTGGTTCACGTATTGCCACCGTTCCAAGCAATATGGCTTCTGTCATTGGTCCCGTTTGTGCAAAATGAGACTCGGTTTTCTGACCTCCCAGGCAGGCGACTACAAAGGCTGCATAGTGGTTTCCGGCTTCAAACTCGGGCATTTTGAAGCTTGTAAATTTATCTTCGGGCAGAAGAACAGGGAATCCTCCGTGCGGATTGAGAAGAGCTCCTTCGGTTCCAATCAGCATAGCCGATTCGGCAGGATATTCTCCGGCATACAGATCCGTGATTTCCTTTGGCGGATAGAATTCCCCGTCGAACCATTCCAGCGGAAACAGATCAGATTCAGTTATGCTGGTCCCTGGAAAAATCCATGTTATATGGTCTCCCTGGGGCCAGGTATCACCTCTTCTTTCCGGGGATTCCTGCCATGATTTCTGGACTTCAGCAATGACGGATATTGGTGGTTTCATCCCGACACCTTTCCATACGGCATCGAAGATATGGCATCCGATATCTCCCGACCATCCTGTACCGAAGTCCTGCCATGCCCTCCACTTCATTGGATGATATATTTCGGGAGCATATGGGCGTACCGGCGCTGTTCCTGTCCACAGATCCCAATTCAGGGTAGCAGGTACCTGTTGCCCCTGTGCCGGACGCGGCCCTGACAGCCTGTAATTCTCTACGGCACCAGGGCGGTTCGAGCAAAGATATGCATGCTTCACTTTACCGATCACTCCGTCTCTGATCAGCTGAACTGCTGTTTTGTCTCCCTGCCTTGCAGCTATCTGGGTGCCAAGCTGTGTTATCACTCCGGCTTTAACAGCAGCTTCGGTGAGCTTGCGTACTTCAGCGACATCATGGCACATTGGTTTCTGGCAATAAACATGCTTCCCTTTCCTGATCGCGTTGTATGCAATAATGAAATGATTATGATCCGGAACTGTAACATTCACAGAATCAATATTATCAGCCTCCTTATCAAGAAGTTCCCGCCAGTCAGTGTAAGTGCGGGCATCAGGCAGCGCTTCTGAGGCTTTTTTCAGATTATCGGCATCCACATCGCAAATCGCAACGATTTTAACATTAGGATGTTCCTTAAATTTCTGAAGGTCTGACCATCCCATTCCCCCTACCCCGATGCAGGCATGCTGGAGTATATTGTCATTTGAAGTTTTACCACCGGATGAGCACCTTATGATAAAAGGCACTGCAAGTGCGGAAGCCGCAGCAGTTTTAATAAACCTGCGACGTGACAGTGAATGATTATTTTCAGACATGATTTAAAGAATTTTTCTTTTGTAAATAAAGATAACTAATTGCTGAAATCGGATCAGGATTATTTCAAAAATTTTTGTAAATTTCCTTTTGTCCGTTTATTTGCAGGTGATAGTCAGAGACTATCCTGCCCATATACGATAATAGGATTCTAGTTGTATTAACGTTATGTACTTAATTCTATAATTATGAAAAGGTTGATTTATTCAGTTTTTTTGATGCTGGCTGTTTCAGCAGCATTGTTGTCTCAGGATGATGCAGAAAACAGTAAAGATCCTGCATTGTTTAACAGGATGCCGGGATTTTATATTTCACGGTGTGATGATCTGCAATTCGATAGCTTCGAATTCCAGGTTGGACCTAATAAAACACAGGCTGTCGAAGGACATTCACTCTTCGTAATATACTGGATTAAAGATAATGTTCAGCAGCCCAGCGCCTTACAGATTATCCGCAATTTTACAAATGCTATAAAGAAAATAGGGGGGCAGGTCGTTTATGAGTTTGAGGATGGAGGGAGTCAGAATGCCATAATGAAAGTAGTTAAAGATGGCAGGGAGACCTGGGCTTATGTGTATTCCACAGGCAATTCATACACATTAAACATTATTGAGAAAGAAGCAATGGCGCAGGATGTGGTGGCAGATGCCAGCAGTATGGCGTCAAGTATAAAAGAGACGGGCAAAGTTGCAGTTTATGGTATCTATTTTGACACAGGTAAATCAACTCTGAAACCAGAATCCCAGCCAACCCTGGAACAGATTTCTAAACTTCTGAAAGCCGATCCGGGCTTGAAACTATACGTGGTTGGGCATACTGATAATACAGGGACATTCGATGCAAATATGAAGCTTTCGATGGACAGGGCAGCGGCTGTGGTAAATGCTCTTATTTCTCAGTTTTCAGTTAACGGTGCAAATCTCAGAGCATGCGGCGACGGACCAACAGCACCTGTAGCAACAAATGATACTGAAGAAGGGAAGGCTTTAAACCGGAGAGTGGAACTGGTAAAGCAATAGAAATTCTTAAGATAATTTATCCGGAACACAAGTCAGTTAAAATATGAAGAAGATAATATTACTTATTGGTTTTGCATGCTTCATTTCTGTTGATCTTGCCGTAGGCCAGGACCCTGAGCCGGCATGTGCATGCACCCAGCCGGAACTGGTAATCGAACTCGGCGGAAAACTGAAGCTCAACTACAGGGAGATGAACGTATGTACAATGGATGACGGATCTTTGCTTTTAATGGACCGTGATAATGAGGATTACTATATTGTGAAGGGAGGGGTAACCCAGGGTCCGTTTAAGGAGGAAGATCCGAGAATAACAGGATATGAAAGATGCTACCTGGAAAGTACGAGTATTGATGACCTTCTGGGGCGGTATAAGGGAATAGTAAGCAAATCGGGAGAAAAATACCTGATAACAATGGGAGGGAAAAACTACGGGCCTTTTATTGAGATTGCAGATTTTGCTATAACCGCATCCAGAAATAAGTTTGCTGCAATTGCTTATGATAAGGATGGTGAAATGCCGAAACTTTTCACTAACATTCCGAACGCCACTTTTGATATAGTTAATACCTTGAATGCTTTTATGAGCGGAAATATTAAATATGATGAAATTCTCATAATGACAGAAGATAGGGTTCTTAACCTTCAGGGTAAAACTGTTTTGAACATTAAACCGGACAGGATATACTATAATGTATTCCTAGGAAGTGCGGATAACAAATTTGCTTACTACGATGCTGAAAATATTGAATTAAGTGACAAAACTACCCTGACGGAGATTTTTAATCCTCATCTGCTTAAGTCAGGCAGCACGGTTTATCTTGCTTATATGTATTATTCCCCGAAGAGAAAAGCAATAATGCAATGTAAAATTCCTTTTTAAGCTGTAAGTATTTTCAGGCCGATGAAAAAAATATTTGTGATTGTATTTTTTCTGACTTTCTTATGCCAGATCAATGCACAGTTTTATGCCGGTGTGGCACGCCTGAAGATCACACCCGACTCTGCAATATGGCTTGCCGGCTATGCAGCAAGGAACAAACCATCTGACGGTGTTCTGACCGACCTGTGGGCAAAAGCCCTTGTCATTAAGGAGAAAAATGATATCCGGATAGTAATTGTAACAATCGATATTCTGGGATTACCGCATAAGCTTTCAGAAGACATTGCAAAGAGGGTAATTGAAAAACACGGAATTGACCGTTCCCGGCTGCTGCTGAACACATCACATACTCACTCTGCCCCGGTGATCTGGCCATCGCTTCTCGGGATGTATGATTTGAGCACTGGTGATTTGAAGGCTTTAATCCGGTACAGTAATAAACTGGAAGATAATATAGCTGAAGTTGTAGATATGGCTGTCCTCGACTTGAGGCCGTCAAATCTGTCTGTTGCTCACGGTTCAGCAGATTTTGCAATAAACCGCCGGCAGGCAACTGAAAAGGGAGTAGTTATCGGGGTCAATAACTCGGGTCCGGTAGACAATTATGTCCCGGTACTGAAGGTTGAAAATACCGACGGTAAGATAAGAGCTCTGCTGTTTGGGTATGCCTGCCATAATACCACACTTGATATCTACCAGGTCAATGGTGACTATGCAGGTTTTGCCCAGGCAGAAATTGAGAAGGCAAATCAGGGTGTTACAGCCATGTTTATTGCCGGCTGCGGTGCTGATCAGAATCCAAATCCGCGCAGGACAATCGACCTGGCTATACAGCACGGAAAGACTCTCGCCGATGCGGTTCAGAAAACACTGTCAGGAGAATTCTTACCTGTACGTCCTCCCGTGAAGACTTATTTTACAACTGCCAAACTTGAGTTTGCTCCGGTTAATCCTGGCAAGTTTAAGGAGGATATTCTTGGTAACAACCGATATACGCGGAACAGGGCAAGCTTTATCCTGGAGGCAATGGATAAAGGATATGATGTAAGCACTCTTAATTATCCGGTTCAGGCTGTCCGCTTCAGTAATGATTTTACAATCCTTGCATTGGGCGGTGAAGTGGTGGTGGATTATTCGCTTAAAACAAAAAACCGGTACCCGGGAGAGAACCTGTTTGTTGCCGGCTACTCAAATGAGGTGCAGTGTTATATACCTTCAGTGAGAGTGCTGAAGGAAGGCGGTTACGAACCTGAAACCAGCATGATCTATTACGGACTACCCGGCCCTTTTGCGGAAAATGTCGAAGACAGGATTTTTCAGGCCATTGACCTTGTTATGAAGAAAACCGGGGCCGGGAGAAGCCGTAAGTGAGGCAGAAGTATCTACTGTTATCTTATGAAGGACTCTTTTTCTATATTCAGTATCAGATACTTTTAAGGAAATCCACGCTTTCTTTAAAAGTTGTCTCAGGCATTTCAACGAATATATTCTGAGCGCCGCCTGCAGGGAGAGCTGCAAATAATTCTTTCCAGTCAACAATACCTTTACCAATGGGCACCTGCTGTTTCTTATCCTCGGCAATGTCAGCAAGATGTACCGAAATGAATCTCCCGGGATATTTCCTGAAATAATCAGCAGCCTTATAGCCGATAGAGATAACTGCTACCTGGAACTGCATCTTGATATATTCCGGGTGGAACTGATTCATAAGCACATCATAAATAAGCACATCGTCAATTTTTGCGAATTCATTATTGTGGTTATGGAATCCCATCTGGATGCCTCCTTTCTTTGCTTCCTCACCTATCTTGTTGAGTTCATCAGCAGCTTTCTTCCAGTCGTCCATTGTTGCATTCTTTGGCAATCCGAAACTGGAAAGGATCATCTGTGTCTGGCCAAGTTCCAGGGCAAATGCAATCCGTTCACCGAGATTTTCTCTTAATTCCTTCATCACATAATGACAACTAAGGCATTTGAGGCCATTGTCCTGCATGATCTTCTTCATTTCCTTGGCTGAATATTTCATCAGGGGTTCGAAGCCGTAACCGGGAGGTGAGCACATTTCGACGGTCTCAAATCCAAGACCTGACATTCTTTTAAGTGTTCCTGGAAAATCTTTCTGGAGATCCTCCCTGATTGTCCAGATCTGGAAACCAACCGGCATTTTAACAGCCGGGGATGAAATTACAGCTGCATCAGATTTCAGCGGTAACTGTGATACGAGAAACGCTGATCCTAATCCGATCGCACTTTTACCTATAAAATCCCTGCGAGATAATTTTTTCATGGTGTGTGTTTTGTTTATTTATGCCAAGATAATAAATATGGTCCAAAGATGCAACGGCACACTTCGTACACCGAAGCTTTCTTTGACCTGCGTAGCTTTAGCATAGTTGGTAGCGAAGGTGTAATAGCTCAACGGTAGAAAAAGTAAAGTAATAATATAAAAAACGATGAAGGTACCTCAAAAGCCTTCTTCTTGCCCCCTACCCCCTGAAGGGGGTTCTATAAGTATCAGATAATCAATAAGTCCCCTTTAGGGGATTTAGGGGCAATAAGAAAAAAACTGACTTTTGAGGCACCCCCTTTTTAGGATACTGGATTCTACAGTTTATATGGTCTCCTGTATTCGTAGTTCATCAGCCTGTGGTTTTCGGCTTCAGGATCATCAACAAATGTAAATGTTGCAGGGTTCCATTTAACAGGCCTCTTGAGTTCATGTGAAATATTTCCAAGGCAGCATGTAATTGCGGTGCTGCAGCCTATTTCGATTGAAGCTATAGGTTTTTTACGCGACCTGACACAATCGATAAAGTTCTGCATATGAGGAGAACTTATTTCGAACTGCAGACCTGCCTGCGTCGGTGCCGGCCGTGCCTGAGTTGCTGCCTGTCCGCCCTGTTGTCCTGCGGGTTGACGACCCTGGGCACCGGTCCTTTGCCCCTGCTGACCCTGTGGCGCCTGCTGCCCTTGTTGCCCTGCAGGACGTTCTGTTCTTGCCTGCGGACGTCTGCCGGCAATATCTGCAGGAATCAATGAAGCATCAGAACATGCAATATAACCGCGGGCGACTTCGATCCATCCTTTAGTCCCGATAAACTTAATACCCTGTGCTGACGGATTATCATCCAGATAAGGTTGTTCGGTCATTACAACGCCCGTTGCATATTTGAATGTCATATAAGGCTGGCCGTTATAGCCTTTGGGTATGATTTCAACAGGGGCCGAACCGTCCATACCTATAGCTGCCTGGGCTATATCAAACATGTGTGCACCCCAGTCGGCAGTATAGCCGTTCCCTGTTTCAAGGTACCAGCGCCATGCACCCCAGAGTGTTTCGTTCTGAACAGGATCGAGAGTGATCTGCGGTGCAAGATCTGAATGGAATACTATTTTATCATCATTAAGAGGACCAAGCCAGAGATTCCAGTTGATGTTTGCCGGGATAGGCATGGCAGGCAGATCGAAAGGTTTTGGAGGATCCCCGACTTTAGCATAAATCTTTTCAATATGGCCTATTGCCCCTGCCTGGACCAGTTCGATGGCTTTCTGAAACTCCCTGCTTGACCGCTGCTGGCTTCCCACCTGGACAACACGCTTATTGTCATTTGCAACCCTGGTCATTTTCAGGGCTTCCTTAATGGTGTAGGAGAGAGGCTTCTGGACATAAACATCCTTCCCTGCCTGGCAGGCATGGATAGTCATCAGAGCATGCCAGTGATCGGGCGAAACAACTTCAACAACATCAATATCCTTGCGTTCGAGAAGCTGTTCATACTGCTCATAAGTGTCGCATCTCGGAGCTAGTCCTTTTGATTTCTGCCACTCCTCAATTGTCTTTTTATAGCGCTGCTGCTTGATGGTATCAACATCACAGCATGCAACTATCTGCAGTCCCGGGGAAGCAGCGAATCCCCTGAAATCTGACAGAGCCTGTCGGCCCAGTCCGATGGTGCCCATTATTATGCGATCGCTGGGTGCTATGCGCATTCCGCCGATCATATAGCTTGGCAGGATGGTGAAACCTGTCAGTCCGATGGCGGACATTCCCAGAAAATCGCGCCGGTTAAGTCCCTTTTTTGTTCCTTCTTTCATATAATTTTAAGGTTAGGTTTGGTATTCTAAAAATCAGGCTAAATGTAAAAAAATTATGTTTCTGTTTTAATACAGGAATTATTTTCTGAGGTAAATAATATGGATAAGCATTAATTCAGGGGCATTTCGTACATT
>Ga0172363_10001898_pt1 | contig 16820 bp, 17 predicted proteins | sample LakKivs2_kivu2a2_FD_114541 | JGI IMG/M metagenome (GOLD analysis project Ga0172363, IMG submission 114541) | Sediment microbial communities from Lake Kivu, Rwanda - Sediment s2_kivu2a2 | ecosystem: Environmental > Aquatic > Freshwater > Lake > Sediment | place: Rwanda: Western Province, Lake... | reverse complement strand
GAAGAGGGGGTCAAACATACTTTTTACACTTCTCGCATTGAGCGGGGTTCTTTTACGCCTGTTCGAGAGAAGCGTAAAAGGTAGGTTTGACCCCGTCTTTCTTATATGGTAAGAAATAGCTTCAACCAACCCTGCGGAGTGACCTATGAAGAGAACTGAGAGGCATCACCTCAAAGAAGACGAGATGGCCCACGGCCTGACCACGCTGGCCGATTTCCTGAAGAGATACCGGCGCGAGGCCCTGATCGTCGCCGGGGCCCTGGTCTTCGCGGTCCTCGTCTTCGGCGCCCTGCTCCTTGTCCGGGCCCATGCCCGGAGCGTCCAGAGCCGGGCCATCGGCGAGGTCAGCGACCTGGCCGCCGCGGCCGTCGACAAGCCCGAGAAGCTGGCCGACCTCGAGAAGCTGGCCGGCCAGGCCCGGACCGCCCGCCTGGCCAACCTCGAGCTGGCCGGCTACTGGGCCGAGCGCGGCGATTGGGCCAAGGCCTCGTCCTTCGCCGTGAAGATCCCCGATGGACGCAAGGACCTCCTCCATTTCCAGGCCGAGGACCTCAAAGCGCAGATCGCCCTCGGCCAGAAGGACTACGACACGGCCATCGCCATCTACAAGAAGGCCATCGACGAGAAGCCCGAGGCCTACCCCGTCGATGCCCTCATGTACCACCTCGCCGAGAGCCACGAGCTCAAGGGCGAGACCCAGACGGCCCTCGATCTCTACAAGAAGCTCCAGGAGGAGCACCAGCAGTCCTATTACGGCTACGAGGCCTCCCTCAAGGCCGCCCGGCTGGGCCAACAGAAATAATGTGCTATAATATCCCTTAAAATTCGCCAGGAGGAACCCCATGGCTTTCATCATCACCGAAGAATGCATCAACTGCGGCGCCTGCGAGCCCGAGTGCCCCAACCAGGCCATTTCGGCCGGCGAAGAGCGCTACGTCATCGACCCGGACAAGTGCACGGAGTGCGTCGGCCACTTCGACTCGTCCCAGTGCGCTTCGGTCTGCCCGGTCGACGCCTGTGTCCAGGACCCCGACCGCAAGGAGACCCGGGACCAGCTGATGGCCAGGTTCCACAAGCTGAGCGGCAAGTAAGCTCGTCCGATCGACCGAACCCGAGGAGGAGTGAACGCGGTTCACTCCTCTTTTTTTTCTGGAAGCCATGAACGACGCGCGGCCGGCTGAGAGGACCTGGGTCCACGGGCTCCTTTTCGGCCTGACCGTTCTGACGGCCGCCTTCGCCTATCTTTACGATCTCGCGCCGGCAGGGTCGTTCCGGGCGATCTTCGACCCGAAGCATTTCGGCCTGGCGGCCCTCTACGCGGCCTCCGTCATGATCATCCTGGTCGGTCACGAGACGGGGCATTATCTCACCTGCCGCCGCTACGGCCTCCGGGCCACGCTGCCGTTCTTCCTGCCGGGGCCGCCGTTCCTCGGGACGTTCGGAGCGTTCATCCGCATCAAATCGTTCATCCCCCTCCGGCGGCAGGTCTTCGACGTCGGCGCCAACGGCCCCCTCGCCGGCTTCCTGCTCAGCGTGCCCGCTCTGGCCGTCGGCCTGGCCCATTCCCAAGCGGTCCCCCTTGTGGATGGAGCCGGATATGCGTTCGGAGACCCGCTTCTCCTCAAACTCCTGACGCCCGTCTTCTTCGGCCGCGTCCCCGAGGGCTCGGCCCTCCTCCTGCATCCGGTTGCCTTCGCCGGCTGGGTCGGGCTCCTCGTCACGGCCCTCAACCTCGTCCCCTTCAGCCAGCTCGACGGCGGCCATATCGCCTACGCCCTGCTCGGGCGCAAGGCCCGACTCGTGTCGTACGCCATGGTCGGCTTCTTCGCCGTCATGGGCGTTTTCTTCCACGTGACCTGGCTCATCTTCGCCGGCCTCATTCTCTTTTTCGAATTCAAGTCGAAGCTGCGCCTGAACCACCCCCGGGTCCTCGACGAAGGCGCTCCCCTCGGCCGGAAAAGGTGGCTTCTCAGCGCCGCCATCGTCCTCATCTTTGTCCTGTCCTTCGTCCCCGACCCGGTCAAGGGCGCCAGCCTGATCGATTTCTTGGGCGGCCGGTGGGGCCGGCTGTGAGCGGCTCCGACCTCCCCGAAAGCCCCGGCATTTTTGCACATTTTTTGTGGAAATGCTGTGGAAATCGTCCAAGCTCGCGTCTCCAATTTCCGTCCCTGCTTGAACATACGTCGGATTGCACAAATTTTCGTCAGCCCCGCATGTCGAGCGTTTTCAGCGAGTTAATAACTCGTTGAAAAGGCAGACGTTGTAGCGTTAAGATAAGGGAGGTCCGAAGGAGAGCCGCATGACCGACCCGTTCCGCGAAGCCGAGGCCACGTTCGGCCGCCTTCGCGAGAAATTCCTGGACAAGAAGATCTCCCAACAGGAATTCTCCGACTCCCTCAAGCAGCTTCGCATCAAGGATGATGACGGCCGCTTCTGGGCCATCGGATCGCAGAGCGGCCGGTGGTACGTCCATGAGCACGGCCAGTGGCTCGAGGCCAAGCCGCCCTCCCAGATGGAGCGCAAGGCCATCTGCATCTCCTGCGGCTTCGAGAACGACCTCGAGGCCGAGTTCTGCGCCCGCTGCGGCAGCCGTCCCGACGCCGGAACGCCCGAGGCGACGGCCGCGCCGACCGGCGCCGATGGGCTTGCGGATCCCGCGGCGGCCGGGCCCGCCTCGGCCGCGGCCGAGATCGTCGTCCGCTCGGTCGGCATCAAATCGTTCTTCTGGTTCTTCGGGGTCCTGGGGCTTTTCACCGGCCTGCTGCTCGGTCTCCTCGCCGGGGGGACGGGCCTCTTCGCCGGGTTCGTCGCCCGGCTGCCGGGCTTCTTCGTCGAGCACAACGGTGATCTCTTCGGCGCGATCTCGCTGTCCTTCTTCGGCGGGGTCTTCGGCTTCGCCGCCGGCGGCGCGGCCGGGGCCCTCCTGGCCGCGGTCTCGAACGGGATCCTGTCGCTTGTCGGCGGGCTCAGGTTCCGGCGGACTTGAGCTTGGCCAGGCCCCAGGCGATCTGCCCGAGCGACAGCGATTCGTCGTTGGGGGAATAGGCCAAAGGCCGCCAGACCCGGAAACCCTTCGCTTCGAGAAGCCTCTCCGTCCGTTCGAGCAGGCGGCGGTTGAGGAACACGCCGCCCGCGAGGGAGACCTCCGTCGCGCCTCGCTCGCGCCGGGCCCTCTCGGCGACGCGGACGATCGTCCGGGCCAGGGAATCGTGGAACCTGGCCGAGACGACCCCGACGGGGGTCCCTGTCGCGAGGTCTTTGACCACGGCGCGGATGAGAGGCGCGAACGAGATCTCCGCGGGCCGGCCCGGCGCCGGGTCCGCCAGGGCGACCGGATAGAGGCCGCGGAAGCGCCGGTCCGCGAGAGCCTCGAAGCGCATGGCCGCCTCGGCCTCGAACTCGAGGCGTTCCGGCGCGGCCCCCGCGAGGAACGAAACGGCGTCGAAGAGACGGCCGCAGCTCGAGGTGAGCGGCGAGCGGAGGCCGCCGCGGACCATGGCCCGGACGGCGGCCAAGCGGCGCGGGCCGACCGCGGCCAGGGCCGGCGGCGCCGGCGCCCGCGCCTCGCCGAAGGCCCGGTCGAGAAAGGCCACGGCCATCCGCCACGGCTCGCGCGCGGCGAGGTCGCCTCCCGGGAGCGGGACGGGCTCGAACCGGGCGAACCGCTCGTAGCCGCCGTAATCCGCCAGCAGGAACTCGCCGCCCCAGGCCGTCCCGTCGTCGCCGTAGCCGTAGCCGTCGAGGGCGACGCCGAGGACGCGCCGCTCCGGTCCGAGCCCGTGCTCGAGGAGCGGGGCGAGGACGTGGGCGAAGTGGTGCTGGACGCGGTGATGGGGCAGGCCCATCCCGGCCGCGAAGCGCGTCGTCCGGAAGTCCGGGTGGAGATCGGTGACGACGGCGGCCGGCCTGGCGTCGAAGAGACGGAGGAGGTGGGCCAACGTCTCCTTGAAATAGCCGAAGTTGCGGTAATCGTCGAGGTCGCCGAGGAACTGGCTGGTGACGACGTAGCCGTTCTTGTAGAGGGAGATCGTGTCCTTGAGCTCGCCGCCGAGGGCGACGAGGTCCCGGCCGGCCCGGAGCGCCTCGGGAACGGCCTGCGGATAGGGCACGTAGCCACGGGCCCGGCGGACGAAGAGAGGCCGGCCCGAGGCGACCTTGACCACCGAATCGTCGGCCCGTGTCGCGATGGGCCGGTCGTGGGTGAGGATCGCGTCGCAGAGCCCGCGCACGCCGTCGCCCTCCCGCTCGTCCTTGGCGATCGGGGCGTCCTTGGCGTTGGAGCTCGTGGCGACGACGAGCCCGAGCCCTTCGAGGAGCAGGCGATGGAGGGGGGTGTAGGGCAGCATGACGCCGATCTCGTCGAGGTTCGGCGCGATGAGAGGGATGTCCGCGGTCTTGCGGAGGAGCACGATGGGCCGGCGCGGCGAGAGCAGGAGCCGGCGCTCGGCCGGCGACGGCGCGGCGAACGGCCGGACACACTCGAGGTCGCGGGCCATGAGCGCCAGCGGCTTGGTCCGGCGGTCTTTGAGGCGGCGCAGGCGGCGAACCGCCCGGAGGTTCGAGGGATCGCAGACGAGGTGGAAGCCGCCGAGCCCCTTGACGGCCAGGATCTTCCCGGCCCGGATGAGCGCGGCCGCCTCGTCGACGCCGCCGCGGAGGCGGCGGCCGGTCCGGGCGTCGCGGAGGGTGAGGCGCGGCCCGCAGACCGGGCAGGCGATGGGCTGGGCGTGGTGGCGGCGGTCGAGCGGGTCCTCGTACTCGCGGCGGCACGCGGGGCACAGACTGAAGCCGGCCATGGTCGTGCGCGGCCGGTCGTAGGGCAGGCCGCGGACGATCGTGTAGCGCGGGCCGCAGTTGGTGCAGTTGGTGAAGGCGTAGCGGTAGCGGCGCTCGCCCGGGGTCTCGATCTCACGGACGCAGTCGTCGCAGGTGGCGATATCGGGGGAGATGAAAACGAACCCCGCGGTGTCGCGGGTCTTGCGGATGGCGAAGCCGGCGCGGCCCGTGACCGGCGCGGGCCGGACGTCGAGCTTCTCGACGACGGCGAGCGGCGGCAGGGCGGCCCGCAGCGCGGCCGGGAAATCGCGGACGACGCGGGCCGGCCCTTCGACGTGGATCTCGACGCCCGAGCCGGCGTTGGCGACCCAGCCGTCGAGCCCGAGGCGGCGGGCCAAGCGGTAGACGCAGGGGCGGAAGCCGACGCCCTGGACGACCCCGAAGGCGGCGAGGCGCGCCGCGGCCCGGCGGGGCGGCCTCATCGCGCGGCCTTCGCTTTCGCCCGGGCCCGGGCGGCCTCGCGGCTATAGACGCAGCCGCAGTAGTCCTGGCGGTAGAGGCCGTGGGCCCGGCTGAGGGCGACGCTCTTGTTGAAGCCGTCCTTCTTCTTGAAATCGGCCTCGAGGAAGGCGAGGCCGGAGCGGGCGGCGAACTGCCGGCCGATGCGGTTCAGGACGGCGGCCTTCTTCCAGGGGCTGAGGCTCATGACCGTGGTGAACGCGTCGAAGCCCTCGCGGGCCGCCCGTTCGGCCGTGCGCTTGAGCCGCAGGGCGTAGCAGACGTCGCAGCGGCGTCCCTTCTCGGGCTCGTCCTTGAACTTGAGGGTCAGGCGCGTCCAAGCCTCGGGATCGTAATCGTCCTCGAGGAGCGGGACGCCGGCGGCCGCGGCGGCCTTGCGGGCCTCGTCGAGGCGGAGCGCGTATTCCTCGCGGGGCTGGATGTTGGAGTTGGAGAAGAAGCCGGCGACGTCGTAGGCCTCCCGGAGGACGCCGAAGACGTAGAGGGCGTCCGGAGCGCAGCAGACGTGGACGAGGAGGCGGGGCTTGGACACGCTATTTCAGGTGCTCGAGGCGGGTCTCGAGGTCGGCGATCGTCCGGTTGACGCCGTCGATCTGGAAGTAGAGAACGGCCAGGTCCTCAGGACCGACCCGGGCCTCGTCGAGGATGCGGCCGACGTTCTCGAAGAGGGGCTCCATGAGCCGCTTGACGTCGACGATCTTGTCCTGGGTGCGCTGTTTGGCCTTCTGCCATTCCCGGATCTCCTTCTCCCGGGCCTGGAGCCGGTCGCGGAATTCCTGCTCGATCCGGGCGATGGCCTCGTTGAAGACCCGCACCCGGCCCTCGACCTCCTCGAGGCGGCGGTCGAGCCGGTAGCGCTCGTCCTGGAGGAGGGGCGTCTCGGCGTTCAGGCTCTCGAGGCGCCGGGCCAGCCCGGCGGCCTTCTCGCGGGTCCGGTCCAGCCGCGCGGGCCGGTCGGATTCGGCCAGCCGGGGGTTGGCCGCGATCTCGCGGGCGTCCGCCTCGACGGATTTGAGCTGGGCCCCGACCGTCTCGGCCTCGCGCAGGGACGATTCGAGGGCTTCGAGGATCTCCTTCTTGCGGTTGGCCAGCGCCAGCACCTCCTCCTGGTGCGGCCGGCGGGCCTCCTCCTGCTCGGCGACGAGGGCCCGGTAGCGCTTGAGCGCCGCGTCGTGCTCGCGTCCGAGGACCTCGACCCGCGCGTAGACCTCGTGCCAGGTCTTCTGGTGGCGGCCGATCTCCTCTTCGAGGCCGGCGAGCTTGGCGCACTCGCCCTCGATGCAGGTCGCGCGGACGTCCTCGCTCCAGGCCAGCTTGCCGAGCTCCCGCCAGAGCGCGGCCTTTCTCCCTTTCTCCTTTTTCAGCTTGACCTGGAGGCGGAGGCGGAGCATGTGGCGGCGGGCGCCGGACAGGAAGGAGCTGACGCGACGCCGGAGGTCCTTGTCGCGGAGGAAGATGAAGGCGACGAGGAGCAGGATGACGCAGAGAAGGACCCAGAGCAGCCAGTAGGGGAGGCCTTCCGCGGCGCCCGCGGGCGCCTGGGCCGGGAGGGTCGGGTTCACGCTCCTATTATAGGCGAGAGGGAGGAAAACCGGAACTGCTAGCGGGACTCGCGGAAGAGGCGGAGGAGCGTCGCCTTGTCCATGAGGCCCGACTGGCTGTGGCGGATGCGTCCGGCGCGGTCGATGACGAACGTGGTCGGAATGGACGTGATCGGCCCGTAGGCGCGCTCGATCTCCGGCGTCGCCAGGGCGATCGGGTAGTTGATGCCCGTCTTCTTCGTCCATTCGAGCAGGGACTCGGCGGTCGTCTCGTCGACGGAGACGCCGATGATCTCGAGGCCCAGGTCCCGGAGCTCCCGGTAGGCCTCGACGAAATCGGGGATCTCCCGGCGGCAGGGCGGGCACCAGGTCGCCCAAAAATTGAGGACGAGGACCTTGCCCTTGGAAGCGGCGAGCGAAAGCGTTTTTCCCTGGAGGTCGGTGAGCGTGAAATCCGGAGCCGGGGTCGTGTCCTTCCCGGTCGGGGCGGAGGTGCAGGCGAAGGCGGTCAGGGCGAATGCCACGGCGATCGCCGGAACGGCGGCGTTGAAGGTCTTCATGGGAGCTCCTCGGCAGCAAAACCCGGTAGATGCGTCGTAGATTATGCGGCGCAGCCCTTCATGAGGCGCTCCCAGCGGGCGTCGACCTCGGCCTGGACGGCCGCGATCTGTTCCGCGCTGAGGTGCCGGAACCGCCCTTGGAGGCGCAGGTAGTCGTCGACGGGCTTGCGCTCCTTGAGCTTCAGGTTGATCGTCGTCCTCTCGCCGTCCTCGATCTCGAAGAGGGGGAAGTAGCCGTTCTGGACGGCCAGGCGGGCCAGCTTGACGGTGTCCTCCGGCCGGCTCTTCCAGCCCGTTGGGCAGGGCGCGTAGACGTGGAAGAAGCGCGTCCCTTTGATGTCCTTGGCCTTCTTCATCTTCTTGAAGAAGTCCTCGGGGTGGGAGACGCTGGCCGTGGCGATGTAGGGGATGCGGTGGGCGGCCAGGATGGCCGCGATGTCCTTCTTCGGCCGGGTCTTGAAGTGCTTGACGGGCGTCGTCGTCGTCCAGGCCCCGTACGGCGTCGCCGACGAGCGCTGGATGCCCGTGTTCATGTAGGCCTCGTTGTCGTAGCAGACGTAGATGATGTCGTCGTTCCGCTCGGCCGCCCCGGACAGGGCCTGGATGCCGATGTCGAACGTGCCGCCGTCGCCGGCCCAGGCCACGACCGTCGTTCCCGTGTCGCCCGTGGCCTCGAGCGCGGCCTTGACGCCGGTCGCCGTCGAGGCGGCCGTCTCGAAGGCGCAGTGATAGATCGGCACGTCCAGCGACGAGTAGGGATAGGGCCCGTCGATGACGGCCCAGCAGCAGGCCGGGATGCAGAGGATGGTCTTCTGTCCGAGGGCCTTGAGCATGTAGCGCATGGCCAGGGTCGCGCCGCAGCCCTGGCAGGCCAGGTGGCCGCAGGCCATCAGCTCGTCGGCCGGCAGGGTCATCGTGAACTTTTTCTCTTTTTTCGTTTCGGGGCTCATTTCTTGACTCCGATCCAGACGATCTCTTCTTCGGCCTTGGTCTTGGCCATCGCGTCGGCCGCGATCTCCTTGAACTGGTCGGTGGTGATGTCGCGGCCGCCGAGGCCCGTGATATAGCCGATGAGCGGCGGCATGGCCGGCCGGCCGTAGACCGCCGACTTGACCTCCTGGTAGAAGATGCCGCCCGCGCCGTAGGAGCAGTTCCGGTCGACCACGGCCGCTTTCTTGACCTTGGCCAGGACCTCGCGGACCCGGTCGAAGGGGAAGGGCCGGAAGACCTTGATGCGCAGGTTGCCCGCCTTGACGCCCGCGGCCCGCAGCTCGTCGACGGCGACCCGGGCGGTGAACCCGGCCGTCCCCGACGTGACGAAGACGAACTCGGCGTCGTCGCAGAGGTAGGGATCGACCAGGCCGAGGTTGCGGCCGAAGAGCTTCTCGAACTCGCGGCCCGTCTCCTCGATCAGGGCCGGGGCCTTCTCCATGTCCTTCTGGAGCTTGTAGCGGAGCTCCATGTAGTGCTCGGCGCCGGTCAGGCCGCCGAAGGCCCGCGGATCGGCCGGGGTCAGCTTGATCGCCGGCTTGAACGGCGGCAGGAACCGGTCGACGAGCGTCTGGTCCGGGACGTCGACGACCTCGTAGGTGTGCGAGAGGGCGAAGGCGTCGAGGACGACCATGGCCGGGATCATCAGCGTCTCGGCGACCTTGAAGGCCTGGATGACCGTGTCCACGACCTCCTGGTTCGACGAGCAGTAGAACTGCATCCAGCCGGTGTCCCGCTGCGACAGGCTGTCGTTCTGGTCGGTCCAGATCGACCAGCCCGGGGCCATGGACCGGTTGATGTTGCCCATGACGATGGGGTGGCGGCCGCCGGCGGCCCAGTGGAGCATCTCGTGCATCAGGGCCAGCCCCTGGGACGACGTGGCCGTGAAGGCCCGGGCCCCGGCGACCGACGCCCCGATGCACGAGGCCATGGCCGAGTGCTCGGACTCGACCTTGATGAAGTGGGCGTCGAGGGTGCCGTCGGCGCACATCTCCGAGAGCAGCTCGACGACCTGGGTCTGGGGCGTGATCGGATAGGCGGAGATGACCTGGGACCGGGAGAGCATCGCGCCGTAGGACAGCGCGTGGTTGCCCATGATGACTTTTTTCATTTCCGCTCCTCCACCATGACGATGCACTTGGCCGGGCATTCCTCGGCGCAGATGCCGCAGCCCTTGCAGTAGTCGTAATCGATGACCGGCCATTCGTCGACGACGTCGATCGACGGCTCGGGGCAGAACTTCCAGCAGATGCCGCACTTGATGCACTTGCCGAGGTCGATCTCGGGCCGGATGTTCCGCCAGGCGCCGGTCAGGTTGTGCGTCTGGTGGCCGACCGAGCAGATCATGCGCGGCATCTCCTCGGCCGACTTGAAGACGACCTTCTTGGCTTTCTTGGGTCTCATGGCGTCCTTCCTCAGGCTTTCTCGTAGGCCTCTGCGGCCGCTTTGACGTTGTCCTCGGCCTTGATGGGCACGCCGTCACGGATGGCCGCGGCCAGCGAGTCGAGCCTGGCCAGGCCGAGGATCTTGATGACCGCCCCGGCGATGGCCGTGTTGACGATCGGCGCGGCCAGGCTGCCCAGCTTGTGCTTGACGGCGATCTCGGTCGCGTTGACCGTCCGGACCTTGAACCGCTTGTGGAACGGGAAGTCCTCGGGCCGGCGGTCGCTGTTGATGATGATCGTTCCGCCGGGCTTGAGGCCCTCCGTGATGTCGATGGCCTCGACCAGGGTGGGATCGACGACGACGACGTCGTCCGGCGTGTAGATGCGGCTCTTGTCGTAGATGGGCTTGTCGTCGATGCGGATGAAGGCGACGACGGGCGAGCCGCGCCGCTCGACGCCGAACTCGGGGTAGGCCTGGACCCACTTGTCCTCCTTGGCGATGGCGTCGGCGAGGATCTTCGAGGCGACGACGGTCCCCTGGCCGCCGCGCCCGTGGAAACGGATTTCGACCATGTGACTCTCCTTGTCGGAAAGCGTTGAAGGCTTATTATAAGACCGCCGCCGGCCGGGGTCAAACGGGGTCAGAGGACCTTGGCGCTGAAGGTGTCGCCCTGGTTGATGTCGCCCGTCGGGAAGCGACTCAGCGGGACCTCCAGATCCCCTTGAGCCAGCCCTCGGCCTTGTAGAGCGCCGGGACATAGGCCGCGGTCTGATAGTGCGTGAGCCCGGGCACGATATCGAGCCGGACGGGAGCCGGCCCTTTGCGGAGCGCCCGGAACGCGGCCCGGGCTTCCCCGACCGGGACGACCTCGTCGTTCTCGCCGTGGATGATGAACATCGGCACCCGTCCCCCCGCCTCCAGATCCTCGGCGGCCGCGGGGCCGGCGACCGCGATCGCCGCGCTGAACAGCTCCGGGTGGCGGGCGGCCAGCCTGTAGACGCCGGCGCCGCCCATGCTGAAGCCCACGACGACCACACGCCGTTCATCGACGTTCCGCGTCTTCCTGGCGGCCGCAAGGAGCGCCAGCACGGCCTCTTCGCTCGCGGGATCGGTCCAGCCGTGCCCGGGACAGTCGGGGGCGAGCATGACCGCCCCCAGGCCCTTCAAGGCCGGCAGGACGAGCAACTCGGCGAATTCCTTCCCCGTTCCGGGGGTCACTTGGCCGCCGTAATGCAGGACCAGGATGAGCGGCCGGGGCTTGGATCGGGGCTCCGCCGGCGGCTCAAAGACCGCCGTGAGCATGTCCCGTCCCGAGGCGTATCCGAAGCGCTCCGTTGCCACCGTGTAGGCGCCCCTTTTTTCCGCCGCCGCCGCCAGACAGACGAGGACGCCCGCGGCGATCCCCCGGGTCCGTCTTCTCACGGCCTCACCCCGCCACCATGTTAGGCCGCCCGCTGGGCGTTGTACAGCTTCTTCAGCATGACCGCGTCGGCCTCGAGGTTCGGGCTCTCGCAGATGACCAGCCCTTCGACGCCGAGATCGCGGAGGGCCTGGAGCCATTCGTCGTAGCGGAAATCCGTCTCCTCGAGGTTGAGGTGCTTGATCTCGCCCTTGTCGCCGTAGTGGATGCCGGCGATGTGGATGTGGACGTTCCGCAGCGACCGCGGCCCGAGCTTCCGGGCCACCTTGGTCAGGACGCGCTCGAACTCCAGGTACGAATTGACCTTGCCTTCGCGGGCGTAGAGATGGGAGAAGTCGAGACAGGGCTGGAGGCCGTCGATGTCGCGGCACAGGCCGAGGACCTCGTCGAGCGACCCGAACTGGGCCCGCTTGCCCATCGTCTCGACGCGCGGCACGATCGCCAGCCGCTCGCTCCGGACGACGGACATCACGGCCCGGAGCTCGGACCGGATGGCCTCGTAGGCCTTCTCGGGCGGATCCTGCCCGTAGAACCCGGCGTGGAAGACGGCGCTCCGCGCCCCGCAGGCCTCGCCGACCCGCAGCGTCTTGAGCAGCCGCTCCCGGCTGGCCAGGCGCTTGCCGGGGTCCTCGGAGTTGAAATTGATGTGGTAAGGGGCGTGGACGCTCAGCCGGACGCCCAGCGCGGCGGCCTTGTCGCGGACCTTGCGGGCCGTGTCGAGGCCCATCTTGACGCCCTGGACGAACTCGATCTCCTGGCCGTCGAGGCCGAGCGCCCGGATCCGCTCGATCCCGGAGACGGTGGAGTCGTCGTCCGCGGAAAAGGGCACGCCGGCCGTGCCGAAGAGGAGGCCCTTAGGAGCACTCGTCATCGGCCTTCCCGTCCGAGCCGAGGAACTCGCTGACGATGCGCATGGCGCAGAAGTCCCCGCACATCGAGCAGGCCTTGGTGCGGCTCTTGCGCCGCTTCCGGACCGCGGCGAACTTGGCCGGGTCGATCGAGAGGCGCCGCTGCGTCTCCCAGTCGAGGCGCTTGCGGGCCCGGGCCAGCGCCAGGTCGCGCTCGCGCGCCCCGGCGACGCCCTTGACGATGTCGGCCGCGTGCGCGGCGATCCTCGAGGCGATGAGGCCCTCGCGGACGTCGTCGTCCGTGGGCAGGCCGAGGTGCTCCGCGGGCGTGACGTAGCACAGGAAATCGGCCCCGGCCGCCGCCGCGACCGCCCCGCCGATCGCCGCGACGATATGGTCGTAGCCCGGGGCGATGTCGGTGACGAGCGGGCCGAGGACGTAGAACGGCGCGCCGTGGCAGACGCGCTTCTCCAGGCGCATGTTCATCTCGACCTGGTCGAGCGGGACGTGGCCCGGCCCCTCGACCATGACCTGGACGCCGGCCTCGCCGGCCCTCTTGACCAGCTCGCCGAGCGTCAGCAGCTCCTCGATCTGCGGCCGGTCCGTGGCGTCGGCGATCGCCCCCGGGCGCAGGCCGTCGCCCAAGCTGAGGGTGATGTCGTGGCGCCGGGCGATCTCGAGCAGCCGGTCGAACCCGGCGTAGAACGGGTTCTCCCGGTCGTTGTGGAGCATCCAGGCGACGTGAAAGGCCCCGCCGCGGGAGACGACGTCGGCGACCCGGCCCTGGCTCTTGAGCCGGCCGATGGCCTTGCGGGTCAACCCGCAGTGGACGGTCATGAAGTCGACGCCCTCGCGGGCCTGCGACTCGACGGCCCCGAACAGGTCCTCCTCGGTCATGTCCACGATCGACCGCCGGCTGTCGATGGCTTTGACCGCGGCCTGATAAATGGGCACGGTCCCGAGCGCGACCGGCGTCCTTTTCAGGATGGCCCGCCGGATCCTCGGCAGGTCCCCGCCGGTGCTGAGGTCCATCAGGGCGTCGGTCCCGTAGGCCAGCGAGATCCGGACCTTGCGCAGCTCGTCGGCCAGGCGGGGGAAGTCGCGAGATGTGCCGAGATTGACGTTGACCTTGGTCCGGAGGCCCCGGCCGATCGCCGCCGGCCGGGCGGGGGAGTGGGCCGGATTGAAGGGGATGACGGCCTCGCCGCGGGCGACCCGCTCGGCCAGGGCGTCCGCAGGCATCCCTTCGTCCGCCGCGGCCTTTTTCAGGGCCGGCGAGAGGATGCCTTTCCGCGCCTTTTCCGCTTGCGTCATGAGAGACCGGTCACACCGTGGGATATCGAAAACAAAGTATAGAGGAGGGGTCCGGGGGTGTCAAGGAACCGGACGGTCCGAGGGGGGATTAGCCCGGTCCCGTTCCCCCTCACCCCAAAGGGTCATGTCCGGGAAGGGTTTTTCACCCCTGGATTCATCCGGCGTGACGATTGTTCGACAGGGGAGCGCCCCTTATCATGATCGCGCTATGGAACGGCTCGCCCCGCCTTCTCCGCCGGCCGATCGTTCGGCTATAATGAAGGGCAGCCGTCGTTCGCAATAGCCGATAAAGCGTCCGAGATCCCGCCGCGAGGTGCGGCGTTTTATCCAACGGCGGTAGCCTGCCGCGAGCGGCCTGTTCCCTGCCATGGACATCGGTCACAAAGCCCTCTTCCGCAACACGGTCCTGAACCTCCTCGGCCTGGTCGTTCCCCTGGCCGTCGGGTTCGTCACCATCCCCCTCGTCGTCCGGGCCCTGGGGAACGACCGGTTCGGGATCCTCTCGCTCGTCTGGGTCGTTTTCGGCTATTTCGGCCTGTTCGACCTCGGCCTCGGCCGGACGACGACCAAATTCGTCGCCGACGCCCTGGGCCGGAACGAGCCCGAGAAGCTCCCCGGCACCCTCTGGACGGCCGTCCTCATGCAGACGGCGATCGGCCTCTTCGCCGCTCTCCTCTGCGGCCTCGCGGCGCCGCTCATCGTCCGTCACCTGCTCAACATCCCCGAGGGGTCCATCTCCGAGACCATCCTGACCGTCCGGCTGGTCGGCCTCAGCCTGCCCGTCATGTTCGTGAGCTCCTCCTTCCGCGGCGTCCTCGAGGCGGCCCAGCGCTTCGACCTGGTCAACGCCGTGAAGGTGCCGCTGAACGTCCTGTTCTACGCCCTGCCCCTCGTCGGGGTCGCCCTCGGCTACGGGCTCCCCGGCATCGTCGTCCTGCTCGTCGTTTCCCGGGCCGCGGCGCTCCTTGTCTGGGCCCGGATGGCCTTCAGGGTCATGCCTTCTCTCCGGACCCGGCCGGCGTTCGAGACCCGGCTCGTCCGGTCGCTCGTCGGCTTCAGCGGCTGGATCGGGCTCTCGAGCATCCTCTTCGCCGTCACGACCTCGATCGACCGCCTCATCATCGGCTCGCTCCTCACCGTCGAGGCCGTGGCCTTTTACAGCGCCCCCTACGAAGCCATCAACCGCGTCGGGGTCATCCCCGGCAGCCTGGGCATGGTCCTCTTCCCGGCCTTCAGCTTCCTCGACGCCGGCGAGCGGGCCCGCGAGGCTGAGAGCCTTTTCGCCCGGTCGACGAAGCTCCTCCTCCTGACGACCGGACCGGTCTTCATCCTGCTCATGTTCTTCGCCGGCGACTTCCTCCGGCTCTGGCTCGGCGCGGACTACGCCGCTTCGAGCCGCCTGGTCGTCCAGCTCCTGGCCGCGGGCTTTCTCGTCAACACCGTCTTCGCCGTGCCCAACAATTACCTCCTCGGCATCGGGCGCGCCGATATCGCCCCGAAGTACCAGATGGTCGAGCTCGTCGTCTACACCGGCCTGGCCTTCGCCGGAGCGAAGCTCTGGGGGATCAAGGGCGTGGCCCTGGCCACCGCCCTCCGGCTCGCGGCCTTCACCCTGGTCCTCTCGGTCGCCTCGCACAAGCCGGGCCGGGTCCGGTTCGGCTATGTCTGGCGCCACGGGCTGGCCGGCGTCCTCGCCGCCCTCGGGCTCTTCGCCGGCGTTCTCGCCGCGAACGCCGCGCTCGGCGGCGGACTCTGGGGCGCCGCCGCCCTCGCCGCCGCGTTCGCCGCGGCGGCCTATTTCGTCCTCCTCGGGGCCGAAGAGAGGGCCTTCATCACGGGGCTGCTGCGGCCGCGGCGCGCCGCCGCGCCGGCCGGGGAGACCGGAACGGAGGGAACGGCATGAGGCCGCGGATCGCCTTCATCGTCGCGACCAAGGACAGGCCCGAAGAGCTCGGCCGTCTCTGGCGGAGCCTCCTCGCCCAGACGCGGCTCCCCGACGAGGTCGTCATCGTCGACGCCAGCGCCCGGCCCGCTCCGCCGGACGGGCCCCGGACCGCGCCGCCCGTGCTGCGCCACCTCACGTCCCCGGTCGCGTCGGCGGCGCGCCAGCGCAACGCCGGCCTCGACGCGCTCGACCCGTCCGTCGACCTCGTCGGCTTCGTCGACGACGACGCGGTCCTCGACGACGACGCCGTCGCGGAGACGCTCCGCTTCTTCGAGGAATTCGGCCCCGAGCTCGGCGGCGCCGCCCTCAACATGGTCAATCATCCGCCTCTCGACCTCGCGGCCGTCAAGCGGACGCCCTTCGCCGAATCCCTCGGCCTTTATGCCCGGCGCAGCGGCGCCGTCACGGCCTCCGGCTTCCAGACCATGATCGGCCGCGTCGAGGCGACGGCCTGGACCGACTGGCTCCCGAGCGGGGCCTCGGTCTGGCGGCGCGAGATCTTCCGCGGCCACCGTTTCGACGAATGGTATTCGGGCGCGAGCTACCTCGAGGACCTCGACTTCAGCTACCGGGTCGGGCGGGCCTACCGGCTGGCCGTCGTCGCCGCGGCGCGCTATCGCCATCTCCCCGCGGCCGGCGGCCGCGGCAGCGCCTATGTCTTCGGAGTGCGCGAGGTCCTCAACAGGATCCATTTCGTCAGGAAGCACGACGAGCTCTCGCCCGCCAAGTGCCGGGCCGCGCTCGTCGCCCGGATGGCGATGAGCCTCGCCTTCGCCGTCCGCGAGCGCGACCTCTCGTTCGCCGCCCGGGCCTGCGGCAACGCCGTCGGCCTGGCCCGGTCGTTCTTCGATCGCTGAGGTCCCCATGCCGCAGCTCTCCGTCATCATGCCCGTCAGGGACGGCGGGCCGTATATCGAGGACGCCGTGCGGAGCCTCCGGTCCCAGGCTTTCGACGATTGGGAGCTCATCGTCGTCGACGATCGCTCCGCCGACGACACCGTCCGGCGGGCCGAGGCGCTCGCCGCCTCCGACGGCCGGGTCCGGGTCGTCTCCAGCCCGGGCCGGGGCCAGGTCCAGGCCATCAACTTCGGCTACGGCCTCGTTCGCGGCGACTGGCTGAAGATCATGGACGCGGACGATCTCCTGGACCCGGGATTCTCCGAAGAGTTCGCGGATCTGAAGGAACGGGAGGCTTCCTATCACGACGCCCGCCTCCTCGGCCCGGGGCCGGGCGATGGCGGTGTGCTCCGTGTTGGTCCGCGCTTCGCGGCCATGAGCCTCGACGAGTCCCTCCGCCGCGTCCTCATCTCGCCGCCGCGCTGGTCCTGGACGCTGGCGCGCCGGGTGGCCGACCGCGTCTTCCCTCTCCCGGCCGACCTGCCCTCCCCGCACGAGGACGTCTTTATCGGGCTGATGATCAAGAAACGCGCTCCGGTCACCTACGTCCCCCGTCCGCTCTACGTCTACCGGCAGCACCCGGGCCAGTTCTACGGCGGGCTGTTCAACTTCTCGGCCCCGGCG
>Ga0172363_10001896_pt1 | contig 16829 bp, 13 predicted proteins | sample LakKivs2_kivu2a2_FD_114541 | JGI IMG/M metagenome (GOLD analysis project Ga0172363, IMG submission 114541) | Sediment microbial communities from Lake Kivu, Rwanda - Sediment s2_kivu2a2 | ecosystem: Environmental > Aquatic > Freshwater > Lake > Sediment | place: Rwanda: Western Province, Lake... | reverse complement strand
TGGAGGAAGCGGGCTTCGGCAGCGAGCGATTCGAGTGGTCGGTCAACTTCAAGGGCCGTTCGGCCGTCAGCGTCCAGCTCTGCACCGAGGAGTTCTACCGGGACTTTCCCTCGCGCGGCGTGGCGGCGGACGTGTGCGGCGTGCTCATGCGGGTCGCCTCGCTGGAGGACACTCTGCGGGGCAAGATGAAGGCGTGGTCCGACCGCGCACGCCGGCAGAGCAAGCGGATCAAGGACCTGGCCGACATCGCCCGGCTCGTGGAGGCCCAGCCGCACCTGTGGGGCCTGCTCAGCGACGAGCTCAAGGCGCAGATACGCCGGCCGGAGGATGGGTAGGTCGCGCGGTCCGGCGCGAGGCCCGCGCCGGCACGGGAGTTGGCATGATCGTCGTACACGTGACGCACGAGGCGGTGGACAAGATCGGCGGCATCGGCACGGTGATCGCGGGGTTGACGACCGCGGAGGCCTACGCCGCGTCGGCGACGCGGACGATCCTGGTCGGCCCGCTGCTGTCGAGCGCCGCGCCGGTGAACCGCCGGCTGGGCGCCGACGCCCACGTCCGCTACAGCAGCCTGGACGCCATCACCCCGCCGGAGTGGCGCGAGAAGTTCCTGCCCATCGAGAAGACCTACGACGTGGGGATCATCTACGGCACGCGCCACGTGGCCGACGACTGCACCGGCAAGACCAAGGAGGTCGAGGTCATCGTCGTCGACGTCTTCCACGCCAACAAGGCCCGGCTGGACCTGTTCAAGGGCGAGCTGTACAAGAAGTTCGCCGTCGCCAGCCAGCCGTTCGAGAGCATCTGGGAGTACGAGGAGTACGTCCGCCTGGCCGAGCCGGGCTACGAGGCCCTGAAGGCCATCTGCAACGGCTGCGACGGCGAGGAGCAGGTGCTGATTCTCGCCCACGAGTACATGGGGATGCCGCTGGCGCTGAAGGCGGTGCTGGCGGGGGCGAAGAACACGCGGACGGTCTTCTACGCCCACGAGGTGGCCTCGGTCCGCCCGGTGGTCGAGAGGCGCCCCGGGCACGACACGATGTTCTACAACGCCATGGAGCTGGCGCGGAACATGGGCCTGAGCTGCGAGGAGGTGTTTCCGGAGGTGAAGATCAGCTTCAAGCACGCACTGGTCAAGGCGGCCCGCTACCTCGACCACGTCTTCGCCGTCGGCGACTACGTCGTCCGCGAGCTGGAGTTCCTCGACCCCCACTTCCAGACGATGGACGTGGACCTCGTCTACAACGGCGTGCCGGCGGAGCGCATCTCGCTGGCCGACAGCCAGGCCAGCAAGGCCAAGCTCCAGCAGTACGCCGAGACGCTGTTCCACCGTCGCCCGCGGTGGGTGTTTTCGCACGTGTGCCGCCCGGTGCTGAGCAAGGCGCTTTGGCGCGACTTGGCGGTGCTGCACCACCTGGAGCCGCTGCTGGCCGAGCGCGGCCAGACGGCGGTGCTGTTCCTGCTCGGCACGCTGGCCGGGCAGCGCCGCCCGCAGGACGTGCGGCAGATGGAGCGGGTGTACGGCTGGCCGGTCGCCCACGAGCGGGGCTATCCCGACCTGTGCCAGGGCGAGGAGGTCGTGGGAGGGATGCTGGAGCTGTTCAACCGCGACCACCGGGCGATCCAGGGGGTCTTCGTGAACCAGTGGGGATGGACGGCGGCGGCCTGCGGCGACCGGATGCCGGCGGACATGTCGTTCGCCGACCTGCGCCGCGGCACGGACGTGGAGTTCGGGCTGAGCGTGTACGAGCCGTTCGGGATCAGCCAGTTCGAGCCGCTGAGCTACGGGGCGCTGTGCGTGGTGTCGAACGTCTGCGGATGCATGGGCTTCGCGCGGCGGGCGATGGACGACACCTGCGAGCGGGACAACATCATCGAGGGCAACTTCCTCGGCGCACCGGAAGGGATGGACCTGGACGCCCTGCTGCGCCTGACCATCGCCGACCGCGACGCCGTCGAGGCCGTCGAGGCGCGGCGGCTGGCCGGACTGCTCTTCGAGCGGCTTACCGACGAGCCGGAGGCGATGGGACGGCGCATCGCCGCCGGCTGCAAGCTCGCCGACCGCATGAGCTGGGAGAACGTGGTGAACGAGTACTTCCTGCCTTCGCTGGCGAGCACGGCCAAGCGGTAGGCAGGGCGGATCGCCGCGGCCTTGACCGCGCCGCCGAGGCGACATACAGTGGCGTCGTTCGGGCCTGTCCCGTGAGCAAAGGCGATTGGCGATGAGACTTTCTCCCGCGGCCGAGCTTGCCGTCCGAGGCGTGATCGTGCTGGCGCAGCACCGCGGCGAGGGTCCGCTGTCGCTGAAGGCCATCTGCGAGGCGCGCGGGCTGCCCAAGCAGTACCTCGTGAAGCTGTTCGCCATGCTGGCCAAGGCGGACATCGTCACGGCGGTGCGCGGCAAGGGCGGCGGGTTCGTCATGGCGCGCGACCCGGCCGACATCTCCATCCTGGAGATCATCGAGGCCGTCGAGGGTCCCGTGATCCTGAACTTCTGCCAGCACACGCCGCCGCGGTGCCGCCACGAGCAGTGCCGCCTGCGGGCGGTTTGGGCGGACCTCCAGCAGACCTTCCGCCGCAAGCTGGGGGCGGTGAGCGTGGCCGACTGCGTCGCCGCGGGGCCGGCCAGCCCGCAGCCGCGGAGGAAGTGACGGACATGCACGCCGAACACGACCCGGCCCGCTGCGCGTCGCTGCCCCGGCCGGGCATCGACCATCCCAACGGCGCGGCGCTCGGCGGACTGGGCACGGGGCACGTCGAGCTGGGGCGCAACGGGCGGCTCGTGCTGGCCGCCGTCACCAACAACTGGCAGCGGTTCCTGACCGGCATGCGCGGGACGTTCTTCGCGTTGCGTGCGGCCGACCCGGCAGGCAACTCGCGATTCGCGCTGCTGCAGGAAGGCGCCCTGTGCGGCGCGCCGGGCGCGGCGAGGGTGGTCTACGACGGCGGCCTCGGCGTCGCGCGCGTAGAGTACGTCCTCGACGGCCTGCCGCTGGCCGTCACGCTGACGGCCTTCTCGCCGCTGGTGCCGCACAGCCTGGACCGCTCGACCGTGCCGGGGGCGGTCTTCGAGTTCGCCCTGCGCAACCGCGGCGGCGAGCCGCTGGACGTGGCGCTGTCGTTCTCGTGGGAGCACCTCCTCGGCTGCGGCGGCGGCGGGCCGAAGGGCGAGGAGCTGGTCTGCGACCGCACGGGCAACACGATCCACCCGTGGCTGGGCGCCGGCGGCGTGGGGCTGCGCTTCCGCTCGCCCACCCCGCAGCAGGCCGGCCCCGACTGCAACCGCCGCGGCGAGTGCGTCCTGGCGCTCGGCCGGGCCGACGGGGTCCGCCCCTTCGCCGTCCAGAACTGGGACGTGCTGAACGACGAGGCCGACCTGCTGCGCCTGCTTGCGAGCGCCAGGCTCGAGCCGCGACTGGGCGGGTTCCATTTCGACGCCCTGCCGGCCGGGGCGACCGGCGCCGCCGCGGGCGAGGACTTCGACCCGTATCCGCGGGCGCGCAAGCGCGGCAAAGAGGGCGCGTGCCATCCGGCGGGCGTGGTCGGGGCGGAGCTGACGGTCGCGCCCGACGAGGCCCGCACGGTGCGGTTCGTGCTGGCCTGGCACACGCCGCACCACTACACGGCCAGGCAGGGCGAGCGCGATTGGGGCCATTACTACCAGAACCGTTTCGCCGGCGCCGCGCAGGTGGCCGAGCACCTGCTTGCCGCGGCCGACGAGGAGCTGGCCGCGTCGGAGGAACTCGCGCGGTTCGTCGGCGGCTTCGACCTGCCGCCGTGGCTGGCCGAGAAGCTGCTGAACGACACCACGCCGGTGACGACCAACTCGATCGTCACGGCCGACGGCGCGCTGGCGACGCTGGAGGGCACGCAGTCGATGTGGGGGTCGGTGGGCACGATCGACCAGCGGCTGATCTCGCACTGCGGCTGGTCGCTGCTGTGGCCGGAGCTGAACCGCACGGAGCTGGCCGCGTTCGCCGAGCTTCAGGGCGCCGACGGTTCCGTAAGCCACTTCATCGGCAACGTTCACCAGGCGCTGCGCAGCCTGGACGTGGAGTACGCCGTGACGCGCTGGCCGGACCTGTCCTGCTCGTTCATCATCCAGTGCTGCACCGACTGGATGCAGACGGGCGATCGGGAGTTCTTCCAGCGCATGCTGCCGCACGTCCGCCGGGCGTTCGCGTGGCTGCGTTCGGCCGACGGCGACGGCGACGGCGTGCCCGAGGGCGGCAGCAGTTGGGACATCGAGCACTACGAGCGCGAGTGCTTCGCCGTGACGGGCACGCTGTACCTGGCCACGCTGGCCGTGCTGGAAGACGCCGGCGAGTTGCTCAAGGACACGGAGCTTTCGGCGACGGCGCGGCAGTGCCGCCAGAGGGCCGCCGACGCCGTCGAGGCGCTCTGGAACGGGCGCTACTACAACAAGTGCCGCAACGTCGCCAGCGGCGAGACATCCGCCGACGTGCACTGCGGGCAGCTCGAGGGCGAATGGGTCGCACGCCAGCTCGCGCTGGAGCCGGTCCTGCCCGGCCAGAACGTGCTCAGCTCGCTGCGCACGCTGCAGGAGCTGTGCGGCGACCGCCGCCGCCATGTGCTCATGCCCATCCAGGTCGCCCCCGACGGGCGGCTCTGCGGACGCAAGGGCGACCACCACGCCTGGCCGCAGTATTCGATGGTGTTCGTCGACTGCTTGGCGATCTTCTGCGGCATGGCCGAGACGGGTGTGGAGTCGATCCGCCACTTCGACGAGGTGGTGCGCAGCGTGACGCGCGCGCCATGGGGCACCACGCTGTGGCACGACTCGCGCACCGGCCTGCCCGCGCTGGCCGGCGAGTGGGGCTTCGACCACTACATGAACGGCCCGGCCGTCTGGTGGGTGCTGTCGGCGCTGAACGGCTTCATGCCGCACGAGCCGCGCCGCCGGCTGACCCTCGGCCCGGTGCTGCCGCACGGGCGGTCGCGCGTGCGCTACCCGGCCATCTCGCCGCGGTACTGGGCGGAGGTGGGCGTCGAGCGGACAGCGGGCGCCGCGCGGACCATCCGTTTCGTGCCGCGACGGTTCTTCCGCGGCCGCGACATCGAGCTGCGCGAGGTGCGCCTGCGCGGCCGGTACCCGTCCCTCGCCGTCGCCGTCAACGGCGGCGACGTGCCCGGCCGGACGCAGCCGGCGGGCGTCTACAGCGACTTCGTGATGGACGGCCCCATTCGCCTCGCGGCGGATGACGTGCTGGAGGTGCGGGCGGCATGCGCGACGTGAACGACACGACCGAACGCCTGCGGACGCACGCGGTGGTGCGGCACGATGCGCCGGCGTCGCCGAAGCAGGCGGTGCCGCTGGGCAACGGGCGGCTGGGCGGAATGCTCTGGATGGGCGACGGGCACATCACGCTCCAGCTCGCCCACAGCGACTACTGGCGCACGGGCGGGCACATGGACGGCGAGTTCGGCGGCTACCCGGTGAGCCTCGGCCGGCTGAACCTGCTGCGCGAGCCGGCCTTCGGCGAAGGCGAAGCGCGGTGCACGCTGGAGCTGTCGCTAGCCGACGCGGCGGCGGTGCTGACCGTCGAGCGAGCCGACGGGCACAGCGAGGTGAAGGCGTTCTTCGACATGGACCGCGACGCGCTGGCGGTGCGGTGGCGCGAGACCGGCTCGCCGCCCGCCCGCGCCGCCGTCGAGCTGGAAGGCTGGCGCGAGTCGATCTCGCTCGAGGCCCGCGGCGAGACGCTGCTCCTGCGCGAGGCGCCGGCCAACACGCGCACGGCCGAGGAGGAGGAATACCTGCGGATGCTCCTGGGCGAGGCCTTCCGCCCGCTGTGGCACGCCCAGTGCCTTGCCGTCGCGGCCGAGGGCGCGGCGGTGCGGGTCGAGCGGGACGGGCGAAAGGCGAGCCTGGTCCTGCCCGCGTCGGCGTGCTTCGACGTTACGATACGGCTGGCGGCGTCGGTCGGCGAAGGCAGCGAGGACGCCCACGCCGCCCGCGCGACGGCGGCGCTGGACGAGGCCCGGCGCGAAACGCCCGACGCGGCGATGGCGCGGCACGCGGACTGGTGGCGGCGGTTCTGGCAGCGCTCCTATCTGCGTCTGGACTCGCCCGACGGGGCCGCCCGACGCTTCGAGGGCCACTGGTACATGCTGCGATACCTGATGGCCTCGTCGAACCGCGGCCGGCGCCCGGTGAAGTTCAACTTCGGCAACTGGCTGACCGCCACGGACGACAAGCGCCCCTGGGGCGGCGGCTACTGGTACTACAACGAGCGCGACGTGATGCTGGCGATGCTTCCGGCCGGGCACGCCGAGCTGGCGGGCAACCTGTACGAGCTGTACCTCGACGCCGCGACGCTGCTGGAAAAGCAGGCGGAGCACCTGTTCGGCCACGGCGGTTTGCTCGTGCCCGAGACCGTCTCGCCGGACGGGGCGATGTACCTGCGCGACCGCACGGCCTTGTACGAAGGGCCGACGAAGTTCGTCCAGCTCATCTTCTCTACGGGGCTGGAGGTCGCCCTGCACGCCCACGAGCTGGCGCGCTACAGCGGCGACGAGGCGTTCTGCCGCGACCGCGCCTATCCGTTCATGAAGGGCGTCGTGGAGTTCTTCCGCCTCCACATGCGAAAGGAGGCCGACGGGCTGTGGCACATCGGCCCCGCCAACGCACACGAGACGTGGTGGCGCGTGAAAGACGACCTGCCCGACCTGGCCGGCCTGCGGGCGGTCCTGCCGCGGCTGATCGGCCTCAGCGAGCGACTGGGCCTTGACGCCGACCTGCGCCCCGCGTGGCGCGAGATGCTGGAGCACCTGGCCCCCCTGCCGAAGGGCAAGTGCGCCTTCAGTGGCGAGCCGCACTGGGAGAACCGCGGCGACGGCATCTTCGGCCTGTGCTGCCGCGTGACGGAGGTGGACGCCGCGGCCGACGTGTACGCCCCCTGCGTGTTCGCCGAGGACAACGAGATGCACAACTGCCACCCCGTCGCCGTCTACGGCGTGTATCCGTTCGGCATCACGCACGCGCGGTCGGCCGACCGGCAGACGGGCGTCAACACGTTCCGCGGCAACGTCCATCCGTGGATGCGCGACAACTGGGCCGCCGACGTGGCGGTCCCGGCCGTGCTGGGGCTGGCCGAGGAGGCGAAGGCGCTGCTGGCGCACTTCGTCGGGACGCAGTGGGAGACGGCGCTGGACTACACGGAGCGTTACGGCAAGGTGGCCGCGGCGCTGCACGCCATGCTGCTGCAGAGCCACGATGACGTGGTGCACCTGTTCCCGTCGCTGCCGGCGGATTGGGACGCGGAGTTCCGCCTGTGGGCTCCCGGTCCGATGGAGGTCGCCGCCGAGCGCCGCGGCGGGCAGGTCGGCCGCGTCCGCGTGCGGTCGCTGCGGGACCAGGAGATCGCGCTGGTCAACCCGTGGTCCAACGGACCCGTGCGCGTGGCAGTAGGCGACAACGAGATCGCGGCGCTTCGCGGCGAAGTCCTCACGTGGGAGGCGAAGGTGAACACCATGTATTCTCTCACGCCACGCGGCCGCGCGGACCTCACACTTCCCGGTCTTTCCAGTACACGCCCTGCTTGAAGGACCACACCCACGCGCCACCTTCCCCGTGGTCCAGGACGTACCGGTACGTCCTGAGCTGGTGGGCTCTGCCATCGATGGGCTGCACGCGACATCGTTTCGCCCACAGCTTCCGCGGCGGCCCGGTTGCAGCCAGCTCGTGGTAGGCGTGCAGCTTCGCCTTTCCAACGATCGCGCGCGCAGAGATCGGAGGGAACCGCACGAGGAAATGGTAGTGCACCGCGTCCAGCGCGAAGCTGAGCACCTCGGAGTGCATCTCGAGCAGCTTCTCCACCATCGCCTGTCCGACCCGGCGCCGTTCATCGGCGCCCAGCTTCATGGGCGGGTGTTCCATGGACGCCCGCACCTGCTCCAGGAGGTCGTCGTAGGTGCCCTTGGGCGGCGGATGCCTGTAGTCGCCCTCGACATGCGTGCGGTGCTTCCTGTCTCGCCACCCGCGCGCGTCGCCGCGCAACCACGTTCCGTAAGTGCCTCCGGTGACGTGATACCACCCGTTCCACGCGCTCATGGACGCTCCCCGGGACCCACGGGGCGCCGCCCGTGGGCTTCGACGAAGACAGCGAACGCTCTTAACGCTCTTTCGGACCCTGTCGTCGTATCGCGCCTCTCGATCGAAGCCCACGGGCGGCGCCCAGTGGGCATCTTGGCGCCCGGCGCTCAATCGCCGAACAGCCGCCGCGCCACCTCCGCGTACGACTCGGGCGACGAGCTGTAGTTGATGACGACGGTGCCGTAGTCCGGCTGCACGGTGAACGGGAAGGGGTTGTTCGTCACGACGACGACGGGTTTGCCCCAGGAGTGGATCTCCTTGACGAACTCGTTGCCGAAGCCGACCCGGCGGTTGTAGTAGTTGGTCACGATGAACAGGTCGGCCTGGTCCTTGCGGGCCCGGACGCGCTGGCGGTCGGCCTCGACGTAGTGCAGCGTGCACTCCACAACGCCGACGTTGTCGGAGTGCTCCAGGCACTTGTCCCACAGCAGCGACGGGTGGCACTGCTGGGTGTTGCAGAACTCGTGCAGCGGGTTGACCTGCTCGACCAGCAGGATGAACCTGTCGGTCGGCAGCGGCAGCAGGCCGCGCTCGTCGCGGATGACCTTCACCGCGCGGTTGCCCGACTCGATGCTGATCTCGGCCACGCGCCCGTCGCGGATTCCCTCGGACGCCCGCGTCTCGTCGCGGATGGTTCGCGTGCCGGAGAAGAAGCCGTAGTCGTACTTGACGCCCAGCGTCCGCCGCACCGCGTCGTCGATGCGCGACCGCGGGATCGTGCCGTCCTTGACAGCCTTGACCATCGCCGGAAACGCCTCGTCGATCACCCCGCCCTCGTCGCGGAAGAGGATCTGGTCGCCGCCGGCGTTCATCGCCAGGATGCACGCGGCCGGCACGTCGAACCGCTCGATGATCCCGCCCATCGTGATCTCGTCGAGGATCACCGAGCCGGCGAAGCCCAGCTCCTCCTTCAGGATGCCCGTGGTGATCTTCCGCGACAGCGTGGCGGGGTACTCCGGGTCGATCTGCGGGTAAAGGCTGTGGGCGGTCATCACGCTCGGCACGCCCGCGGCGAACAGCGCCCGGTACGGCGCCAGGTGCACCTGGCGAAGCTCCGAGGCCGATATGTCGATGATCGGCAGCCCGCGGTGGCTGTCCGAGACGCTCGCCCCGCGGCCGGGGAAATGCTTGGCCGAGCAGATCATCCCCGCATCGCTGTAGCCGGCGAAGGCCCGCAGGGCCATCTTCGTGACCACCGCCGGGTCGGCCGACCAGCTCCGCGTGCCGATCTCCGGATTCCGCTCGTTGGTGTTCACGTCGACGCAGAGCGAATAGGTCCAGTCGAAGCCCAGCGGCAGCGTCTGGCGCGCGATCGCCCAGGGCACGTCGTGGGCGAACCGTTCGGCCGCCCCGCCGCCGATGCCCGCAATGCCCCAGTAGCTCGGCATGAAGCGGTAGCCGTCGCGGTAGTACTCGGCCGACTGGTCGCCCTCGTCGTCGAACGACAGGTACAGCGGCACGCCGAGGGAGCTTTCGACGGAGGCGGCCTTGAGCCGGTTGATCACCGCGCAGTACTCCTCGTTGCGGAAGGTCGGGCATGGGATGGTGGTCAGGAAGTCGCGGTTGCTGCCGCGCATGGTGCGGATCATCCGCGTCCTGGCGTACTCGACGTTCGTTCCGCCGGGGTCGTGAATGGCCGTGCGGATGCGCCACTTCAGGCCGCCGGCCAGGCCGCACGGGTGGTACTGGCGGATCTTGCGGATCGTCTCGGGCGAGATGATCGTGCTGACGAAGCCCAGAACGAGGCACTGCCCGACCTTCTGCTCGACCGTCATGCGGTCGATGAGGTCCTCGATGAAGTCCTGCCTGCTTGCGGCCATGGCCGTCCCTTCGCTGTGGTTATGGGGGCAAGACTATACCGGCCGGTGCGGGGGGCTTCAAGACGGGCGGGGCGGGCGCGCCTATGCGCTGGCCTCGTCCTGCACCCACTGGACGGCGTGCTTGAGCAGCTCGGTGGCGCTGTCGAGGCGGAGCTTGGCCTTGATGTGCTCGCGGTAGGAATCGACCGTCTTGGGGCTGATGTGCATCTTGCGGGCGATCTCGCGCGTGGGGATGCCCTGCCCGATCAGCTCGAAGACGGCCAGCTCGCGGTCGGAGAGGCTGTCGACGGCCGAGCCGTCGCCCTGCCCGCCGGCGACGATGCGCCCCATCACCTTCGAGGCGATGCGGTCGTTGACGTAGATGTGCCCGGCAAGGACCTTGCGGATGCCCTCCACCACCTTGCGCGAGCCGTCCTCCTTGGTCACGTAGCCCAGCGCCCCGGCACGCAGGACGCGCTCGGCGTAGACGCCCTCGTCGCGCATCGACAGGACGAGGACGGGCAGCTTCGGCCAGCGCAGGCGGATGTCCTTGATCAGCTCCAGGCCGCTGGAGTCCTTGAGGGCCAGGTCGACCACGGCCACGTCGGGGCCGGTGGTCTCGATGGCCCGCAGCGCGTCGGGCGCGTCGGCGGCCTCGCCGCAGACGGTCAGGTCGCGCTCGCCGGCCAGGGCCATGCGGATCCCCTCGCGGACGAGCGGGTGGTCGTCCACCAGAAGCACCTTTTTCTGTCTCGCGGCCGTCGATGCGCTCACGGACCGTCTCCCTGTCTTTGCATTCTATGCGTGCGCCTCGCGCGACGGCAGGGAGCATCGCACAATCGTCCCGCCGCCGGGCCGCGGCTCCACCACCAGCCGCGCGCCGACCGAGTTGGCGCGGTACTTCATCACGCGCATTCCCATGCCGCCGGCACGCTCGGCCCCGGCGGGCAGGCCCACGCCGTCGTCGGCGACGCTCATCACGACTCCCCCGTCGGCGGCGCCCAGGCGCAGCACGATGCGCTTCGCTCGCGCGTGCTTGACGGCGTTGCTCGTCGCCTCCTGCGCGATGCGGTAGAACTGCGTGGCCGCCGCCTCGTCCAGCTCCGCCCGGCGCCGGCAGCGGAAGCGGCAGGCGACGCCCGACGATTCGGTCACGTCCTCGGCCAGGCGGTCCAGCGCGTCGGCCAGGCCGTCGGCCTCCAGCCCCACCGGGTCCAGCCCGTGCGACATGGCGCGGAGCTGGCTGATGGCCTTCTGGGCCGCCTCGTCGCAGCGGGCGGCCAGGTCGCGCCTCGCTTCCGCCCCGTCGGCCACGCCGGCGGCCAGCGCCTCCACGAGGTACCGCAGCGCCGTCAGCTCCTGGCCCAGCGAGTCGTGCAGGTCGCGCCCCAGGCGGCGGCGCTCGCCCTCGGCCGCGCCCACCACCAGCGCCTCCAGCTCCCGCCGCTCCGTGACGTCCACGCCGAACTCGATCATCGCCGGCTCGCCGTCCACGTCGCTGAACGGAAACGCCCACACGTGGTAGCGCCGCCCGCCGGCGGCCGTCCATTCCCAGTCGCTCGGCTGCCCTCCGTCGACCACGCCCGGTATCGGGCACACTTCGCAGGGCGCGCCGCGCCCGTAGAGCACCTCGTGGCACGGCCGCCCCGCCGGATCGCCAAACGCGCTGACGAAGCCGTGATTGGCGAACCGCACGCGGCAGCCGCGGTCGACCAGCGACACGTAGCCGGGGAACATGTTCAGCACGGCCGACAGGCGCTTGTGCTCCGCGTCGACCGCCTGCCGCGCCCGGACGCGCTCCGTGGCGTCACGCAGGCTCAGCACGAGGCCCGCCACGGCCCCCGCGGCGTCCTTCACCGGCTGGAGCGTCCAGTCCCAGTACGTCACGCCGCGCTCCGGCTGGTCGGGATACTCGAAGGGCTTCTCGTGGAACGTCGCCGCCTCCCCCAGCCGCACCACCTCCTGGAAGACGTACTCGTTCTCCGCGCTCGGATACAGGTCGAAGTGGCTCTTGCCGACGAACCACTCCGGCTCCTGCCGGCCCGCGGCCGCGTAGGCGTCGTTGACCCTGATGAACCGGAACGACGTGTCCATGTACGCCACGGCCAGATGGATGTTGCGGAACGTCGTCTCCAGCAGCTCATTGGCGTCGCGGAGGCTCTGCTCGGCGACCAGGCGCCGTGCGGCCTCCTTCTGCAGCGCCTCGACGGTGCCGGCCAGGTCGGCCGTCCGCTGCCGCACGCGCTGCTCCAGCTCCTCCCGGGCCTTGCGCAGGGCCTGCTCGTTGCGGATGCGCACCATGGCGACGGCGACCTGGTCGGCCACCGTCTTCATCAGCGACAGGTCGTCTGCGCTGAACCGCTTCCGCGTGCGCGTGCCGAACGACAGCGTGCCGATCACCTTGTCACCCGCCAGCAGCGGATGGCAGGCGTAGGCCTGCATCCCGTACGACCGCACCAGCTCCGTCCGCGGGTCGCCGCGGGCGGCGATGTCCTCGGCCACGATCCGCCGGCCGTCCTTCGCCACGCATCCGCACACGGCCACGCCGTAGTCGAGCCACTCGATCCTGGCCGCTTCCTGCGGCGGGATGCCGGCGCAGGTGTTCAGGCGCAGGCGCCCGGCGGCCTCGTCGACGAGGAAGTTGAAGAACGCCTGGCAGTCGAGGTGCTCGGCCACCTTGCGGCACAGGTCGTTGACGACCGCCTGGGGGTCGTCGCTGGCCAGCAGCCGGAAGCGCGCCTCGCTGGTTTGCAGTGCCCGCTGCATCCCCGCGTGCGGCTCGCCGCAGATGGCCTCCCACCGTCCGCCGCGGCGGATCAGGGCGAACTGGTGGTTGCTCACCGCGTCGGCGATTTCGGCCGGACCGCAGCGCGCCGCGCTGTACGTGCACAGCGCCAGCATGGGATGCTCGCCGATGGCGGCGTTGGCGGCCGCCTCGTAATCGGCCAGGGCACGCCACTCGTCGCTGCCCACCCAGAATGCGTCGCCGGCGACGCGCACGCCGACGTACCCGCGCGTCAGCGCCGCATCGACCTTCGCCCGCCACTTGTCCAGGACCGCCCGCCCGTCAAACCGTCCCGCCGGCGCGTACCACTGCGAATCGTGCAGGATTTCGATCTGCCCGTCGGCCAGGCGCCCGTCCAAGTCCGCGGCCACCTGCCGCAGCGCCGACGTCACACCGACAGCGTCCAGGGGGGCCGACGTGATCCACGTGCACAACTCGCCGTCCTCCAGGCCCGCCTGGAGCTACGGCACCAGCACCTCCAGCAGGTCCGCGGGCGTCTCGTAGACCTGGCAGATGTGCGTGCCCCAGGGCACACTGCCAACAGCCGGTATGCCGGTCCTTCGGACGTCCATCGGGAGATGCTCCGTTGCCCGCCGGGCCAGTCGGGCGCTCGGCCGCCCCTTCGCCCGCCAGGTTTCCGCCTGCCGCACCGCCAGCGCGTTCTCGACTGCCCGGCTGCCGCGAACCATGAAGCATGATATGCTCAAGTGCGGCGCATTGCAACATAGGCGCCGCGGAGGGTCGCGCGGGAGGCGGAGAGTGTGTCATGGCCGACAGCGTGATCGTCCGGGAGCTGCGCGACGGCGACGTGGAGGCGATTGCCGGCATCGCCGTGGCCGCGTGGGAGCCGATCTTCGCGTCCTTCCGCCGCCTGCTGGGCGAGGAGCTGTTCGCCGCGCAGTGGCCCGACTGGCGGGCGGAGAAGGCCCGTCAGGTCCGCGACTGCTGCGACCCCGCCCGCGGCGCCGTCGTGTGCGTCGCCGAGTGCGCCGGGCGGGTGGTGGGCTTCGCGACGGCCGGGCTGGATGCGCGCCGCCGCATCGGCGAGATCGGCAACAACGCGGTCGATCCGGCCTGGCGCGGGCGCGGCGTCGCCGGGCGGATGTATGAGTACCTCTTCGATCGCCTGCGGCATCGCGGCATGGAGACGGTGAAGGTGACCACGGGCCTGGACGACTCGCACGCCGCGGCCCGGCGGGCGTACGCCAAGGCCGGCTTCGCCGCCGCCCTGCCCTCCGTCACGTACTACCGCATCCTGTGAGGCGCGGGCGCCCCACGCGCCGCCGCGTCAGTCGCCCCAGATGGTCTTTCCGGCCTGGCGCAGGACGGTGCGCTCCCCGTCGTCGAGCTGGTCGACGAGGCGACCCTCGCTGGGGCGCATGTCGAAGCAGCGCCGCGGGCGCCCGTCGGCCGCGCCGGCCGTGTGCCCGTTGTGCAGGCACCAGCCCGCCGCACCGCCCGCCAGCGCCGCGGCCAGGTCGGCCAGGTAATCCGCCGGCTGCGGCTGCCAATCGCCCCACCCGCGCCGGAACGGCTCCTGGTAGTGCACCGGCACCTTCCTGCCCAGCCGCTCGACGCGGCGGAGCAGGTTGCGCGTCTTGACCTCCGTGGCCGCCGGCGAGCCGGCCTCGCGCGGGCGGTGCACGGCCAGGAAATCCACCTTCGCGGCCGCCAGGTAGTCGTACAGAACGTCGCCCTCCACGTCGCCGGCGTGGCTGGCGGTCACCAGCCGCGACGGATCGACCGCCTTCAGGCGGTCGCGCAGGCGGCGCACGGTTGCGATGGGAACGCCGCGCGCGTCGCCGACGTTCCGCTCGTTGGCCAGGTCGAAGTAGACGTTCCGAAGGCCCGCGAGCGCCTCTGCCAGCAGCGCCGCGGCCGCGACGTGGGCCTCGTCGTCGCCCGGTGCGACGGGGCCCATGACCGCCTCGCCGCGGGAGAGCGTCACGTCGACGACCAGGCCCATCTCGTCGGCGCGGCGGCAGAGGGCGACGAGACGGTCCAGATACGGCTCGCGCTCCTCGCCGGCGGCGTCCACGGCCGAAACGTCGTTGCCGAACGCCGCCCATGTCGCCCACACGCGAAGCCAGTTGAACCGGCGGCGCTTCAGGTCGGCCAGGTCGTCGGCGAGGAACTCCTCGCACGCGCCGAGGCCGGCGAAGTAGCTGGCCCCCAGCAGGAACATCGGCTCGCCGTCGATCGTGAAGCCCCTTCCGTCGGACGCGATTCCAAGCACGGTTGCCATGTCGGCCCTCTGTCTGCCGGGCAGTTCCTCCACAAGGAGGCGCCGGCGCGATAGTATACGTTCTGCACGACGCGCGTACCCCCCATGCCGGAAAGGACCCGGTGCGGCCATGAAGCACGACGCCGACCAGATCGCCCAGGACGCCGCCTTCGTCCGCGAGCTGTCGAAGGGCCCGGCGACCCGGCCGGCCTGACGAAAGGAAGCGCGATCCCATGGGCGTTTCGCGAAGACGCTTCTTGACCGGCGCGGGCGCGGGGGCGGTCTCTCTCGGCGCCGCGGCGGCCGGCGAAGCCGACAAGCCCGGCCCCGCCGACGGCAAGCAAGCCGCCGGGGAGAAGGTCTTCCGGCTCTGGCCGGTGGGGAAGGTCGAGCGGAAGGACGGCGCGACCCGGCTGCGGATAGCCGACAAGTACGCCCCGGCCCTGAAGGGCCTGGAGGGCTTCTCGCACGTGCTGGTGTTCTGGTGGTTCGACCGCAACGACACCGCGCAGAAGCGGTCGGTCCTCCAGGTGCATCCGCGGGGCGACCGGGCCAATCCGCTGACGGGCGTGTTCGCCTGCCGGGCGCCGGTGCGCCCCAACCTCATCGCCCTGACGGTCTGCCGCATCCTGTCGGTGGCCGGGGCGGTGGTGACCGTCGACAAGATCGACGCCTTCGACGACACGCCGATCCTCGACCTCAAGCCGTCCATCCCCGCCATCGACGCTCCGACGGCCGAGGTGAAGCTGCCGCAGTGGCTGCGGAAGTGACTGCCCGCCCGCCGCTGCCCACCCCCCCCAGCGACAGGACCTTGACACGGGCCGCGCCTGGGGTGTATGAGCTCTGCCCAGCGCCGCGGGGAACGGCGCGGTACTGGGAGAGACGGGATTGCCTGCGTCACTGCTCTACGAACGTGCTGTCGCGACGCTCGGGGACGCGAGAGCGGTTTGGGACAACCTTGAAGCGCGCATCGGCGCCACGAACGGTACGGACACGCCCAATGAGTCCGGCACCGAAGTGGCGCAGATCATCCGCACGGAGAACCACTTGTCCAGCGATCCCCAAAACGCCGCTCCCGAGCCCATGGGCGAGTTGCTCCGAGCGTTGTGCGGCACCGCCTGGCCCGCCGAGTCGGGCGAGTTCGTCAGGGTCTACAGGGAAGCCGCCAAGGCGTATGCCCTTCGGGGACGCCCCGTCGGTTGTGCTCCAACCCTCGTGTATCGGTATTTCAACGGCCCGGGCCTTGTGAAGCTGGGAATGATGCCCGCCCTGCGAAAGACACCGAATGGGCGCACGGCCTTGAAGATGCTCGAAGACGAAGTCGACTCCGCCGAACACGCCGACAGTGACGTCGCATGGGCCGCTGTCTTGACGGAGCTCAAGCGCCCGGAGGCTTGGCGCGCGATCCCGACGGCGGATGTGCAGTTGGCGCGCCCGGACAGCGCCAGCATGTTCGTAACGTTCGATGGCCCCGCGGATGCCGCGCGGGCAGACCGCAGCAGCGCGACCAAGATGCATGCCGCGCTTGCGCTGGGCGTGCCGCCTCGAACGGACTGTTTCCTTGAAGTCAGCCTGCCGCCGAGTTCAGAGGCGCCCCTGCGGTTTCCGACCCTCGCCGATGCAGGGTGGTACGCCCATTTCCGCAGCGCCCCGCCCGATGCGCCTCACGGGCTGACTCGTCCGCACGACCCAAGACTCCCCCCGCAGCCCGAGGCTGTCCGTCCGCCCGGCACGCTGGCGGAGTTGCCTTCTTCAGAGAATCTGCGCATACTGCCGAAATAGAGAGACTGTAGCAGCATTGCTGCTACAGCGGGCCCTGGCATTCCCTGCGGCTGGCCACACACATCGTGGCTCTGAATGGGGTTCCGCGGGTTTCTTCAGCCTGAAAGGCTGACATACATCAGC